>OJIX01000054.1_pt1 | contig 84595 bp, 93 predicted proteins | sample 1595981 | NCBI WGS metagenome assembly OJIX01 (sample SAMEA4350138, study PRJEB24818) | metagenome | biome: human; feature: gut; material: faeces | place: Denmark | collected 2013-09 | reverse complement strand
CCATCGGATGGCCACAGGGTAGCCCACAGGGTAGCCCACAGGGTAGCCCACAGGGTAGCCCACAGGGTAGCCCACAGGGTAGCCCACAGGGTAGCCCACAGCTACAGATAGATGCAAATGAGAATCATTCTCAGGTAACCCCTAAGGTCAACCAACAGTCCCCCGCATGACAATGAGAGGCATTCGCTAGCTGGCTAGCATTCGCAACAGTCGAGGCTCTTCGGCTCAAACCTTGCAACACGGCGGGAAATCGACGGCTGTCGTTCAAACGCGATGCGTGAGGCGTACATGAGGTGCCCCCACGGGGGTAACGCACGCGATCTTTTATTAATGTGAGGGTTCATAAATTTGCTCCATTTTTTCAATCGGGGGTTATCCACAGGACACCACATCTAGCACAGGTTATCCACAGGCTTATCCACAGGTACTCGAAAAAAAAGCCCCAGACAATCCACCGAGGGAGAGTCTAGGGCTATTACGTGACACACTATGGAAATCTTAAAGGGTAGAGTCAAAGACTCTATGAGTAACTCACAAGAGTCCTTAAGACAGCATCAATCATACTTAAGTCACCATTCATCAATGACATGATAAACAGGACAATGATGATGATTATCTTTATGGTGGTAAACACCTTGTTTTTAGTCCAATTCATCTATGTTCTTATTATTATAATTGTTAATGATGTTCACCCCTATAAGGGATCTGTAGGACTCCTATAAGGGAACCCTAGGATCCCCATAAGGGAACTATAGTACACCTATAAGGGACTATAGTATACTGATACCTGATACCTTGATATATTGTCTTTAGAGGAGAGCTAGTACATGAGCTACATACACCTATATATAACCTTTCTCACCCCCTACTAGGAGAGTACACTAATTAAAAAAGTAGTATGTCGTCATTTAAAGGTACATTAATTACCCAAAGATTACCCCTAAATATAGCTATAGGGTATTATTTAGGAATCACTTATCAGTATTTCTACTTAAGTTTGTACCCTGAAGTCTCTCTTTTGATGCCTTTAGTAGTGTTTCTAGAGCCAGTCTTAGTGTCTTCAGTAACGATTATTCCACCGGCACCTACATGGCTAGTCACGAATCCATAGAAAGACTCCATAGACTCCTCTAACCACTCTTCAGTAAGTTCCTCAATTCCAGTGTCTGCATCGACACCCATGAAGTCCACAAGGTATTTAACTCCGATTGCCAGAGCATCCAGACGGTCATCATGAACAAGGGCACCCCTGTCAGTAGTGATACGAGTAAGCTGATAAAAGCAAGCATATTTGTAATCCGATTCAGGGACTGTAGAGAAGTCATTCCTGATACATTCAGGGGAGACACACATCTTATGGTTAGAGATTACGGGTTCCAACGTATCAATAATCCTAAGCTCCTTCTGACCTGAGGATTTGACTTCAGTAATCCCACATTTATCATAGGTCTTCTTAAGTACAGGTTCAAACAGTTTGATGTACATGCCATCACCAAAGTTACCTTCGATGACTACTTCATTGACACTGTACTTCTTAGCAATCTTAGCTAGTTTGTTAAGCACCACATCGGAATATCCTCCTAACAGTCCACCTACTTCCATGACGTAGATGAATCCATTAAGGTAATACAAGACAGCATAGCCTGTTTCGTCCTTGCCTCTACCTGAAGGGTCAATACACATCATCTTATAGGCATAAGGTTGAATCTCACCTGAGGCAGTATGATAGTAGAAGTATGAGTCACCCTTAAGCCCCATCACAGGAGCTTCACTCACAGGAACTCGTTTAGAGGGCTCTGGGAGCCACGTAAGCTTCATCGGAGCCTCGTCTAAGGGGAACATACCTACAAGCAGGTCACGAAGCCTCAGAGGGTATTTATCAGCGTCTGAGAGGGTCGTATCAAGCATGAACTGAAGGGCAAAGCCTGCCTTTCTATAGGACAGCTCACGCTTCTGCAAGTCCTCTTCAGAGAATCTCAAGGGGTCTGTAGGTTTACCTGCCCATCTCTTAGGATTCTCATCATACTTGTTAGCAATGATATTAGCCAGTCTATCGCCATAGGAAGCTCTGTGAGCGTCATCATAGGGGTACCTAGCGGGATAGATTACAGCCGTGTATCCGCGCTCCTGTAGCTCGTTATAGAGGCTCATTTCATTCTGGGGAGTGCCCAGATAGATGATCTTTTTACCTTCACCAGGCTTAAGGACAGCGTCGAACTCTTTGACGAGCTCGAACAACTGATCCCTAAGCACCTGAGTAAATGAATTAGATGGAACTTCCACCTTTATGTTAAGGTAAGGTCGTTAGTCTTACCCCATCGTCTTTTATTTGAGTCTTTTGCGTTTTCAGTAGCAGTAACAAACTTACAATGATCCCTAGAGTAGAGTCCGCAGTTGCCCTTCTTGATGTCCTTATCAAGGTGCATGCTAGAGTCCTTTTCCCATTCTTCATAGCCTTCTACCTCGTGAATAGTATTCAAGAAGGTAGTAAAGTTATGCCACCTAGGATCTACCTTACAGCCTACATAGCTAGTTTTGCAGTTACCATAAGCTCTCTTAAGCATGTTAGCCCACAGGTCATAGATCTTGCGGATGATACTATTAGAGCCTCTAGCAGGGATTCTAATAGGAGACCCAAGGAACCCTACACCATAGACCGTAGGTTCCATAAAGTCTTCAAACTTTCCTGCTTTAATGTTGCAAGTCTGAACATCAATGACTGTACCAGTTTTAACAAACTGGATGACAGCCCTAGGATGCTTAACTTTACCATTAGGAAGTTTCTGCTTCTTAGTTCTAGACAGGATCTTGATAAGACCCTTAGGAGTTTCGTAAGTTTTGTTAATTTCGTACATGGTTATGTTCCTTATAATTGACGATGCTTCATATCTCTATGAAGACCAGACTATATCTTATACCAAAAGGTATCCCCATTTTTCGAGTCACTTGACCCTACATAATAGTCGTTACACCTGCTAAATAGCTCGGCTCGGTATTGTCTTTCCTAGTTAGGACTGAGTTTCACCGAATTTAAGGGGTTTAAAGACGACATGGTTAAAGTTTATCGTCTGCAACGATGATGTCAGCACGTGAACCCGTAAGCTGACCTTTAATACCCACTGATTTCACTGAAGGTGAATGGTCAGGCTTAGCCGGGCCAACGTCAAAGAGATTCTGAGTATCCCGTTGCCCCTCTCGTGCCTTTAGGTGCTCTAAGAATGGCAGTTCGTTAATGATCTTTTTAATGAAGGTAGCATTGGCATCAGCTCTTTCTTTGTTAGCTGAGACAACCATAATCTTGAGCTGAGGATTCTTCCACAGGCACCATACCACATAGGCACACGTAATGAAGCTCTTAGCTACCCCTCGGAATCCCATAAGGATGAATCGATCACTAGGGGGGTTCTGAAGGGTCTTAGCAATATCCACCTGAATAGGCGTAGTCTGTGGCAACCCGATTGTCTGCCAAACTAAGCTACAGAACAATGGAAAACTATTAAAGTATGGAATCAATGCTTTAGTTGACAAGGCCATTAGCTCCATAGTCTAACTCAAAGTTCTCCTTAGTAGCCTTCAGTAAGGATGCTAATGCATTGTCTCCATCTTCACCGGCTTTAGGGACACAATTGATGCCATTTCTCTGCAGCTCCTTGATAATCGCATTGTATAGCTGAGGGTTACGTTTCTCTGGGTCTTTAAGATCGTTCAGCATGTTCTCCAACATGTTGTCCTGAATCAAGCTCAGCAAGCTCTCTCTGTCTAATGGTTCTTTGTTCTTCATTGATTCTCACTCTCCTAGCAGCTAGGTATGGGTCTACCCAGTGCTTCTTTATCATTGTTATAATGCCTACTATAGTGTACACAATGGTACCTATGTAAACCCAGTCACTAAGGGCTACCCCTAAAAATGTAACCCCTGTGACAGCTATAGGGGGAGACATACTAATAATGTCCTTTACTCTGGATCCCCCATCTTCAACTGTAGATCCTATATCTAGAAATCTCATGAAGCTACACCTAAGAGCTTCCTAAAGTCTGCTTTCTTAAAGTGTGCTCCTTTAAGTAACTTTCCATCAGCTCTATAGGTAGGACAAAGGTTGCCATTGTCATCAACCATCTTGCTCATGAATTCCTCTGCAAGAGCCTTCATGCCTAACTCAAGAGGATACTTATGTTCAATAGCATACATGATGCAAACCCAGATAAGATCACAGAGTTCTTTGAAGTCCTCTGGGCAATCTGAAGCTTCCTCTGCCCATTCTTCAAACTCCTCAAGGATGAGCTTAAGATAGAGCTTTCCGTTCGTCCCTGAAGGGTGAGCCTTGTCGAACAATACTTGCATAGTGTCCGCAAGACCCTCCGTTGAATATTCTAAAGACTCGCTGATTGCTTGAGCCGTGGTAATCATGTTTTTCCTTTTTATCTAATTCAAATTTACCATCAATGAGAACATCAACATAATCCAAGATGGGTTCATCTTTGATATCCTCATAGGTACGTCCTGTCCATAACCAGATTCTCTTAGTGTCCCCATAGACATCCCTCACACGCTTCAGGATTTGCTCTACAGCGTGTTTGTTATAGGGCTCTAAGGGGTCACCACCTAAGATACTCAATCGTTCAATATAGGGCGATTTAAGAGCATCTAGGAGGGTGTCTAGAGTATCTTCAGTGAACTCTTGACCATATTGGGGATCCTGAGCTTTCTTGTTGAAGCACCCTCGGCAGCATAAGGAGCATCCTGAGACAAACAGGTCTACCCCCATGCCATCCCCATTAGTCATACTACAGGTATCTATCTTAGCGTAGTTCATCGTTACATTGATACTCTGTCTTTAATTTCAGCTAACTTAGCATCGTTCATACGAGTACTACCATTAGCTTTAGTGTACCCTAAGTATCCGCAAACACGACTAATGACAGACAGGTTAGTAGATCCACAATGGGGACACTTATTCATGACATTAGTGGAGTGCTTATGGCAGTCTTCACAATAGACACTATCAAAGTTAATACCCTGATAGAACCCTTTCTCCATACCTCGTAAGATCAGTGCCTTAAGTGCCTGAAGGTTCTCAGGGTTAGTCACTCGGACATACTGAATGTGGCCTCCGTTGCACATATGGAACATCTTGTATTCAGCATCCTGTTTCTCAAAAGGGGTGATAGGTTCATTAACGTGCATATGGAAGCTGTTAGTGAAGTACTCTCCAAACTGGTTATCTCCGGTGTACTCAGCATATTGTTTAGCTTGTACACCACAAAGACTCTCTGCGGGCGTTCCATAGACAGCATAAAGATATCCATCTTCCTTCTTGAACTGCTCTACCTTATCATTGATATGCTTAAGTACACCCTCAGCAAACCAAGGATCCTGATAGAGTGTCTTACCTGAACCAAGAATATTAAGTTCATTCAGTGCAGTGACACCAAAGGAAGCAGTCATGTAGTTAACCAAATCGCCAATCTCATCGTCTGCCTTAAGGTTCCCCTTATAGAACCCTCCTTGCATGAATGCCATAGGATTGGTACAAGCCTTAGTGTGTCTAATGAGATCATAGCGTTTCTTAAAGAATTCTCTGATGACTTCCATACGATCACTAAGGACATTGAAGAAATTCTTGTTCTCGTTCTTGGCAACCTGCCAGATCAACGGAAGGTTCAAAGACACAGCACCAATGTTGCATCTACCAATAGTAATAGCCTTGCCATTCTTATCATGCCATTCAGTGAGATACGCTCTACACATTTTGTTCATAATTAATCGTTACTTAATTATCTGTAAACAGCTGTATGTTTCCACACAGTTCAGACTATATCATCTAGACTATCAGATAGCCTAGTACCACATTTCAGGGACACTTGTCCCTTACGCCTTTCTTGGCTAGTCGTTAGACTCACAACGAAAGATTTGAATACCTAGTTCAGGGAGCTTTCCATCAAAGAATCGCAGAACAGTCTTTACACGCTCCCTTGGAAGCCCAAGGCTTTTAGCACATTCAGACATGCTCTCGAAGTAAACCTTAGGAATCGTGTTAATGTAGACACGTTGCTTCTTGAACCGCTCCCTACGATATCCTTTGTTCTGAAGGTAACCCTTCTTAACATTTTCAGAATTAGTAACCCACTGAAGGTTAGTGTAGACAGAGTTAGTCTTATCACCATCAATGTGGTCTACATACTCTTTATTGTCAGGATTAGGAACAAACAACTTAGCCACCTCTCGGTGAATGTAGATCTTCTTACGGCGAACCACACCCTTTCTACGGGTGAACAGGTCAGCGGTAAGATAACCGTGGTTGCTAGTTCTAATAGTAATGAAGTGCTTCATTCGCTTAGACCACACTCTACCAATGTTAGAGATAGAGTATGCATCTTCCCAACCAATAATATCTTTAAAAATTTCTTTCATATATTTATCCTTCGAAATATTCGATTAGATTGTTGTAAGTACGGGATTGTCTTCAGCTTTACCTGTTAAGAGTTTCCCCGTTTAATGGTATTTTAGATGGGCAGTAGTTATCGACCCATTGGGCTTGTAATAGCTCCAGTACGCTTGTAGATGTCTGCAGCCTTACCATGGTTCAAGCTAAGATAATCAGGGTACATGCACTTACTGGAACACTTCACAGCAAGTTCAAAGAGCTCCTTATGATCCTCATCAGCTTCAATCTTATCCTCATCATAGAGGAAGACAAGCTTAGGGAACACCACCTGTTTACCTCCATGCCCCCTCATGCGAGTCTTAAGGATAGTCTCACCAATCATCCGCATGATGTCTCTATCAAGGTCATCCATCATGATGTCCCAAGTACCGAAGGTAAGCGTAGTGAATGCGAAGTCACCGCGAGAACACGGAACAGTATTGAGCTTCAGTTCAAGAGACTGGAAGCCCTGTTCAAGTTCACGTTTGAGATCCCCCATAGCCATTGCACAGGATTCATCATAATCCATGTTGCATTGTTCGAAGTATTTCTTAAATGCGTTATCGTAGGTCTTCTTAGCATACGGAAGGAGAACCTTATCGATCTCTGCAAGGGTGAATCCACCGAACTGCTGTGCAGTAGCCACAAGAGTGATATCTCCAATTACCTGAAGTGCACTCAATACACTCGTAGGTTCCGTGTAGTCCACATTGGACATACTAAAGCCACCCCTAAGGACATTCCCAATATCAAACAGGCAGCAATTGATAGAACCCATGAGCATATCTCGCATATCGTGAATGTAGATATCACCACGCTTAGTTAACTCTTTTTCTTCCTTGCTAAGATAGAATTGTCGATAGAGCTCTTTTGTAAGGTATCCCTTAATGAGCGAGCCTTTTGTTGACACCAGAGAGCTATCGAAGTTAGCATTCTCTCTGTCCCCAAGTAGAAGCACGTTATCAGCTTCATCTTTAACTTTCTCAAATGATTTAGCATAAGTATTCTTATAGTCTCTATATTCTTGATATGAGTTGGCGATATCGTCTAAGCCAAAGTACTTCAAGTAATAAATTACTTCCTTATGAAGGTCTTTAGTTGGGACATCTCTATCAATAATTAAACAAGAGTGAACTTTCTCAACCAGTTTGTTAAGAACATCAGGCTCCACATATTGATTCACTCTAGCAGCCGCCTTATAGACAGCTTCTTTGATCTTCTCTCCGTTCCAACCTTCTACAGTACCGTCTTTCTTAATAATCTTCATGTTCCATAGTGTATTTAGTTATTTAATTAGTGTTGCTCTTATCCGTGAACTGTGCCTTAGCAAACTGCTTTATGGCAGTAACTTCCTCAGAAGTAAGTTCACTAGTAATATTAGCATAAATCTTCTTCGTTACGCTGTTGTCTTCGCTATACACGATGACATCAAAGGTAACTGTAGGAATATCGGGTTTCGTTGTAAAGAATGCCTTACGGTTCTCATACTCACAGGCACCTACATTGCCATCCCAATAAACTTGTATATTCATTTACTTAGTCTGTTAGATAGACTCAGTAGTCCTACGTTAATTACTGTGCGTAAATCCTTTAGGACTACTGAAACACCCGAATTACTTGCTCTTCTCAATGCTAATGAGATAGTACAAAGCCTTTAGGGCATCCTTATAGGCTCGGAATTGGAGGTGGAAAGTTGCATATCCTCGTAATAGCTGATTACGCTTATGTCAGTTAGTTCTATATCGGAGAACTTGAATGTCGTCTCACCAGTTTTCCTTACATAAAAAGCTTCCCCAGAAGAAAGCGTACCAGATACGGATGGCAAATGTCTGACATCTGGTGATATATAGACAGACAACACAGGCTCTAAAGATTCACTCCCCACCATAAGTAGCTCTTTATTGAGCGTACTACACCCCCACCTTAGCAAGACCAACAGTAGCCAAACCCTTATCTCTACTAAGGACAGACGGAAGGGAAGGCCACTGGACATTCCTAGGGAACCCGCTCTGAAGAGTAATGTCCCTAAGATCCTGTCTGTACCGCTTCACAGCTTCAATACCGTCAGGGATACTGGGGTAATCAGGGAGGACGTAGTAGTCCGTACCAGAGATCATAGAGTCTCTCTTTCTACGAACCATATCAGCCCACTGATCATCCGTCCATTCATCTTCAGGGTTGTATTCTTCTTCAGTGATGTTAAAGCGAGCCTTAAGCTCTTCAGTGAGATCGCCAAAGATCGTGTGATCATTATCCCAGATAGCCTGACGGAGAGTGTACAAACTCGTGTACTTATTATCTTTATACGTGTATCTAATCATAGTTAATCCCAAGACGAAGCCAAGTTAGCAAAAACAGAATCATTATTGTGAAAGGTCAAAATAATAATGTTTTGCTTCTTAAACGTGGGTGCTTTATTATTAGCCCACACAATATTTACACCACTCTGAGGAGTAAAGGTGACAGAAGTTGCGTCAAAAATATAAAGTATTTTTGTTGCGCCTCTACCTTTTACTCCCGCAGAAAGCGTAATATTAACTGCTTTATTATCTGCGTATTTAATAAGCATCCTCGGGGAATCTATAGAGATCGTATTATTCTCTACTTCCATCATTGTTTCATAGACAGTAATAGTACCACCATCACCTGTCTTAGGGATCAACGTACTAACATCAGGAATGCTAGGGAAGTCCGTAATCTGATTCTTAGTATGCGTATGGGAGCTATTAGCCTTACCTGCAAGACCTTGAGTAAGAGCAGTGTTAGTAGCGTAGTCACCCTTAGGCTGCTTCTTAGCGAGCTCAGCATTCACATACGTAGTATCAGCCTTACCCGAGATATCCACAGGAGCAGGGATGTCAGACATATTAGCGAGCTTAGTAGTCGTCCCTGCAGTACCACTAAGAACATGCAGATGCTTGGTATCCGTAGCATACGCTAGGACACCATTGTGCCCTGCATAGCCCTTGATTTGGGCTTCAGTGCCCGTAATTTGTTTTCGTTCCTTAATAGCCATATTAAGAACCTAAATCTCCATAATCAATGAAACCATTAAAGGTCGTAATATCCAACTTCTTAGCAAGACCTGCATTAACAGTAGCCGTATCAGCTTTAGCACTGAGTTTACTGTTCACATCAGTAGTCTTTGCGTAAGGGGCTAGTGTCGTAGTAAGATCCGTAATCTGAGACACGGTATGCGTATGACTCGCAGGAGCCTTACCTGCCAACGCAGTATCAAGATCAGTAATCTGTGTCGTAGTGTGCGTATGCGAGAGGTTAGCTTTCTTAGCTAGTTCAGCAGTAAGAGTGCTACCAAGAACATACACGGAGAGATCAGGAGTACCCGTAACCTCAGTGTACGCGATACTGTTCTTACTAGCCAACGTACCAAGCGTAGGCTTGTTCTTGATAAACGCCTTAGACGTACTGTCAGTCTCAGCCCAGTCAGAGTTAATCTGGACACTAGCGGCTTGGTCGGCATAACCCTTAGCGAGATCAGCTTGTTTCTTAGCTTCATCTTCAGAAGCCTTAGCCTTAGTTGCAGAACTACTAGCAGATTCTTTATGGGTAGCCGCAGTGTCTTCAGAGATCTTAGCCGCCTTAGCTGAGTTAGCACTTGCAGTAGCCTGTGTGGTAGCTGACTCAGCACTCTTAGCAGAACTCTTTGCACTAGCATCTGCTTGACCAGCTGATGTACTAGCAGATGTTGCACTAGCTTCAGCTTCAGAAGCCTTAGTAGTAGCAATGGTAGCCTGAGCAGTAGCCTTAGTTACTTCAGCCTTAGCTAAGTTAACCTGCTTAGTACCTTCAGCCTGTACGGACTGCACAGAGGTAGCTTCAGCATCAGTCACCTTCTTTACAGAGCTAGTACCTGCATCAGTAACTCTAGTTACCTGTTTGTTGCCTTCAGCAGTAACCAAGGTAGTCTGTTGCTTAGCAATATTGGCCTGCTCAGTAGCCTTAGTTACTTCAGCCTTAGCTAAGTTAACCTGCTTAGTACCCTCATCAGTCACCTGCTTGACAGCTGAGGCAACAGCCTGATTGACCGCCTGACCACCATCAGTCTTAGCCTTGTTGGCATAATACTTAGCAGAATACTCAGTATCATCAACAGTGCCATCCATCTTGTTAGCCCAGTCCTTAGCAAGACTAGCACTACCTGATGCACTCACCTTAGATGCCTGAGCGTTAGTCGCAGAGGCACCAGCATTAGTAGCACTTGTTTCAGCACTCTTAGATGCCTTCTCAGCTCTTGTGGTAAGACTAGTGACAGTGTTAACTGACTCGATAACCGTCTCAAAGTCAGGAACTAAGCCTGCAACAGTACGGACTGACTCAATGTTGTCTGCAACAACCTTGATGTTACCACCAGTGATTGTCGGTAAGGGAGCACTTGGGTTCCCTAAGTCACCATAGTCAGTATAGAGAGTATCTGAAAGAGACCCTGTAAGGTCGTTACCTACAATGTTAATGTTGCCAATACTCTTTGAGTCAGTAACAACACTATCAATGTTATCAGCTACTACCTTAATCTCAGGAGCAATCGGGACAATGACATTAGCTACTGAAGTAACTGCCTCTTCGGATTTCTTAGCATTAACTTCAGAGTCCTTGGCGTTCTTAGCACTAAGGACAGCCTCATCAGCTCTTGCTACAGTGATTGCAGTGTTATCTTTGGTTTCCTTATGGAGAACCCGATCCTCTGCAATGATCTCTCTAGCTTCCTTAATGATAGCTCTATTCTCAGTCCTTACTTCATCAGCATGAGCAGAGGCACTTACAGCATTCTCTTCAGAAGTCTTAGCCTTTGTCTCAGACAGCTTAGCATTCTCTTCGGACTTCTTAGAGTTAGTCTCAGCTTCTACGGCCCTATCTCTAGCCTTCTCGGCCTCAACACGAGACTGATAAGCACCCTTAGCGTCTTCTTTGTAGAGCTTAAGATTGACAGCATCGCCATCACTTACTGCAGCGCCCACATTGATGATACGTTTACCCTTAGCGTCCCAGTTTCCCTCTCGGTTGACACTAAGGGAATCCTCAAGGATATCTCGGCCTTCTTCAGCGATATGAAATGCCTGCACCTGAGACGTATCCAAGTCAGTAGCCTTAAGAATGGAGGCATCCTTAAAGGTGACTACTCGTTCAGTAGCTGAGGTATGTCTTCGGATTGTTAAGACTTCTCCTGATGCAGGAGCTACCTTAAGTCTAATCGTAGTTTTATCTAGGAAGTAATAGTCACTGCCGGTATCACCATAGTCACCCCCAGTAAGAGTAGTGCCAGCGCCTAATCGTACAGTAACGAAAGACTTCTTTAGATAATCAAAGGGAACTGTAAAGTCAGTTCTAGTACCGTCCCCCTCATAGATGATAATAGTGGAAGCCATTAAATATTAATATCCATATTTGTAGTCCTCTAGATCGTCATTAACGAAGGACTTAATTGTATTAGTTATCCCTGGTATATTTGGGATAGTTGATGTAGACCTCTTGATATACCTAGCGATATCCCTTCGATCCTTATAGGTAGAATCATTAAGAATCATATCCTGAATTCTGCTGTATGTACCCAAGCCCCCAAAGGCAAGAGATTCGCCATAGCGCAATGCAGGGAACATATCTAAGACAGTATTAGCGATACCATTCCACTTGATGTAGTTAGAATCTTCACCTAAGGTATCTCTAGTTTGAGCTGTAGTCTTAGCTGATGTGCCAATACCTACAGAATTCAATGCAAGAGCCATAGAGGCTGTATAGGGGTTTCTATTAAAGAATGCCTGCATCAAGAATGTAGTAAGTGCATCAGGGTCACTCAAGTCATCTATAGAGCCAATACCTAAGGTGTTCTGAAGGTACTGCTCTTTAGCTTCATCCTCCATACCCAAGGCTCTAAGGTTAACCTGAGCTAACGTAATTGCACCTGTAAGAGCACTAGAGGTGAGATAGCTATTCAATGTAGCAAGGTTACCCTCTTCTTCCCAGCGGTTCATTAGTTTAACGAAACGCTTATTATAGGACTGCACTGCGAAGGTCTTAAACTGGAGAGCCATAGACACTACAGGATTATTAGCTACCTGCCACGTAAAGACATCATCTAATTTACGTCTCTGAAGGGTCTCCTCGATAGCGTAGTTAGTGAGCTTACGCAATACACTCATAGCTTTATCGTCATCTCTGAAGTCAGCCAATCGTGTACCTTTCTTGAGCATAGGTGTCTTAGCTGTCTCATCGTACCTAAAGAATCTCTTGCTAGCCCTTAGGGTATAATCAAGATCAGCTTTAGTAATCCCTACTCTCTTAAGATCGATATCTCTAAGGAATCCTCTGTGAGCCGCAGTACGCCCATAAGCCTTCTGCATGAACTCCCCAAGGAAGCAACTAACGACTGTATCAATGATAGTGTTATTAGTGTACCTCTGAATCTGAGCAGCAGGGGAGTAGTCTGCAATAACATTAAAGATCCCTACAGCCTTAGCCATATAGGGATTAATGTTACGATATTTCTCTGCGTTACGCCTCATGATCTCTGAGGCATCTAAGGTATCATAAAGTTCCCTGCCAATAAGGTGCTCCTTAATAGCGGTAATATCATTCTTAGTGAATAAACCGTTGCCCCATCTTTGGACAGTCTCATGTACCCCTGGGATCATTCTAATGAGAGCACCTGCACCATATGCCTGAAATGCTGCTCCAACTTCACCGTAGTTAAGGATACCCATGAGAGTACCAAAGGAGGAGAAAGCTAACTGCTTCATGATATCTGCAAGAGCATCACCTGTAGTGAAGTTAGCTCTATTGGGATTAATAGCCATACCATAGGCACGCCTATGCATGACATTAAGAGCCTCACGAAGTTCATCCTCACCCTCAGGACGTCTATTGGTATTCTTTACCCAATAGTCATCAGCCATCTTATTGATATGCTCAAGTCCCTCTGAGAAGTCTCTGTTGTATACTCGTTTCTCTGCAAGTAACCCCGCAGTACGATCAAAGTATCTGCCAGAGACATCAACAATATCTCCTCTGAGTTTATTCAGAGAGAAGCCAGAATGATCTTTATAAGAGGTATCCCAAGGCATCCTTCGTTTCTGAAAAGAGAAGTCTCTAGCATCATCACTAAAGTTGTCTACAGAGTGACCAGAGTGATTCTGATCTCTATATCCATATCCTGCCTTTCTAGCTTCATCCCAGAGCCACGCATTGAATTGAATATCTTCTTCCTCAGGAGTAAGCTTTACTTTGTTTACTTCAAGCCCCTGAGCTTCGGCTTTCTTAGCTTCCTTCTCTGCCTGAGCCTGTAGTTCCTCTTTCCAAATCCTACGGAACTCTGCAAGTCTTTCTGCGGAACGAGTTACGCCTGTATAGAGGTAACTCTGAAGATAGATACCTGCCTGCTCATCTCCACCTACTCTAAGCAGGAAGTCATGCATCTTCCATTTGTCAATAACTACTGGAACATACTTACCAATTCTATAGGCAGCATCAACTAGACCAAGATGATGCAGCTTAAGGCCACGGTGTCTATAGGTATCTGAGATTCTATCGGCCAGTGCTACAGCTTCAGGATCTTTACTAAGTGGATTCTTAGAGACATCATAGCCACCAATCTTGTCATAAAGAAACTCATTAGTCTCCTCTCTTCCGTACCTGTTGGATAACTTTTGTACATCATGAGGAAGGGTATTCATGAGGCTATCTGTTTCAACCCTAAGGCCCTCTACTTCATCAAAGAGAGTATTCTTAGCAGGGCTATTCAGTCTCTGCTTAAAACCTTCATCAGTACGTATACCTTGTTCCCAATGAGTGAGGTTACCAATGTATTCCTTAAGATCCTCAGATTTATCTCTATAAGACAATAGCTTCTGTTTAAATTCAACTGAAGGTAACTTAGAGGTAAGCTGTTCTCTAAGGTCATTCATCTTTCTAGCAAGAGGTAAAGTCTTATTAGCAAGTGTTCTCTCGATAGGGGTAAAGACAACATCCTCAGGGGGTTTCTCACCCTTTAGCATAGCATCATGAGCTATAGCAACCTTACGGTTAACTTGAGAGACTGTACGTAAACCTTTACCTAGTCCCTCAAAGCCTAACGTAAGACCTGCAATAGCACCAACGTCTGCCCAGACATCATGATGAATACCTGTAACGTAATCCTGAAGCTGATTAGCTGCTACACCTGAGACAACATTAGCAGTGACCTTAGTGGCACCTAAAGCTACCTTAGAGGAGACACCAATAGGAGGAGCAACAACTGAAGCAACCGTAGTAACAATATCCACAGGGTTACCTACAGCACTCCCTAAGCCCCCCACTAAAGACATGTACCAAGGGCTGTTAGCAAACTGAGCTTCAACCCTTCGGTTCTCTGCAAGTAAGTCTGCATTCCTCTTAACATCCTCCATAGAAAAAGCATTGTCTAGAACAAAGTCAATATCATCCTTGTCATAGTTGAATTGCTTATACAGCTCATCCTTCTCTTCTTCTGTAGGTTCATATTTCTTGGTAGTAAAGCCCCCTCTGCGAACCCACATTCCAATAGGGGAAACCTTAACACCATCTACAAAAGCACTCTCGTTAAAGTTAAAGAGACTATAACTCTTAGTGTCTCCCTTAAGTACATCCTTTTCAGGAATGTTCTCAATAGGAGTAGTAGTTACATAGGCTTCATACTGAGGCTTAGAGGCTCCTAAGAACCTCCCTAGGTTAGCTACAGGATATTCCCCAGTGTCTACCGGAACGTATGAATTGTCGGCCATTTAAACTTGGAACCCTCCTCAATATTCTTAACAATCTTAGCTTTAATTCTAGCAGTGAAGTCCTTCATAGGAATAACCATATTCTCAGTACCATCAAGAGCAACTACAGAAATATTATCTCTATTGACATCATAGAAAGAACTATCATAAAGCATAGGTGTATTAAGACCTCTCTCACTCATGTAGTCTTTAAAGACCTCATTGGCATACTTAGCTAGATCCTCAGGAGACTGAGGGGTAACTCCAACCTCACCTAACCCCTGCTGAATAGAAGCAATTGGAAGAACAAAGCCACGGACACCTACGAATTCATTGGCTACCTTTTCCATAGCGGCCTTACCAAGCTTACGGATAGAGGTATCATCTGTAGGATTGGCATCCTTATAGGCTCGAATCTCAGCCCACACAAGAGTATCCAACATATCCGTAGTAGCTCTGTTGAGGCCCCCAGTGCCAACTAAACCCTGAATCTCATTCTTGTCTACTCTGAATCTAGGCAATAGCTGCTCTAAAGGAACGCCTGATTCTAGTGCCTTTCTCTGTTGCTGAGCCTTAAAAGCCTGAGCAGAAGCGAGAACCTGAAGGGGATTCTTACCAAGCCTGATAGCCATATCTACAGTAGACAACTGGGAGTATACACGAGTGTCACCATAGGTGCCATTAGTGAGAATCTGTCGTACTGCTGAAGGATTAGTACTATAGAGGCTCATTAAAGTTTGGAACCCTGGGGATAACCCTGAGATAGAGATTGCTCTAGCTTGACCCGGAATATTATACTGGAAGTCACCTGCTTCCTTATCCGTAAGTAAATCTACAGCATCCTTAGATGAGATCTTACCAGTCATAGCAATTTCATTAAGTCTATGATCTAAGTCCTGATAGTACTCTTTAAGCATCTCAGTGACAGGCTCTCTAATGGAATTAGGGGTACCCTTAGAGGTAGCCATAGTGAGTAGCATTGAGATCTTCTTTGGGTCACCCCCAGTGAAGATCTTCTGGACAAACCCTTGCCCAATAACCTTCATATCATTGGAATTCAGAGAGATCCCTGCATCCTGAAGGACTTTCCTAAAAGCCTCCTCAGTAGGAACCGCAGTACCAGTAATGTTAGCCTTAAGAGTATCCCCAAGGTACTCTTCATAGAGAGCATCACCCCGCACCTTCCCAGCGGCCTTAAGGTTAGCCTGAGCAGTTCTCTTAGCGTTCCTGATTGCCTGATCAAGGTACTTAGTTCTAGGTGTCTCTACATTGTTATTGGAGAGATACTCTTCATCCTTAAGTTGGCTGAGGAGAACATAGTTGCCATCCTCAACATACTTGTCAATATCATCACACCAATGAGAGAACTCCATAGCATTGTCAGTAGCCTTTACAGTCTCTGCATTGACAAGCCATGCCTTAAGGTTATCCTCACCCAATAGCTCTCTAAAGGTAGTCCCTTTGATAAATGGAATCTCTTTATCTGCAATACTCTCAATAAGCTGAGAACCATAGCGAGACTTAGAGGCCATCTGGAAAGCGTTGTTGAGAAGCTTATATTGCATCTCAGGGGAATAGTTAGCCCCCGTAGTTCTCCCCATTTGATCAAGGTAATTCAGGAAAGCTTGACCTGCATTAGGTGACCCTGAATTAATGATCGTAGCAATGTTAGAGGAATCAGCAATAAGAGATTTCTCAGTTTCCCATTTATCCTCTACAGCTTCCTTCTGAGCGATTACCTTTAGACGACCCTCAGGAGAAGTCTCAAAGAAACCCTCCTTAAAGAACTCATCATCCATAGAGTAACCAAAGGAATCAGCAAGATCCTTTTGGCTCTCTTTAGCGTACTGATAGAACTCTGAATCTACTTCAACCTGAGACTTACCAGCAAGCTTATTCGTATTAACCTGTTCATTAACAAAGTCCTGATAGGTCAGGTTGTATGCCATTCGACCATGCAGATACTTAAGTCTAGACATAGCAAATGGATTGTCCTGAAACGGAATACGATTATTCTTGATATCCTGCTGATACTGCTCAATAGAATGACTTTGGAAATACTTATCAGCTAAGTCCTCTACTTCTTTCTTCTTTACCTGTTGACGCTTTGCTTCATCAATCTGATACTGATCGAAGTCTTTAGATGCCTGCTTAAAAGCTAGACCTAAAGCATTCACCCAGTCACCTTCGAGGTCTGCAGTAACTTTAGAAGAATCAATGTTAAGGTTTGCACCCTTATATTCCCCGAGCTTAGCTAAGCCAGAATTGAAGTACCTCCAAGTACCCATCTCATTAGCAATGGACGTAGTACCTGCTGTATTCTTATAAGCCATTAGTAGTAATAACCTCCATAGGAACCTCTACGGTTATACCCCTGATTCATCGCACCTGTAAAGTTCTGCATGTAATCAAGGAAGTTAAACATGCCTTGGTTTTGTGTCTTAAGGGTGCTGTAGTTAGCTATAAAGTTATTCATGAAGCTAGTACCGGTACCCATAGTAGACGAAGAAGTAGTAACACCTGTAGTAGATGTACCTAAGACATTCGCACCTGCAATACCAGAGAGACCCACAGAACCCCCAACACTAGAGGTACCTGCAGCAACCGTCTCTCCACCCACAGTACCCGCAATGGTACCACCAGTACCACCTACGGTACCTGCAGCACCTGCAAGAGCGCTGCCTGCACCTGCTGTAGCTGCACCAATAGCTGCACCTTTAGCGGAACTATCGAGGAATTCCATAACGTAGCTCATGCCACCCTTATATTGGCTCTTGAGTTGATCTCTAGCCTGCTCTACAGAATTCTTCATCTGGACATATAGAGCATCCTTCTGAGATCTAATGTTAGTTACATCAGTCTCATAGGCATCCTTAAGAGCAGTCTTTTGTCGCAACACTGCACCTGAGATTGATCTTTTGATTTGTCCTGCAGTTCGCCCTTCGTAACCTGTCTCAGCTAGAGAAGCTTCAACTGTAGCATTATTCTGCAAGGCGCTATAAGACAACTGAAATAAGTTGCTCACAGCATTATCATAGGCACTCTGCTCTTGTCTAGTCAATTGGTTCTGATTCCAATTGTAGTTCATCTGAGCATAGTACATCTGTTTCTTGAATGCTTTAGTGAGAGATCTGTTGTACTTTGATTTCTGCCACAGGGAACTGCCACCACCTGCAACTGCACCGATTACTGCACCTGCAGCAATTATTCCTGACATAGTTCCTCTCTATTGTTAGTTAATAACTGCCACTCATCAGTAAACTCTTTCTCTGCTTCCTCTACAGTAGATGCGTTACTAGCAAAGAACATTGTAATGTAGGTGTCCTCAAAGGCACTAAAGACCTGCCTACGGCCATCCATACCTTTCAATACAGAATAGCCAGAGATCTCCTCTAGGTGATCCCCTACGACAACCTTACAGTCCCCACTAACGATAACCACTGTAGGAATCTTAATGAAAGCACCTGCACCAATCTCACCCTTTCTCAATAGAATGGTTCTAACGTAACAGCCTGCCCACAGGAAATGATCTACTTCAATAGGTGCCTCAGGCAGAGACAGAGTAGCCATAACAAGACCTTTACCAATCTCTTGCTCCATAGGCGCCATACTAGGCAGAGCACCTACCATAGCTTTCTTAAGAGTTAATCCCTTTCTCACGTCTGACTATTCCTCCGAATATAATATCCTTCCCAACCACCAGAGATAAGGTTCACAGGCAACGGATTATCTGAAGTAACTGTAATCTTAACCTCAGTACTATTGTCCTGCACAGGGAACTTAAACTTACCTGTTGCTACTCTATAGGATCCTAAGACTAATGGAGATTCACTTAAGACCTTAGATGTACAAGTGTACTTGAAGTGCTTATTCTTGACATCATTGTCTACAGACACATCAAAGGTACCAGAGTTACTATAGTTAAACCAATAGTATCTCAGTTGTAATCTGCCTTCATCTTCAGAGATTGTAGCACCATCCGAAGTAGTTTTCTTAATCATTGGTCTAGACAATACAACATCAAATTCATATTGCCTGCCTACGAAGTAAGTCATGCCTCTGAGATCCCCAGGTACCTTAAAGACACCATTATCATCCCAAGAGGATACCTGATGATAGTGGCCATCAGTACCAACTAGACAATACGTAGCTGAGCCAATCTTAGGAACAGCACCATAGACATCCTTTAGGGAGACCTCGGTATAGTCATTGTAGTCACTGTACTTATTAGTAGCAGGGATGACATAGCGTACCTTACGATCCATAAAGTATCTTACAGGCTCATCAGAGAAGTCTACTGCCTGACCTGTAAGCCTGCTCTTCTCTAAGAACAGTCCGCCATCAGTGTTAATAAGGAAGTAGATTTCAGAGCCTACGAACTCTGCAAGTAAGACCTGAGTACCTTCATATCGGAACGTCCATTTGCACCATGACTGCTGCAGACTCTGGGAATTCTGAATGATGTACTTAAAGACCCATACAGTGTTAGGATGAGTACGTGAACATAGTGTGATTACATTGTCTGAAGTATTACCAGAGAGCCTAAAGATTCCCTTAGGAATATACATAGGAACATGTGCAGCTACGTCCTCAGCATCCTTAAGATCAGCTACGTCCTGTACCGTATAGTATCTCATAAGAGAGCAATAGTTAACTCTGTTAGAGATAAAGAAAATACTTTGTCCTACACCTAAAGGCTGAGCATCATCACTGTAATCAAAGGAAGTGATTTGATCAACCTTAGCACTCTTAGGTGTCATTACGCCATCACTAGAGAGAACGAATTGTCCTTCTCTAGAGAACAACATTAGTTCCCTGCTGAATGGTACTGCATGAGTTAGAACACAGACTTTGTTTGAAGATACAGCAAGGTCAATTGGATCAGTATCAGCAATAGTAGCTGCTGATCTAAACCAGAAATTAAAGAAATCAGCAGAAGCACTGAGGATAACATTTTCACCACTGATGAACCCTAAGCGATTTCTGTAGAAGAACATATCATTCAGCGTTTCCCCTACGAAGCTAGGCTCAGGATTGCTGTCCTCATCACCTACTGCTCTATCAGTCCAAGTAAGTCTTTTGAAGTGGAAGGAGCCATCAGATTCTCTTACGAGAGCATGAGGCATACTAGAGTAATCAAATTGATACCGAATTTTTGGTGCGGCACACTCTAGCCACGCATTCTTACCTTCATTGTAGTTAACATAGTAGTCATCATCAGCCGAGTTAGATTCACCCTTAATGCGCATGATGTAACCATCAGGAGCAGCAGGGGGAAGCTTAGAGGTACTGTTAACGTAACCCTTCAAGACATATGCATTAGTGTTGCCAAAGCCATCCTTAACAACAATATTAGGCATATCCCAGCTAGTCTTAGCTTGGATGGAAACTACGGAATCACCAAAGACTTTGAAGTTATAACTACTAAATTTGAAATTAGGATTCTTAGCGAACCCCATAGAGACTCTGCCGCCAACCTGTCCTAATAGCCAATCATAGGTAGTTGCTCCATTATCAGCACTCTGAGAACCTGTAGCTAAGTCTACAAGTTTCTCTGCAATGTACGCAGAGGTAGTCTGTACAGCCTGCTTAGCTGCACCACCATCAGGGGTAATGACACCACACATGAAGGTATCGCCCATAAAGAGAGCATAGGTCTTAGCATAGGAGGCATTCTTAATGTACGCTAGTGCAGTGTCCTGACCCTTTTGAGGGGTAGTAGAACTAGACATACCAATGGTTTTACTACGGTTCAGAATGAACGTATAGTCTGCAACAGTGACTGCTCTAAATTCATCATTAGCGTCCGTGACATTAAGATAACTAGCATCATTGTCAATAACAACTTTCTTTTCATTACCTTCAAAATCCCATACCTTTAGAGCCCCGCTGGACATACCTAAGATATACTGCTCAGTCTCGTCTCTGTTAATGACATGATACTTAGTAGTGAGTGGATCTACTCTGTCCCCAAGTCTCTTAATGTGAACTGTAGGAGGTCTCTTTTGCAGGCCATCGACTTCACTAGAGAAACCATTGATCTGCTCCTCTACCTGATCAGAAAACCTAATGATATCCGGTTGCTGAGATACGCCACCCTTATAGGATACTGTTGATTGCGATACTAATGGCATCCCTATTAGCTCCTCTGGATATACTGAGAAATATATTGGTCATCATTGAGGATATTATAGTTACCCGTAGTTAGATCATAGTCAATGATATCTGCATAGGCACTAGATTCCTCAGTCATCAGATGCGTATTCAGGTCATCTGAAGTAAGATATCTCATCTGGAAGATTCTAGCTGCACGACAAGTAATGAACTTACGGAATACCTCAGGTAACTCCTCAAGGTCTAATCCTCTAACCAGAGTATCTAAAGTCAAACCCTCAGGGAACTCATTGGTCTGCGAAAGAATGTCGAAAAAATAGCCGGATCGTCTGATCAACTTATAACCACTGCTGACAAACCTAAGATAATTATTAGGGCAGGGAACTAAGTTAGTATCAGCGTCCGGCAATAAAGCTACTGAATCTTCAATATTAAAGTCCCATCCTCTTGATTGAATCTCTTTAGAGACACTATCGAGAATCCTCACCGCATTCAGAACGTCTACATTCAGTTCATCTTCAAGTGAGCTGACAGGACTAGAGCCTACAGCAGATAAAATCTCATTCACTGCATCTAGTTTGTTAGAAGGAGTGACAATCATAATTTATCCTTTGTAGTAGTATTTTATAGTTGTTATTATGTATTATTTGGGAGCTGCAGGGATCTTAGGCTTCCTAGAGACTACCTTAGGTTTGACTTCAGTTGGGGCTTTAATCAAACCTAATTTAATCTTTTCTTCTACAGTCAAACGGGAGCCTTTCTTAGAACCCCCGTTGACATAGAAATAGGAATCCTTAATGTCGGATTCCGAGTACATTATGCACCAACCTGAGCAGTCTTAACGAAGAGCCCCACGGCTTCAGGACGAAGGCCACCGTGACCCACAGCCATCTTAGCGATGATCTGATCAGCCTGATATTCAGCTCTGCGAGCACGTTCCATAGCGAGGTCCTTCAGCTTAAGGGCACCCACAGCGGAACGGTGGAAGGCGATACCCTGAAGGACAGCCGTAGAGATCTGCTCCTTAAGAGCGTGCTTACCATCAACACCATTGTTCAAGAAGTTCGGGGTTTCCACAATCTGGAAGCCACAGACATTCTGAAGTCGACCCGTATTCGGATCAAAGATAGCAGCAAAGTTAGCAGCATCCGGCATAAGGGCACGGCAGATAGCCGAATAACCTTCGGGGGAGACAAGGAAATAACGGTCACCTGCCGGAACCCAATTCTTCGTAAACTGAGCACGGGCATCAATCAGACCCTGCAGGAGGATGTTGCCATACTCCACAGTCGTAGCTTCATCCTTACCCGTAACATACTCAAATGCCTTGCCCGTACCCGGATTTTCAAGAGCAGTATTAGCAGGGATGTTCTCAGGCATACCCTCGGCAGTCTTAGCACCCGTGTTAGCAAGTTCATTGATAGAGGCACAGTCGAAAGCCTGAGCAAGAGCTTCACCAAGCTGCTTCGAGTATTCCGTACGGACATCATAGTGATTCATTGCATCATCGATATCCGTGATAAGAGCATCAGCCGTGAGGAGACCATCGATAGCAATCACTCGCTCCGTGTTCTCCATCTTCTTACGCTGGTCATCTAAGGAATTACCAGGGGTAAGATACTTAGCATGAGTACGGCCCATCACTGCGAAGCTGGCACTCTTCCCGTGCGGAATAGTACGAACAATCTGTTTGTCCATCATGACCGAGGTTCTCGTGAAAGCCGTAAGGACTTCACCAGAGAAGATCTTCATGAACAGCTCATCACGATCACCAGCGCTCAGATTCTGACCAGGACTAGAAATAGAATTAGCGGTTAACGCAGCCATTTTATTATATTCTTATTGTAGTTATATTATTGTTATTAGGAAATGTTTTTATTATGGGTACGTTACACCTGAGTATAGTACATCTTCATTTCGATAGCTCTAGTGTAACTGGGGTCAGCACCATAGCGGGGGTCACTCATAGCCTCCACTACTTCCTGCTTACTTGAGAAGCCCTTATAGCCACCCGTAGTAACCCCACCACCCATAATAGTAGGATTACGTGTTCCTTGCTTAGCAATCATCTTAGCTTTCATACCCTCAAACATAAGAGTAACAGCTTCAAGATTGTTGTTGTCAATAGCTCGATTAAAGGAACTCAGAACCTTATTAGAGAGGTTTCCTTGTGCCCACTCAATAACCTTGTTGTACGCCTGTTCTCCACCTGCTGAATTATAGACAGCATTAGTGAACTCACTCTCAAGGTTCTGTCGTGATTCAATGAAACCCTCAATGACCTCTGAAGGATAACCTGCCTGAGCAAGGTCAGCCATAGTCTTACTAGACAAGGCACCATACTCATTGTATTCCTTAATGGCCTGATTGAAGTCCACACCTTTAGCCTTAAGATCCTTACCAAGGGCATCTAAGGTTTTCGTGTGCTTATCAATCTTTACATTAAGGTCACCCTCAGGTTCCCCCTGTTGTGGTTCTGCCTGAGGTTCTGCCTGAGGCTCCTCATGAGGTTCCTCTACAGGGACAGCATCACCCTCCTTAAGAAGCCCTGAGGCTTCATCTCCATCAAGAGAGAGTTGCTGAGTTCCTGAGATCATAATATCGACACCATTGTCGACACTAAGACCATCACTATTCAAGTTTGTTGTTTCTTCGCTCACCTGTTACACCCCCTGTTCCTGTTGAGCTTTGTTGTTATCTACTGCCATCTGAGCCTGAGCATCAATACCCTGCTGGGCAGCATACTGTTCCATCATTGCCTGCTGTTCCTTAGCAACCTGTTCAGGAGACTTAACGAGACCCGTAGCATCAATCTGAGCACTCGTGAAGATACGCATAGCTAAGTTCTGCTGATTGATCATCTGCATGATATCAGGGAACTGAGCAAGTACCTGAAGTGCCTGAGACAAGTTAGCAAAGTCATGACCACGACCCAAAGCATCAACACCAGTGATGACCGTAGGTTCAATCGTAGCGAACTTCTCAGAGATAGTCGGAAGGCTGCCATTAGACTGCATCTGATTGAAGATACAGGACACTAAAGGCAACTGAAGTTCCTGAGACAGGAGACTATAGACACCCCCTAAGGTATCCTCAAGTTCCTGAGCCATATATCTGATTTCTTCTGCTGTCACACGATCTCTTGTGATTTGAGCAGTAGTACTAGACAACATGAAGCAATAAGACAATCTCTGTTCGATACCCTGAGATACCGCATAGCAGCCCTGAAGGTCAGTCTGTTTGTTTGTCTGCATTGCAACAATATCGTCCTGTCGACCTCTTACGAAAGCCCCATTCTCAGCTTTAGTAAGAGCCTTAATGTTAGTCTGACAGGAAGGAGACACTAGGTACAATACCTTAGCACAAATCATAGCCATATCGTTAATGGCATGCTGAAGGTTCTCTAAAGAGATCAAGTCACCAAGGTAATCTTCAACAAAGGATCGACCATAGGATTCCCCATCTTTCTTAGTGAATCTCACAGGGATCCAAGGACATTTGCCATAGGGATACGTCTGTTCTGATCCGGGGATAATGGTATTATTTACTTCCTGATAGGATTCCCAAGTGGATCCCTCTAAGGTATCCCCACGGACAAGATAGGTATGAGTGTAGATGTTAACCTTCTCAGAACGATTAACCTCATTACCTGCATTGCCTAAGAGACTTAAGATACTCGGAGGGATAGTCCCCTGAGCTAAAGTATCTCTAGCGACAATCTGAAGTACATTGCCGATAGCATCTCTTTCAACTACAAAGTTTCTGAGAGTGTAGCACTTCATGCCACCCTCTAGAGGAGGCAAAAAGAGCAAAGCATTACCTGCAATCAGGAGCTGCTTGATGCACTCAAAGAGCGTAGGTCTAAGACCATTATGCTCCATATACTTCACCATAGCAGCCTCCATCATAGACAAGCCGTACTCTATGGTATCCTTAACCTGATCATTGCCAGATGCCTGTAGTGCCTCATTAGATGCAGTATCTAACCCAAGTCTAAAGAAAGGCTGACCCGGTGGAAGCAAAGATAACAACAACTTAGATGCTAAGTTATTGAGACCTCTAGCCCCAATAGAATTATAAGGTGTCGTATAGGCAGTGCCACCATCGTCAGATTCCTTAGGGAACAACTGAGGGATAGTATAGGTAGCATTCTTCTCTGCTCTCTGGGTATACTGATCTCTGTCCGTAGACAATCTTTCGTATACCTTTTGTGCACCTTCAGCAGTTTGATTATCTAGTTTAGTTTCTGCCATTATTACACAGTATTACGTCCCGTACCCCCGGCACCACTAATGTTACCCTTAAGACTGCTCTTACGTTTCTTAGAGGTAGTAGAGACAGCTTTAGATCCCTTAGAGGAATCATAGGTATCATTAGCACCTGTACCACCACTGTTCATGATACTCTCACCGTTGCTAGAGTGGTCAACTGCAGTAGTGGCCTTAGTATAATCGTAACCCTCAGTACCAACCGAAGTGCCTACAGTGGGAGTAGTCTCAGTAACCTCTTCATTTTTCTTAACAGGAGTAATCTTACTGGTAGATGCTTTCTTACCACCTCTTGACTTACCGATATGATGATTACGATCCTGCCAAGATGAATCTCCACGTCCCATTAGACAATATTCCTTCCGCTAGAGGTACCAGTCATGTCAACCTTAAGAGCCTTCTTGCCTCTCTTCTTTCCTTTAGTTAACTGTTTCTTCTCTGATTCTGCTTCAGTAGTGTTAGACGTATCTGCATCCACAAACCCTAACTCAGGAGCAGGCGCTTCAATAGCCGATTGACCAGAGTTACTGCTGCCACCAATAAGGCCACCAGTGGCTACCTTAATTACTTTCTTAAAGGGTTTAGTGATTTTACTGAAAAAGCCCATTAATATCCTCTTTACTTAAATAATAGCAATTATAAATATGGAATCCTTTAGAGACATAACTATTCTTTAACATAGGAGCACACCAATCATTGACACTCCCAGTTTGAATATAGTCACACTCATCATTCTTTAGACACTCAATTAAATAATCAGACAACGCTCTAGCAATGCCTGCTCCTCTTTTAAAAGATACAGTCCATTCTTCATTAAGGATTCTTTGCTTATCAGAATACCAAGGGTAACCATAGGATAACAAACAGCATCCCACTAGTTCATCTGCAGATTGACTATAGAAACCAATAATACGATAATCATATTGGTTATTATTCAATACTACATCTTTAACAAAAGACCTAATATAGTCTTTATCTAAGTTTCTTATGAAGGATAAATTATTAGGATTATCTATAATAGATTTCATACATTTATCTAGAGCCTCCATAGCTGTCTTTAAGTCTACAATAGGTTTAACATAAAGTTTACCTATAGACCCCCTATAGTCCCCCATAGTATTCGTCATCCTTTTTTAATTTTTTACATTACGTTAGTGCCTACACCCTTAGCTTTGTCTAAGGATACCTTAAGACCTTTCTTACCCTTACGAGCCTTCTGTTCTTCAGTCTCCTGAGCACCAAGCTCCGGCTCCTGAGGTTCAACTACAGGGTTGTCTAAGGCAGGTGCCTGAACTTTCACTTCAGGTGTCTTAGGCTTTGAAAACAGTGCACCGATTTTAATCACCTATATGGTTTTGTTCATTGAACTTATTTTCAAGGAAGTCAAGTACATCCTGTACACCACCACAGTAATCAATGGTAGGCTTATAGCGGATCATCTTGCGTACATCAAAGATCTTCTGAAGTCCCTCCAACAAGTCTTTCGGGACAGCCGGAAAGTTGTCGAAGAGGGGTTCATCAGGATCACTTTTAGTGGTATCTTTGATATCAATTTTCATAGATTCGTCTTTCACGATTATCTATCTCCTAGTGTGGTGAATTTATTATCAACTATCTGTCGTCTTAATAGGGACGATTTTATCAGGTGTCCAAAGGGTATCTTTAGTGTCCCCTTGTCGAAGAATATAGGCCATTCTAGCTTGCAGCAAAGCATCATCTTCAGTAAGGCCAGCTTTCTTGTAGGTATTAACTACAGTCTCCCATAGTTTATCCTGAGGGACATCCTTAAGGATCCTCTCTGCTCTTACTGCTCCAATACCGGGGCAACCTTTATAGCCATCAGCAGTGTCTCCTACTAGTGTCTGAAACATATGCCAATAGTTAGCTTTATCTTCGTCAAGCCAATAGATTTGATCTTCATTTACTCTATAGAAATGAGTAGGAAGAGTTTTGAAATCCTTATCCAGTGACACAATTAAGGTTGTATCAGGGGTACTATTAATACCTATTACATCATCAGCTTCTAGAGATTCACTAGATTTAGATTCATAGTTATTTCTGATCCAATCCACTAATCCATAGTAGCAAGTAGGCTTTCTTTTATCAAGCCTATTGTTTTTATAATCAGGCATTAAGTGCTTCCTAAAGTTATCATTAGGGTCACTAAAGACAAACGAATAGTCATTCATTTCGACATTATGGTTTGTCTTTAGTATACCTTTAATACCACCAATAATCTCTTCAAATTGATCTATTGCATCATCCAAATAAGCATGACAAGTATATAGACCATCTCCCCAATAGATATCCTTTTGGACAGCTGAAGAGGCTTTATAGGCCAATAGATCTCCGTCTATCAGCCCAATGTATTCTTTAGTAGCACTCATAGGATGATGCAAGCTCAGCGCCAGAACGAGTAAGCAGCCATCGATTGCCTGCCTGTCGAATGTACTTATTGATTGACGTAATGTGACCTCGGGAGGCCATCTCAGCAATCATTCGTGCATTGTATCGACAATAGTCTGACTGAAGTTTAGGATGGACTTCACCAATGTAAGCAAGAGCACTGCAGTAGTTACTCATCTCAGCGTTACGCTTGTGAACAATAATCTCCCCAGTACTCTTCTCTTCTGTATAGAAATACTTAGGCATCTTCACGGTTCTCTCCCTCTTCATCATCCTCAGTAGTTACATCCGAAGTCACACTATAGCCAAGCTTTAGGAGCAAGTCATGAATGATCTCTTCAGGAGACCAATCCTTCCAAGTCTCAGGCTCTGGCTCATAGTTAAGAATAATCTTGCCGTTGAGGGAGACTACAGCCCCATAAGCAGGGACAGTCCCATACTCATCATGTTTAACCTTCCACTTCCACGCAATGTGAATGTGATTAAGAGGTTCCTTAGGGGCCTTGTAGTCACGCAGCAGTGCTGCCTTAGTTTCTTTAGTCATACCAGTGTTTTCCATAGTAGTAATTAATGACAAGCTGCCATACTAGTGGCACTCTGCCCAGTTACAGCCAATCTTTCCTTCAGTATCAAGTTGGCATTTAAAATTAAAGAATGCCTGAGTTTGTCTCATGGATTCCTGAGCAATCCTTACACAGTCCTCTGCGATTTCCTTAGTGCGACAAGCTATCTGACACTCATCATGAATCCATGCCACCATAGCAAAGTCACCATCCCAGCCGTGCTTATAGCCAGCCTTACGCATATTCTCTTCTACAAGACACACCCATTTCTTACAAACGAGAGCACCTGCAGATTGCAATAGAGTATTCAAAGCTGAGTGTTCAGAGCGTACATAGATAACACGTTTGTCCAAACCCAAGACACAATGGGTGATCTCAAGCTGAGGACTATCAGGATGATACCGCTTACGCCACTTCACTTTATAAGTACCCCCTACCCACTCTGAAGAGGAGACAAGACTATGAGAGATATCCTCTACTAGATCTTTATAAGCAGGAATAGCCTTAAAGAACTTCTCTTTAAGTGCCTTACCTGCCCTAGCGTCTCCCCCGATAACCTCACCAAGCTTAGCGTCTCCTCCTCCGTACATCATGCAGTAGATCATAGTTTTCGCTTGGTCACGTGTAGCAAGCCCTGCCATCTTTTGGTTATGCGTATGGATATCCCCTGAGAGGATTTCATTTACATATGCACCATTATCATATGGGGATAGGAAATGCCCAAGGCAACGCAGCTCAAGACCAGAAGCATCAATACCAGCCTCATACCATCCTTGTGGAACAGTAAATAATTCTCTGCATAATTTCCCATACGGAGATCTGTTCGCGGGAACTTGAGCAACATTAGGATAGCTATGAGTTGCACGGCCAGTGACAGCCCCATTAGGGTTAACACTCCCGTGAATACGGATGTAGCCATCAGGATCCTCCTTCATTAACTTTAGCCACGCATTGCTTCCCTCAGCAAGCTGGCCAATACGTTTATTCAACAAGAGAAGCTCTAGGATCTTGCTAGTCATAGGAATATCTTTAGCAGTCTTTAGTGTCTCTTCATCAACCTTAGGCAACCCTGTATCAGTCACATCCTGAGGCTCCCAACCTTGCTCAATGAGAACCTTAGCAATCTGTTGCCGACTATTGGGATTAAAGGCTTCATACACTGGGTACTGTACCCCTGCCTTAATGCCTCGCTTAGCGTTGTCCCTCTTGTAGGTCTTATAGCCAGTCAACAGAGGAGGGACACTATCCTGAAGCTCTTTAGTCAACTCATCTCTGCGCCCTGCAAGCTTACTGTACAACGCTACAGCTTTATCTCTATTAAAGACAAAACCATTACGCTCCTGCTTAGCCATAACCCATGCAATATCGTGCTCAAGCTGTACGGCCTCCCAAGGATACCCTTTGCCTAAGAGTTTATCAAAGAGCATCTTAGTGACAACTACGTCCTGATAGTTGTACTGATACATCTCTTCTGAGAAGCTGTCCCAAGCCTCCTCCTGTTCCCCATAGGTGCCCTTTAGTTCACGCATACGATAGCCATAGGCTTTCAATGAGTGGGAACCAAAGAGATCCTTAGGAAGCCTCCCAGAACGAATTAAGCCCATATCGAGATCTTTAATGTTGCTCCAAACTAGACGAGCATAGACAAGTGTATCGATAACACAATCCCTAGGATCAAATACAAAGTCTTTACCTGATAGTCGCTTAAGACAAGGGACATCGTACTTGATACCATTGTGAAATACCAAGTTATAACCGCTAGTACCATATACATTAAGAGCATCAATGTATTCATCGAGATCCTTATATCCTTTGTACTCCTGAGAGGCACTATCGTAGATCCATGCGCACCAGAATTTAGTTACGGTATCCAATAGTCCATTGGTTTCGATATCAGTAATAATATGTTTGTCGTATAGTTGAAGCATTTTCTATATCCTTCTATAGCTTTGCCAATAAATAATTAGAACTGGCAGTCACCCAAGTCATCCTCAAATGGACAATCGTAGTCCTTAAGACGACCTGTTTCAGAATCATAGTAGAGATAACCGCTTACCCCAGTCAGGCCACTGAAACGATTCTTAAGTACTCTAATGGCCATGACATTAGGATTATCTCCCTGTTGATTCCTCTCCAGGCCAATCACCATATCTGCAAGCTGAGCGATAGCACCGGAACCTCTAAGTTGACTTAAAGACACCTGAGCTCCTTCTTCGTGACCTTTCTTATCGGGGCGCTTAAGGTGACTAACGACATACATAGTACACCCTGTTTCTTCAACAAGGGATCTAAGGTTTGTCATTAGTTTGTCAATAGCTTTACGCTCCCCGCCATCGTCACTATTGTCCATACCAGAGACAACAATAGAGATATGGTCTAGGAAGATTCTCTTGCATCCTAAAGCTACGATCATGTATCTAAGCTTACTAAGCAGATTCCCAGAATCAAGTGATCCAAAGTGATCATAGAGGAAGAACTTTCCGTTGCCAATCGTGGCATCAAAAGCACTCTTGAGTTCTTCTTTAGGGACACTATCGGGATCCACGCTGATAATGAGACGTCTATTAAGAAATATGGACATAAGTTCAAGTCCCGTCTTTGCTGTAGATTCCTCAAGAGCAACCACGCCACAAGTCTCGCCTTTAGAGACACCAAAGAAATATTCAAGCTCTCTGAGTAGAGTGGATTTTCCCATGCCTGATCCTGAGGTAATGACATAAAGCTCACCGTGTCTAGCACCGTTTGTCTTGCTTTGGAGAGCTTGAAAAGGATAGGCCACACTGTCTTTAAGACTATCAAGACCTTCCACACACTTCTCATAGAGATCTTGACCTGAAACAATTCCATCAGGTCTGTAAGGCTTAGCGTTCCATATGGCCGATACAAGGTCACCTGATCTCCCAGCCTTAAGACACTCATTAGGATCCTTAAGAGGTAGATTAGCAATGTACGCTTTACCCAATGGGAGAATCTTTGCACAATCTTCACATGCTTTACGTCCCGGATCATCCATATCAAACATTAGGATGATCTCTTCAAAGTTATTTAGATACTCTAGGTTAGCTTCAATGGCTTTCCTAGCAGCCTGAGCACCATTAGGGATAGACACTACAGGCCACTTATTGCCTTGCACTTGAGACACACTAAGGGCATCTATCTCACCCTCAGTGATTACTAGTTTCTTACCACTAGACCACAACTGAGAACCATAGAGGCACCCAGAGATCTTCCCTAGTACAGCAAAAGACTTATCAGGGAATCTAAGCTTTTGTCCTACAAGAGAACCCTTGTCATCATAGTAGCAAGCCACTTGACAAGGGTTACCCTTATACTCCCCCACGAAATACTTTAGCTTAGTACAAGTATCTTTAGTGATACCCCTAGCAGGCAAAGCAGAGATCTGTAGTTCCTCTAAAGGAATCATATTGGATGCTGACATCTTTACCCCCTTGGGTATGTCCAAAGATCCATCAGGTCTAAAATAAGTGGTACAGCTATAGCAATACTTATGACCGTCACTAAAAACAGCAAGAGCATCACTAGAGCCGCAATTAGGACAAGGCTCATGACGCAGAAAGGTCGATTCCATGATCTAGCATATAACGTGCACTTTGGAAATCACGAAGATTATATTGAAAGCCTGTATCAAAGCTGTATCGGCACTGATGTTCAAAAGGTGTCATATGCCCACTATCAATAAGCCGCTTAGCAAGAGTAAGATCCTTTAGGATATCCGGCTTAGACCCATCGTGATTAAGGTAAGACACTCGGGCACAACGTGCAGCAGAGATAAGTGTGAGAATCCGCAGATCATCGATAGCATCCATCTCATCAAAGTTCACATAAGGAAGCGTACGCCCCCCGTGAGTATTGATATAAACGTAGGTGTTGCTAACGGCATCCATAGCCATCTTAATAGCCTTAGCGAGGTGCTGGATCTCTGGATCAGCATCAGGAGACAACCGGAGATCAAAGAAATTGCTCCACTCAGTAGCAGTGACAATAACTTTAATCTTAGTGAACGGCTCAAGGATGCGATTGATGTGCTGCTTATGAAACCCATTGTCAATCATCTTATGAGCAACCTCGATTGCCTTAAATGCAGCATCTTGCCACTCTTCACAAAAGATATCATAGTCATCTTCATTGACAATATCTTTGCCTTGCATGCCCTTGCAATTCTTATAGACATCCGAAGGCACCCAAGGATCATTCAAGATATTCTGAATAGTTCGCTCTACAGGTACCGCACGCGAGCTAGAGGCATTCCGAGAGAAACAGTTATGCACTGTAATCCCGTTTGCTAGGAAGTTATGGTATTCAGATGAAACCGAAATATCAAATACCTCTTCTTCACCAACATACTCAATGGAATCTACCTCTACTGCCATAACATTACATTGGCTAACACCTTGCCAACCCTGCTTACTATGCCTGAGCTTATGACAATCCTGGCAAAGTGCAACCACATTATTAATGTCAAAAGCAAGATCAGGGTTTTCATACCTCGGAATCACGTGATGAATTTCTAAAGGCTTGTTCTCAGCACCACAATCAGCACATCGAAACCCCTGCCTTTCAGACACTTCAGGCTTAACCTTTTTATTCCAACAAGAAACCCATTCTCCATTAATCTTCTTGTAAGGATCAAAACGAAGTTCTGTATACTTCTTACGAGTATTGCAGTACACCTTATCTCTACCTACAGCAATGTCCTGCAACTCCTTCCAACCACTATCAGTAAGAATTAGATGGTCTGCAGTGCAAGTTACGGAGAAATCTCCTGCTGTAATCTTATACACAGGCTTAACCCCAACCTTCCAACAATCAGTAATGGTCGTGTGAGTAACTTCCATCGTAGACTCATCCACAGAACGAAGACGCATCTTGTTCAAACGACCTTTCATGTCATATCGCCGTACTCCGCCCCATCGAGTAGCATGAGGGGAACTACCGTTTTCCCACTTATCCCAAAAATCTCCCAGTGTAATTTGATAGGATCTGTGTTTGCTACCCCTGCTTCCACTAGGGAGATCGAAAGTCAGCACTGTATCTGCAGTGAGGCACCTGTGTGTCATGAATTCACTATGGATGAAACGAGGATACTCCAATTCAAACGTATAGAGGTTATCCCAGCGTGCACGAATGATAGCTTTAGAGTTACCTACGCAATAGACCTTAGAGATAGGATCATCACTCATCTTCATCATCCTCCTCATCAATCTCATCATCAGCATCATCTTCAGAATCTAGGAAGGCTTCATATTCATATTCCCACTTCTCTTTCTGATTGCTATGGAGTTCATCACGGTATGAATCCCCATCAGGAAAATTCCAGTCTGATTTACGTTCAATAGGTTCCATGCTTTGGTTTCCTTTAGTGTTTACTATGGTAGGCGATAGGGGATTCGAACCCCTAAGGATTTCTCCGAGAGATTTTAAGTCTCTTGTGTCTACCCATTTCACCAATCGCCTGAGTATTTGGAGCGTCCATGAGGAATCGAACCTCTCACCTCCTTCCAACTTTTTAGGTACAGCTTTAGAAGAACTGTGTTGGGAATGGACGCAGAATTAGTTACTTCTTTTTAGAGTATTCAGTTTGATAAAAGCCTCTAGTCTCGTGTTGAGGTCTCTGAGTAATTCAACACCTTCTCTATGAAGTCCTGCACTCTCTGAGAGTAACTGTCTACACGCTTCGACTGACTTTGCATTAGCTCCTGAGGCATCCCTGAGAAGCTTTCTATCGGTGCTACTGAGGTTGTACTGCACCCGATTAACATGTTTAGTAAGGGCAGCCAAGTCAGCAGCATCAGAAGCTTTACTTTTAATGATAAGGCTAATTGTTTCATCTTTCCTAGCTGTTAGCTCCTTTAGTTTGACTTCATTCTGAGCTTGAATAGCTACAAGCTCTTCAGTGTGCTTATTGCTTTCATATTTCCTGCCACCAATGACACCTGTAATGAAAGCTAAGACTGCTGCTAGTATGGCTACCTTCTCCCACATAGTTTATTCTTCTCTCTAGTAGTGGAGATTTTATGCGATACGAACTAAGTCGCCTTTAGTGAACTCAAGTGTCCCATTGGCTTCCTTAAGATCAGCTTGAGACAACTTGCATCTATCAAGAGAACTTGCATCTTCATAGGTAACGTAGACAGCACCACGGCCGTACCACGACTGAACATCAAAGCAAGGGCAGTCTTTGGCTACCCCGGGGAAATCTCTATGCCCTAAGACCTTAGCTTTAGGATACTTACTCTTAAGCCAGTCTAAAAGTTTCTTAAGAGATTCCTTTTGCTTCTCTGTAAAGTTGTCTACAGACTTACCGTTACGATCAGTCCCCCCAATAAGGCAAATGCCAACACTGTCATCATTATAACCCAGAACGTGACTGCCAATAGCTTCAAGGGGTCTGCCATTTTGAATAGCTCCATCCGTAAGAATGACAAAGTGATAGCCTATACCAAGCCATCCCTTTTGACGATGCATTTGATCAATAGTTTTCCAAGTGTACTCAGGCTTATTTTGAGTAGCGCTGCAGTGAACCACCAGATAATTCGTAGAACTTCGAGACTTGAACTTAACAAAGTTTCTATGGTAGTCAATCAGTGGTTCCTTAAAGGTAGTAGTCATTTATTAATTCTCTTGTTGTTATTGTTATTATTCTTGTTCTTCAAGATTCCCTCAGGGATATCTTTAGGTTTCTCTTTAAGCCATTCTTCGGGGATCAGCTTATCGGCAAACTTAATGCCGTTCTTGTTGCAGAAGCTAGCGTAAGTAGTAGACGATCCCTTATAAATGTACGTCTTACTTCTACTAAAGACAAACCGGATATCTAACTCAGGATGTTGCTCACGGATTAATAAATGCTTCTTCCTATCTTCAGCATCCCAGACACCCTTAGTTTCTATAATGATGCCATTAGGCAACACGAAATCAGGGGTATACTTGTGAGTACTCTGAGGAACGACATACTCTAAGTACTGTTCCTCATAGTGTGGCTCAATAGAAAAGGACTTGAGGAAGTCTGAATTCTTCTCCTCAAGTCCTGATCTGTAGGTACCCGCGTTGTGCCTTTTAGCTTTGCTGTATGCTGCACTGCGGGTGGTCATTAGATACCACCAAAGACGTACTTAAAGTAATAATTCTTAGGATCTCGCTTCTCTTCACTGCCCTTATCAAAGATAGGAGATCCATTAGCGTACTTGAAGGTAGGTTTAGCATCACTAAGCGAAAAGTACATGTAACCAAGAAAGAGGCTACCATCTTGCACACTAGAGGCATCTACAGGAGTACTTTCTACATCTTCACAGTATTCCTTATAGACATCCTTATGCATCAGCATGACTGCAACAAAGTCACAATCGATATCTTGCAGCACATGATCAGGGAATTTAATGGTGCATGGGTTCCACTCATAGAGATCGAAAATAGGTTCCTTTTGTTCCTCTTTAAGTTCCTCAATGTTAGTCTTAAGACCCTGCACAACATCCTGCATCGTAGCAAGAGTAGATTGAGCCTTATCAATGCGGTTCTCAAGCTCTTCCAAAGTAATCATCTTAAGTACTCCCTAGTAATTATTAAAAATCAGTGGCTCCAACAGCCTTACGTGATTCTACTTCATCTTCATCGAGGCTGTCAAATGGTGCCTCTTCCTTAAATGCCTCATAGCCTTCCTCTTCAGCAGAGAAGCCGTAGTCCTCTGCAGATGAACCACCGAACTCGTTAAGCTTAATCACTTGGACTGCAACCGGTCGAAGGCTAAGGCCAACCTGCTTAGTTGACTGCATGAAGTAAGGTGCTGCAGTGAAGCTAAGACGAATCACTGAATCACGACCTACATTGACGTCAATAGGCTTGCCCTTAGAATCAAAATGGGCAATCTTAGCGTTGACTGTAGATCCATCCTTTTTCTTGATTACAGCATTCTGCTTAAACTTGAGGTAGACATTACCTTCTTCATCTTCAAAGTAAAGATCAGACTTATGGATCTTTTTCTTATTCATTGCATTGGCTTCAGAGACTGCTTCATCGAAAGCCTTGTTCTGAATCGCCTCAAGCTTCTCAATGAGCTTCTTAAGTTCATCAGTCATACCCTCAAAGCGCATAGTGACACTAAAGACACCTTCAGGATTGAACTTCATATCAGGCTCCTTCAGGTGAGGATACTGAGCAAAGCCCTTCGGAGTAGTGTAACGTTCGAGCATTTTAAAATGGTTTCCTTGTTTAATTAATTAATTAAGTAAAAGTTACTAGAGAGCTTCCTTGGTTCTCTCTAGTAGTGGAGATTATATTAAGTTACTAGCAGAACGCATACATAGACTGTTTGACTACATCAAGATCTAATGTACCGTGCTTAGGAATCGGAGGCAACTCCTTAGCTTTCTTAGGAGACAACATATTCTCGACTTGATCATGAAGATCCTGCAGCACATCATTCTGTTTGTAGGTTTCAGCAAAGACCTCACGAACAAGAGAGAACATCAAATCGCCTTGACCTGCAGGGCAGCCATAGGAATCATGAATCATAGCGAACTGATGGATGCCTGCATCAACACAAGCGTCTACAGTTAACATGAGGTGACTAGCATCCATCGAGTGCACATAGTTAGGAGCGATACCCTGTTTCTGCTTACGAGAATCGATTTCCCCTAAGTCCTCTGAGACACTAATCTGAAAAGTTTCACCTTCTTTCTTAGATTCCTCAGGAGCACCCGATTCATCAGACACATGAATAGTTCCGCTGCAGAATGTCTTAAGTTTCTTCAGGCGTACTTTAGGATACCTTTGACGAACCAAGAAACCACTTGGAGTTACCCATTGTGTAGGAAGGTTCTCTCCGTTGATATTCTTGTCCGTAGCGAGTAGTCCTGAGGCAGTCTGAAGCCAATCCATAGCTTCTCTAGCTTTGACAACAACTTCACCTAATGAATTCCAAATCTTGTCAGCCATATAGGTTGCAGCTTGTCGAGGCTTAGAGAATGCTAAAGGATGATGTTCTAAATGAGGATAGATAGTATCTTCAAGGATCTGTTCAGTAAAGCCAAACTTTTTCGCTCCGTATGAAAGTGTCATAGTTGGTCTCTTGGTTACCTTACGTGTAATCCCATAGGCCAGCCACTCATTAGCAAGAGACTTAGTACCCTTTGAGACGTACTCAGCGCCATCTTCAGCAGTCTTTAGTTCATCTTCAGTACCCTCAGCAGCATCCTTCATCACAGCTTGTTTCACATGCTCAGCGACAATACCGTAAATATCGTGAACTTTATCATCAGGCACGAGGTTAACTGCAGTACCCCCAATCTCATCCTTTAGCATAGCTGAGAAGTGCTGGATACCACTGCAGCTGCCATCGAATGCTACTGGGATATGAGACACATAATCTGTACCCTGTTCCATGAAATCAGCCCATTCAAAGCAGAATGCTAGGAACTCCCAAGGGCTATCTGTTTCAGTCCATTCGAGGTCTGTAAGAGGATCTTTAGCAGTCCTAAGAATCAACTCAGTGTTCTCATAGACCCACGCAATGCGTTCCTCTAAGGGTTTCTTATCGAGACCATAGCAATTAGCACCCTGAATAGCTAACCAGGCTACCCCCGAATCTCCTAAAGGAGCACCATCAGCAAACTCTAGCAAACTCTTGCAGAAATCAGTGCCTTGTGGGTTCAGCAAAGGCAGCGGATAGACACGACCACGGAAATCAAGATTATGAGGAAAGTAGATACGTTCATAGTCTTTATAGATATCCGCAAGGGCAAGCTGAGCATTCACTGCATAACGCTTAGACTTACGCTTATTGTCACGCTGAAAGTAGATAACCATAGACTTACGCCATTCCTTCTGTACCTGAGGATCCTTGTCTGCTGCCTCTGGTCTAACTGGAGGTTCCTCAGGTTCCGCTAAAGGCATCTCAAGACCATCAGGGATATGCTTCCACTTAGAGATCTCCTGAGCTACCTTAAGTACCCTTTTGTTGATTCTCCAAGGTGTTTCTTGAATAGCATTAACAGCCTTATAAACGTCAGGCATATCGAGATCTCCATAGAGATCCATAACAGTCTTTTCATTAAGACGAACTAAAGGAATGGGGCGCTTGAGATTGATATAGTAGCCACCGTTGATAGGATTACTCCAAGGCTTAGGAGGGATGACCATAGGACGATTCTTAAAGAGAAGATCAGCCATCTCCCTATCATTATGGGCAATGTACTGAACAATCTCAGGAGCAATCTCAAATCGATAGGAAAGCTTGATACCTTGGGAGTACCTAGAGATCTTCCCTAGACCGGTAGACACAATAAAGATATCGATCAACTTCATACCTAGATTGCAGCGAACAGAATCAGTCCATTTCTCCCACTTCTCTTTACGTTCCTCATCAGCTAACCATTTATCTTTGGCGTTAACAAAGGCAGTCTTGAAAGACATACCTATACGTTTGTTGAGGTTGACCTGAAAGTAGGATCGTTCCTTCTCAGACAAAGTAGACAATACATCTTGGAACTTCATCTCCAGTTCTAACTCAGTTCCTAACTCTTTTGCAAGGGACGTAAGGTTAATCTGAGGGATAGCATTAGAAAGAATAGTTCTAAGAGACAAGAAAGCTACATGCTCAATCTCTAGCTGCTTTAAGACAACTGCACAAATATGGCGTTTCCCCGGTTTACCTGAATCAGCTTTAGTGTAGAAATCTTTTAGTCCCTTACAAAAGGCCGGAAGGGCTTCTTTAAGCAGCATTTTGGTTGTCCCCGTGTCTGCTAAAGTTTTATTCTCTCTGGCCTTATTAATTTTAGACATAAAAGCTTGATAAGCAAGATCCTTACTCTCTAACTCTAATTCTATTTCTTTATCGACTAAATGCTTTCCATATTTGAGACACAATTCATCATAACCACATTCATTAATCCGAATTGAATCAATAGCTGCTTTAGTGTCCATTTGGTTTCCTTTAGTTAACTTTAAGTTATCTTTAGTTAGTCTTTAGATTAGTATCTATAGTAATAACCTACTTGATTAATCATTATAGTTATATTCATTATTATAATCTTATAAGTTATTATTATAGTTATAATCATTAAAGTTAATATCTATAGTTCTCTATAGTTTATCTTTAGGTTATCTTTAAGTTAACTATAGTCCCTTGTCTCTCTGATTTGATCTACATCAATGTCTTATCCTACCTCTCTCTAGTACTGGAGATTATATTTTTTTTCTTGACCTAGATCAATATTAATATAATCTCCCCTAATGACAACCTTAGATCTCAGTTGTCTCCTTCATCATCCTCTCGTTCAATCAGTGGTCTGCCATAAAGATGCCTATTGAGAAACTCTTTATAAGCTTCATATTTCTCTTTGTCTTTCTTACCAGATTCCCCATTTTTATGACCTGCCCTATAGGCATATTTGATCATATTTCCTTTACAGAAACCTACGAATTCCTCAGAAGAAAGAATCTCTTTCATTAATTCAATAGGCTGAATTAAGCCCTGATAATGCTTCTGATCTTCTGGCTTTCCACTATCGTTTATTCCTTCATTAATCCATTCATTGTCGTATTCCTGCATATTAATTCCCATTTATTACATAGAATTCAGTTAAATCGATGTTGTCTTTATGTTCCTCATAGTACTCTTTAGAATAAACTATTGAGGTTTCTTTGTGAATTAAATGTTTAATATTCATGTTCGATACATCACATTTTATAGGGACGACCAACCATATAGTTGCCAAGCTGCTCATAAATGCTGAAGATCATACTCTCGCGCTGCTCATAGGTAACTTTGGAGTTCTCATAGAGTGAATCGATGTAGTCTACTGCAGGCTGCACTTGAGTAAAGACTGTAGCGCTCAGTGTGTTCTCATCAAAGCACTCTACGGGTACTTCTTTGCATAGATTGCAGCTGATCAATCTCATCTTGCCTCCTGGTGTTCTGTAATCGTGAATGACAATGTACATGTTGTGGTTTCCTTCTTTAGGTTGCTCTATAGAATGGCCGCAGAGGCCTCAGATTTGCATCAGGTTAAACGATAGTGTACTTGGTGGTATGTTGGTACCCCTGAGCACCTATCGTTTCACCTGAGTGAATTTAGAGGGTTGTTTAGAGATCCTTCCAGTCACCAAGCCATTTCCCCTCGAAGTTCTCAATGCCTTGCATGAGTGCATAATGCTCAACTTCTCGGATGACTAGAAGAGTACGTTCTTCATCTCTGAAGTCTGAGTAGTGCATTGCATTCCACAGAAGATAAGCCTCAAACTCATGAAAATGATCATCATCAGTCGTAAACTGGATCACATACTGAGCACCATCAGGGCACACTATAGAAACCCTCTGTGTCTCTGCATCCGATCTGATAAGCACTCTCTTTAATCTGAACTGTAGCATCTTTAGATCCTCCATGTGATCTGTTTGTAATCTTTGATTACTGGTTGTTTAACCATGAGCACACTTTAACAAACCCACAAGCGATTGTCAAGCCCTCCCCTATCCCCATGTTCATGGGATACCCTCGGTGCCCCAACGCTATTATAATAATAATAATAATAATAATAATAGTCATCGGGTAGGCCTTCGGGCTTCCCAAGGTTGCCAACAGGGAGCAACAGATTTGATATAGGTAGAAATACCTATGTTACCCCGAAAAAACATAGATGAACCAAATGTAAACAATAGGGTCAGTAGTTACCCTAAAGGCTCCCCTAAAGCTACCCCTTGGGCGCCCTTACGCACGCCTACACATATATACGTAAATTAGGCAGCAGGTGTATACGAGCAGCAACAGGGAATCTAGAGGCACCCTATGGGGGGACACACGCCCGTGTCTGTCTTAAGGTGCCACCTTACAAATTTATTATAAAATTCTAATCAAGGTGACCCTGTTGTTACACTTAAGTTACCCTAGAGTTAACCACAAGTTATCGTCAAGAGATAGCAAGCTAACATAAGGAGGCGTACCCTAAGGGTTAACTTAAGGTACACCTTAAATGGTCTATAGGCTAACTATAGGCACCCCTTTAAGGGGCTATAGTAATCCACCTACAGCAGCTCTAAGTAGTGCATCAACTGTACCTACATCACCATTCAATAAGGAAACCACTAAAAGGACAATAATAATGATGATCTTGATAGCTACTACTAGTTTATGATTCAATGGTCTCATATGGATACTTTGAGTTAACTAAAAGGGAACATAAAGAAAAATCTAAAGTCAGTCTTTATGAGCCCCTTTAGAATATCTCAAAGGGTCTATAGGTAACCCCATTATTTTTTTTATTTCTTTAATTATTATTTTCTTATTTTTTGTCAGGAGGGGGTCAGGTAGATATCTTATATATATCTTTTTTCTGGCCCCTTCTGGGAGTGGAGATTTTATTCGGAGTAGTCACTTCACCCTTATAGGGATGATTTTATCTTGTAAACTTGTATCCCTCTGAATATTTGTATTTATTGAATCCCTTGGAAGTACCTGATTCTCTTACATTTTCTGTAATTGTATTTATTCCTATTTTTCTTGTAATAAATCCATGAAAGGCTTCCAAAGATTCCTCTAGCCATTCTGAAGTTACTTCATTTATTCCTTCATCAGCATCAATTCCCATGAAGTCTACTAAATATTTGACACCTATAGCTAAGGCATCCAATCTATCATCGTGAACTAGTGATCCTCTGTCTGAGGTAATCCTAGTCATCTGATAGAATAGTGCATACTTGTAGTCACCTTCAGGGACACTATCGATATCCCTATTGATGCACTCAGGGGTAACTATCATCTTATGGTTACCTAGGACAGGCTCTAGGGTATCTATGATGCGTACTTCTTTCTGTCCTGTTGACTTAACTTCTTTAGTACCGCATTCCTTATAGACCTTCCTAAGGACAGGCTCAAAGAGCTTGAGGTACATGCCATCACCGAAGTTACCTTCAATGACTACCTCATTAACCTTCCATTTCTTAGCAGTGCTCGCTAGTTTATTTAGGACTACATCAGAGTACCCCCCTAGGAGACCTCCTACTTCCATGACGTAGATGTAGCCGTTAAGGTAATACAATACTGCATAACCTGTTTCGTCTTTCGGTTCTATGAAATTTCAACAGCTTTCCACCCTTTATGATGCTTACGGGTTCCCTTAGCTACCTTACGAAGGTTCTGAGGTGTAAGCTCATGTTCCTTACAGAACTCCACAAGAGATTCTGGGGTATAGGTGTTACCATTAGGGTCTGTAATAAGATAGCGCTTACCGGTACCATAGTTATGGGGCATACCCCCCTTTTTGAACCTAGTATCAAAGCACTCTCTACATACAGTACCTGTTCTACGGTTAGGTAGATACTTGTTGCAAACAGGGCATCTTACGGTAGCAACATCGCCACCTGCCCTTCTGTTCCAACCCATGTTTAGCTCAGGTCTCAACACATATTCCATGTTAAGAGCTTCAGCTTTAGGGAGCATCTTAATTAGAGAGATCTCAACATTTTCTTTACCAAGGTTCCTAAGGGTTTCTCCTACAGGACGCTTTGAGCAGAAGTGTTGTGAGAGTCTATAATTCAAAGATCTTCTAGTAATGCCAACATATCCACTTGCTAGGTCGTTATTACCTTTTTCGTGAATATGGTACACTTTGTACAAACGGGTTTTAGCTCTAAAGTTGTTGATTTTCATATTTATGTTTAGTAGTTGTTAATTACTTTCTTATGGTCGCCCATAAGTCCAGACTATATCTTTTTCACCCCTGTTTCCCACTAACACTCAGCGGTACATAATAGTCGTTACACCTTCCTAAATTAGGCTTGGCTCGGTATTATCTCTTAGAGACGTTCACCGAATTTAAGGGTTTTATTTAATGACGAGGCAAGACAATTCACCACGTCCAGACGGATCAACACACATCATCTTATAGGTATACTTCTCCATCTCTGGGGAAGCTGTGTGGCACATATAATAAGCATCTCCCTTTAATCCCATTACCTTTGGGATCTCCTGAAGGGAGACCTTACGAGCAGGATCAGGCATCCATGTAAGCTTCATAGGTGCTTCATCTGTACTGAAGGTGCCTACAATGAGATCTCTAAGTCTCAATGGGTACTTATCAGCATCAGATAAGCTAGTGTCTAGCATGAACTGCAGCAGGAACCCAGCTCTTCTATAGGACAGCTCTCGTTTCTGTAGATCCTCTTCATTGAATCTAAGGGGATCTGTAGGTTTACCTGCGTACTTCTGAGGATCACTGTCATACTTGTCTGCAATGAACTTAGCTAGGCGTGTACCATAGTTAGCTCTCTGGGTCTCATCATAAGGATATCTTGCAGGGTAGATAATAGCAGTGTATCCTCTTTCCTGAAGTTCATTATAGAGAGACATTTCATTCTGAGGGGTACCAAGGTAAATGATGGTGCCATTAGGTTTGATAACAGCGTCAAACTCCTTCACCAACTCGAATAGCTGATCTCTCAATACCTGAGTAAATGAATTAGATGGAACTTCCACCTTTATGTTAAGGCAAGGTCGTTAGTCTTACCCCATCGTCTTTTATTTGAGTCTTTTGCGTTTTCAGTAGCAGTAACAAACTTACAATGATCCCTAGAGTAGAGTCCGCAGTTGCCCTTCTTGATGTCCTTATCAAGGTGCATGCTAGAGTCCTTTTCCCATTCTTCATAGCCTTCTACCTCGTGAATAGTATTCAAGAAGGTAGTAAAGTTATGCCACCTAGGATCTACCTTACAGCCTACATAGCTAGTTTTGCAGTTACCATAAGCTCTCTTAAGCATGTTAGCCCACAGGTCATAGATCTTGCGGATGATACTATTAGAGCCTCTAGCAGGGATTCTAATAGGAGACCCAAGGAACCCTACACCATAGACCGTAGGTTCCATAAAGTCTTCAAACTTTCCTGCTTTAATGTTGCAAGTCTGAACATCAATGACTGTACCAGTTTTAACAAACTGGATGACAGCCCTAGGATGCTTAACTTTACCATTAGGAAGTTTCTGCTTCTTAGTTCTAGACAGGATCTTGATAAGACCCTTAGGAGTTTCGTAAGTTTTGTTAATTTCGTACATGGTTATGTTCCTTATAATTGACGATGCTTCATATCTCTATGAAGACCAGACTATATCTTATACCAAAAGGTATCCCCATTTTTCGAGTCACTTGACCCTACATAATAGTCGTTACACCTGCTAAATAGCTCGGCTCGGTATTGTCTTTCCTAGTTAGGACTGAGTTCCACCGAATTTAAGGGGTTTAAAGACGACATGGTTAAAGTTTATCGTCTGCTACGATGATGTCTGCACGGGAACCCGTAAGCTGACCTTTGATACCCACAGACTTAACTGAAGGTGAATGGTCGGGTTTAGCAGGGCCAACATCAAAAAGGTTCTGAGTGTCTCTCTGACCTTCACGAGCCTTCAGGTGATCCAAGAAAGGGAGTTCATTAATGATCTTCTTAATGAAGGTAGCATTAGCGTCAGCTCTTTCCTTATTAGCTGAGACAACCATAATCTTAGTCTGAGGGTCTCTCCAAAGACACCAAACCACGTAGGCACACGTAATGAATGACTTAGCTACCCCTCGGAAACCCATAAGGATCATACGGTCATTAGGGGGATCTTGGAGTAGCTTTGCAATGTCAGCTTGGATAGGCGTAGGCTGAGGTAGACCAATAGCTTTCCATACAAGAGCTGTAAAGAGAGGAAAGCTAGTGAAGTAGGGGACTAATAATTTATCAGTTGATGCTTGAGCCATAGTCCTCCTCAAATCTCTGCTTAGTAGCCTTCAGGAGTCTGCTAAGGGCATTCTCGTCTCCATCACCTGCCTTAGGGATGCAGTTAATACCATTACGTTCAAGCTCCTTAATGATGGCATTGTAGAGCTGTGGGGATCTCTTCTCAGGGTTGTTAAGGTCTTCAAGCATATTGTTAAGCAACTCATTCTGCAGGTTGCCCAAAAGTTCTTCAAGATCGTTGTAATTCATTTCTTTCTCTTCTTCTCTAACCAAGTGTCTATCCAGTGTTTCTTAATCATTGTGCAAATACCTACGAAGGTATAGACAATAGTAACTATGTAGACCCAATCACTTAAGGGTAAACCTAGGAATGCCGCACTAGACACTGCTAATGATGGAGTGATTTGTGCGATATTCTCTAGGATGGTGTTCTGTTCATCAGCCACGCTTCATCAACTTATCAAAGTTAGCCTTCTTAAAGTGATCACCCTTAAGGAGCTTACCATCTTCCCTATAGGTTGCACAGAAGTTACCTTCGTCATCCCACAGCTTGCTAGAATACTCCTTGATAAGCTCATTCATACCTGCCTCAATGTCATAACCACAGGCATTAGCATACTGAACACAAACCCAAATGAGGTCGCAAAGTTCCTTAAAGTCCTCATGGGTATTGGAATCCTCATCAAGGAGTTCATTGAACTCTTCACTGATGCACTTGCGATAAATAAGCTTAAGATCCGACTGGTCTCCCGAGTGGGTAATCTTGAACAAAACCTTCAGCTTCTCCTGAAGATCTCCAATAGACACGTTGGTTACTCGATCCATAGTATTTTCCATTACATTTCTTCCTTTCAATAAACGGTTCTGTGATCAGCACATCCACATACTTAAGGAGTGCTAGATCTTTAATTTGTTCGTACTTTCTACCTGTCCACAACCAAATGGTCTTGGTAGGACACAACTGCTTCACCAGAGCTACTATATAGCTCACTGTGGGAATGTTATAGGCCTCCAAGGGGTCACCCCCAAGGATACTCAGCCCATTGATCCACGGGCTTCTGAGAGCCTCCAAAAGGGCATTCATGGTCTCCTCGGTGAACTTCTTACCATAGTTCTTATCCCAAGCATCCTTGTTGAAACACCCCTTGCAATGGAGAGAGCATCCTGAGACAAACAAGGATACTCTCAGTCCATCACCATTGGTTGAATCACAGGTATTCAAACCTGAATAATTCATTACATACTCTTCCTGTCTCTAATTTCTGCCATTTTAGCATCATTCATTCTAGAGTTTCCATTGACATTACTGTAACCCAAGTACCCGCAAACACGAGAAATAATAGAGAGGTTGTGAGAACCACAATAGGGGCACGTATTGCCCACATTAAAACTATGTTGGTGACAATCCTCACAATAAGCCGCGTCAAAGTTCACACCTTGGTAGAAACCCATTGACATACCTCTTTCAATAAGGGCTTTAACTGCAGAGGAATTGCTAGGATTATCCACTCGTACATAGCAAATGTGCCCACCCTCGATAAGATGGAAAAGCTCAAACTCAAGATCCTGCTTTTCGAAAGGGGTAATGTCAGCAGACACATGGATATGGAAGGAATTGGTGAAGTAGGCTCTACCTTCAAATTCATCCTTAAGGTTATTCTTTGCACAATACTCATGGTACTGAGTCATCTGAGTACCACAAAGGGACTCTGCAGGGGTACCATAGAGTGCATAGAGATATCCGTCTTCCTTCTTAAACTTCTGCACTGCATCATAGATGAACTTAACGACATCCTTAGCCGCCTTCTGTCCCTCAGGGGTCTGAAGATCCTTACCACCAGTAAAGAGAATAGCAAACTCATTCAAGGCAGAGATTCCAAAAGATGCTGTCATATACTTGGTAAGCTCACCTACCTCATCTTCAGGCTTAAGGAAGCCCTTATAGAAACCTCCCTGACAGAACGCCATAGGATTCGTACTGGCCTTAGCATGCTTAATCATATCATAGCGACGCTTAAGGAATCCTCGAATCTGTTCAAGGTTCACCATAAGCTCTTCCCAGAAGTTACCCTTAGATGCCTTAAAGATCAACGGGAGGTTGAGAGACACCGCACCAATGTTGCATCGCCCAACAGACACATACTCGTTAGTCTCAGGATCCTTCCAAGGCGTGAGGTATGCTCTACACATAATGTTCATAATTAATCGTTAGTTAATTACCTGTTTATACAGCTGTATGTTTCCATACAGTTCAGACTATATCATCTAGACTATTGAATAGCCTAGTACCACATTTCAGAGACACTTGTCTCTTACGCCTTTCTTGGCTAGTCGTTAGACTCACAACGAAAGATTTGAATGCCCAACTCAGGGAGCTTACCATCAAAGAAACGCATAACAGTCTTAACACGTTCTCTGGGGATCCCAAGGCTCTTAGCACAGTCAGTCATGCTTTCGAAATAAACCTTAGGAGTGGTGTTGATGTACACACGTTGCTTAGTAAACTTGCCCTTACGGTATTCTTTATTCTGAAGGTAGCCCTTCTTGACATTCTCGGAGTTAGTAACCCATTGAAGATTGGTGTACACAGAATTAGTCTTGTCACCATCAATATGGTCTACGCACTCCTTGTTATCGGGATTAGGAACGAACAGCTTAGCAACCTCTCTATGAATGTAGATCTTCTTACGACGAACCACACCTTTCCTCCTAGTGAAGAGGTCAGCGGTAAGATAACCGTGATTGCTAGTTCTGATGGTAATGAAATGCTTCATTCTCTTAGACCATACTCTACCAATGTTAGAGATAGAGTATGCGTCTTCCCAACCGATAATGTCTTTAAAAACTTCTTTCATAATATCCTTCGAAATATTCGATTAGATTGTTGTCAGTACGGGATTGTCTTCGGCTTTACCCGCTAAGAGTTTCCCCGTTTAATGGTATTTTAGATGGGCAGTAGAAGTCAACCCATCGGATGGATCACACACTGCTTATTAGACGCCCTGTAGGTTTCAGACACAGTGCCATGAGGAGCGTTAATAGCCAGAAAATCAGGGTACATACACTTACTGGAACACTCAACAGCCTTATCGAACACATAAGCGTGCTCATCACTGCCATGTTGTTCCCAATCGTAGAGATACACGAGCTTAGGGAACACAACCTGTTTACCACCATGCCCCTTCATGCGGGTATCAAGGATAGTCTCACAAATCACCTCAAGAAACGCCTTGTCATCATCACGGAGATCATTGCTCCACTCACCAAACGTAAGCGTAGTGAATGCAAAGTCGCCTCTAGAACACGGAACAGTATTGAGCTTCAGTTCAAGAGACTGGAAGCCCTGCCCAAGCTCACGCTTGAGATCTTGCATAGCCATAGCACATGCTTCATCGAACTCCATATTGCACTTGTCAAAGTATTTCTTAAACGCATGCTCATACGTTTTCTTAGCATACGGGAGGAGCGTCTTGTCAATCTGAGGGATAGTGAACCCGCCGAACTGCTGTGCAGTAGCTACAAGGGTGATGTCACCGATCACCTGAAGGGCACTAAGGACACTCGTAGGCTCCGTATAGGTGACATTGGACATATTAAAGCCACCCTTAAGAACAGTAGCCATGTCAAAGAGACAGCAGTTGATGGATCCAAAGATCATGTCTCGAAGGTCATGGATGTAATACTTACCGACCTTAGTAGACTCTTTCTCTTCCTTAGTGAGGTAGAATTGCTTATACAACTGCTTAGTCAGATACCCCTTAATGAGGGAGCCTTTGGTAGACACAAGGGAACTATCGAAGTTGGCGTTTTCCTTGTCTCCCAAAAGGAGGACAGTGTCTGCCTCATTCTTAACAGCTTCGAAAGCCTTAGCGTAGGTGTTCTTATAGTCTCTGAACTCCTTATAAGATTCTCCGATCTTCGGTGCGTACTTACAAAGAGCTTCAATGACAATAGCGTGTAGCTTTTCAGTAGGCACCTCAGCATAGTTGCTGTAGACAATGCTCTCGATATAGCCCCTAATCTTACCAATGTCATACTCAGAGTACGTAGCGTTAGCCCTCTGGGCGGCCTTATGAATAGCTACTTCAATCTTGTCCCAATCCCAGCCTTCGTGGGTACCATCTTTCTTAATTACTTCCAGTTCCATAGTGTATTTAGTTATTTAATTAGTGTTGCTCTTATCCGTGAACTGTGCCTTAGCAAACTGCTTTATGGCAGTAACTTCCTCAGAAGTAAGCTCACTAGTGATATTGGCATGAATCTTCTTCGTTACGTTGTTGTCTTCACTATATACGATGACATCAAAGGTAACCGTAGGAATGTTAGGTTTAGTTGTAAAGAACGCCTTACGGTTCTCATACTCACAGGCACCTACATTGCCATCCCAATAAACTTGTATATTCATTTACTTAGTCTGTTAGATAGGCTCAGCAGTCCTACGGTAATTACTGTGCGTAAGTCCTTTAGGACTACTGAAACCCCTGAATTACTTACTCTTCTCAATGCTAATGAGATAGTACAAAGCCTTTAGGGCATCCTTATAGGCTCGGATGTCTCCCTCAGTATGGTAAGACTCCTTGTTACGCTTCTCAATAGCTTCAAGAAGTTTATGCTTGGCCATCATGAAAACATTATCTTCCCATTTAGCGTCAATCATCTTTGTATTTCTCCATAATATTAATTAGTGCTTCACCATCGGACTTATCGAATTTAAATCCGAGGTATTCAACAGTACCGCTCTTATCGAAGGCACTGTTAATGAATCCTGAAGCAACTTCGATGTCTACCTTGTTGTTCTCATCGACGATACCTACCTGCTTCAGCATAGGCAGATACTTACCGATGAGGGTATCCGCCTGATGCAGAATCAAGAACGTACTCCCTCCAAGAAGCCACTTCATCGTAGAGGGAGCACTAGGCATCAGTCGAGTATCAACGAACTCAGGGAGTACCTGAGAGATTTTACTCAAACTGATTTTCATAGGAAATTATTATGCGCCCGTAGCAGGAGTATTCGTAGGAGCAACCCACGCGTTGTACTTAGCCATCGGAGTCGGGCAGATAGCACTCATAGGAACAATCGTGTCCGTGATCTTACCAATCGTACCCACCATGCCTGCAATGGTCTGGTCGATACAACCGAACTTCGCCTGAGTCGTCAGGGCAAGCTCATTGACCTTACCGAGGACAATCTGCTCACGGAGTTCCTGCTTTTCACAGCAACACTTCAGTTCAGCCTGAAGTTTAGCGAGTTCAACACGGTTGTTAGCCGCTTCGTCAGACAGAGGCTTAAGATACGCAAAGGTTTCATCACGGAGTCTACGGTTGTCTGCAAGAGACTGTGCGTAGACTTCCTTGGCATTCTTGTCGGAGTAATTCTCCGCCTTGAGCATACCGTTCTCAGCCTGAAGAGCAGACACTACGTTCTGATTACCACCACCGAGGAGACCACCAAGGAGACCGTTGCCGCTATTAGAGCTATTGAGGACACCGAGAGCAAGACCTGCGATACCAGTACCAAGACCTGCACCCGCAACACCCTTAGAAGCAAATTCAGCCATAATATTTTCCTTTCTAGCATAAAGCTAGTGTTAATGGTTTAGTAGCTTAGGTTAAACTAGAATGCTCTAAGGCTATAGCTACTGAAAAGCCTAGCATTCTGAGAGGTAATTTAGAGTGCACCTCTCGTGGCACTATAGGTAATCTAAACGAGAACCTTATGGGATCCCCACTTTAGCCAGTCCGATGCTCGTGGGTCTTTCAGTGTTCCCACTGAACACTTTGGGCATCACGGGCCACTCAACGTCTCTAGGGAAACCGCTCTGAAGAGTGATATCCCTAAGAGCCTTTCTGTAGTTTTTAACAACCTCAAGAGTCTCAGGGTCAGCAGGATAGTCAGGCATCATGTACCAGTCAGTTTCTGCTAGCCTTCTGTCTCGCTCCGCCCGTACCTGAGTTACAACCTCTTCTTGCGGCATCATAGGTGCATGCCCCGCTACGAAATACCGTCCGTCGTAGGCTCGTTCAACCTCACCAACCTCCGTATAGCCCATAGATTCGAAAAGTTGGATGTTGTCGCCTACGGCGATAAGAACTTCGTTCGTTTCTTGGTCGTGAATTTTATAACGACAAATCATATTTATCACCTCATCGGATGGAAGTAGATAGGGCCTGTGTTTGAAACGGTATATGTTTCTCCAGCCAGTACAGGAAGAATTCCTGTAGCAGTCCCAGAATATCTGTGTTGATAGAACTCAAAAAGTAGTGTGTCGCTGACTTTGTGTTTGACTTTACCGCCCGAATAGTCAGCATTACTCATGTGGTCTAACCTCAGCCAGCCGTCTTCAGTCGGAGTGAAATCGCCGTTTGAAATTTGAACATAAGACGAATAGTTCGGCAAGGCGCTTTTTACTTCTATAGTTACGTTACCATCGTTATTGGGCTTTTGACCGTTAACGCTTTTTACAGTCGTTCCAAGATTGGCCTGAACTTGGGCAATGGTCGTCAAAACATCGGCCATATCCACAGAACCTACATTAGTAGCTACACCGTAGGCTACCACGCACATTACCCATTCGTGTGACTCGGGCTGAACGGTGCTCGAACGACCGTAGATGACGTTGTATTTAGAGGCGTCAAAGCTAAAGCCATTTTGCGAATCGTCAGGATTACTGCCCGGCGTTGATCTTGATACGCCCCCGCCAACAATCAGAGCACCAGAGGCGGAGTCATTCCCGTCAGTGAACTGAGAAGCGTTATAAGTACCTTTGATATTCGGCAACCCTGCCTCGTAGTACTTGCCTGCGCTCGAACCAGCGATTGCAATCTGCTGATAAGGAGCAAACTTAGGAGTCCTAAAGTTCGTACTACCATCACCCGAAGAGTAGAACGGGCAGAATCCATTGTCTCTATTAGCAATCTCTTGCCATTCATCTTCAGTCTTCACCCACCCTTGAGTTGTAATGTAATCAAAGAAGTCTTTGTACAAAGCTCTAGAATACGTAGCCCCATTACAAATAATAGAGTCAGCAGGCACTGTTCCGTAGGGGTGAAGATAGTGGAAACCTAAAGGCCTTACAGTACCGAGTTTACTTAGCTTCTCAGCTAGTTGATTAATAAATTCTTGATCTTCCATTGTTTATCCTTTAGTAACCACAGGCGTTCCAACTTATTGGGAACATATCATCTCTACAGTATTCAAGAGTAAACTTGCTTGTTGTTCTATCTTTGATTGCAACACAAGAGATAGTAGCCGATGCTGAACCTGCTTGACTAGAGATAATCGTATAGTTTGTATTCGTGAACGCAGTATGTAATGAAATCATAGTAGTCACCGATGTAATTAGCCCACCTTGCTCAATAAAACCGTCAGACCACTTACGATACCAACCCAAACCATCAGAACTCTTACCAGTCTCCTTAACATACCTTCTACTTTCCAACTGACCCAACTGAGCCTGAATGGTAGCTAGTGCTGACTTAATGTCATCAAGAGTAGGATCACCTGCGTGGATAGGATTAGCACCATTTAGAGCCTTATCACAGGCATCAAGTATACCTTGTTTCTTGGCATACGTAGGAGACAGAGTGTCACCAATACCGTCAACCTTAGAGGACACGGCAGTGATAGACTGTCTGATTTTCGTAAGGTCTACCTGAAGTGTAGCATCGTTAGTCTTAGCATCAAGGGAGGCCTGAAGGTTAGTAACCTGACTAATCGGGTGAGTATGGGAAGACGGAGTAAAGGAAGTAGGGACACCTGTAAGTTCACTATAGGCTAGACTGTTCTTAGCAGAGAGAGTACCAAGGGTAGGCTTGTTCTTAATGAAGTCCTTCTCAGTAGAATCAGTCTGCTTCCAGTCTGCCTGTAGCTGACCTGCAGTAGCCTGATTGGCATACTGTTTAGCTTTAAGCTCTGATTCTTTAGCATTCGCCTCAGATACCTTAGCGGCATCCTTAGACAAAGCCGCCTTATCAGCATTAGTCTTAGCTTCAGTAGCCTTTTGGGTAGCTAACGTAGCCTGTTGTGTAGCTGTGGATGCACTATTAGCAGAGTTCTTAGCACTAGCATCAGCCTCAGTAGCAGACCTAGAGGCACTCGTAGCATCAGCTTCGGCTTCAGTAGCAGACCTAGAGGCACTCGTAGCATCAGCTTCGGCTTCAGTAGCCTTAGCAGTTGCAAGGTTAGCTTGTCTAGTAGCCTCATTAGCCTGTGCAGTAGCCAAATTAATCTGCTTAGTACCTTCAGTAGTCACACGAGATACTTGAGTAGTACCTGTAGAAGTAACCAAAGAAATCTGTCTGTCGCCTTCCTGAGCAACCCTATTGACAGCATCAGTAGCACCCTGAGTGAGAATCTCATTAGCCTTATTAGCGTAGTGCTTGGCAGAGTAATCAACACCGTCAACAGTAGCACCAAGCTTAGTAGCCCACTGCTTAGCTAACTCAGCACTACCTTCAGCCGCTACCCCAGAAGCCATAGCGTTATCTTCAGATACCTTAGCATCCCTAGCGTAGCCCATGGCTTCATTAGCTTTCTGAGTAGAGACAGTAGCCTGAGCAGTAGCAGTATTAGCGGATCCCTTAGCACTAGCTTCAGACTTCTTAGTTTCACCTAAGAGTCTCTCATTCTCTACCTTGACAGCGTCAGCGTGCTTAGATGCACTAACAGCTGTACCTGCAGAAGCCTTAGCTACAGTCTCAGACATCTTGGAATTAGTCTCTGATACCTTAGCATTTGCTTCAGATTCCTTAGCATTAGTCTCAGCTTCTACGGCCCTATCTCTAGCCTTCTCGGCCTCAACACGAGACTGATAAGCACCCTTAGCGTCTTCTTTGTAGAGCTTAAGATTGACAGCGTCACCATCACTTACTGCATCGCCTACATTGACAATACGATTGCCCTTAGCGTCCCAGTTACCTTCCTTGTCTTTAATGAGGGCATCGTTAATGATGTCTCTAGCTTCTTCAGCAATATGGATGGTTTGCACTGCAGCCACATCAAGGTCAGTAGCCTTAAGGACTGAAGCATCTTTAAAAGACACCACACGATCAGTAGCTGACGTATAGCGTCTGATGGTTAACACCTCTCCTACCTGAGGAGGGACTTTAAGTCTGACTTTGGTTTTGTCTAGAAAGTAATAGTCCTTTGAAGTGTCCCCATAGTCACCACCCTTTAAGATGGTGACGCCAAGGGACACTCTTACGAACTTCTTTGCTAGATAATCAAAGGGGACGGTAAAGTCAGTAGTAGCACCGTCACCTGTATAAAAAGCAATAGTAGAAGCCATTAGTAATCTTCATTCATTAAGTTGTAAACACCCCATTTAAAGAAGGGAACGTTAGAGAAACTTCTAACAGACTTAGCAAATCTAGTTCTAGCTTGTTCAGCCTGTTTCTCTGTGTAGTCATCACTAATACTAGACATGACCACATCCTTCCCATAGCCGCCAATGTTAGCTAAGGAAGCAACCGTAGAGTATGCAGGGAACATAGCTCTAAGATACTTGTCAGCATCAAAACCCTGATAAGTCTCTGCATTGTTAGCAAAGTAATCAATATCAGCAGTAGTCTTAACGCTAGGGTTGTAACCTGCAGTAGAAGCTACGAGAGCAGGGAACGCCAAGACAGAAGATCTCATGACACCATTGATACCAACCTGAAAGAGAGTGTCCATAGTGACACCTTCATTCTTGTCATAAGCAATGGTCTGCTTAAGGTACTCTTCTCTCTGTTCTTCAGTCATGCCTGCCATACCAATACAGGTATTAGCCATAGCACCCACAGTACCAAGAGCAGTAGACAAGAAGATGCTGTAAGCCTGACCCAAGGCATCGCCTTCAGCGGCTCTATTCATCATCTTTCTAATTCTCTTGTCATAGGATCTAATAGCAAAGGTCTTGAACTGCAGTAGCATCTGCATGAAAGGATTTCTCTTAGAACCCTCCCAAAGGAAAGTATCGCCGATGGTGTTCTTCTGGATCACTTCATGAGCAACATAGTCACCAAGCCTTCTGAGAGTAGCAAGGCCCATAACGTCACCTGACATGAGATGCTGTAGGTTAGTAATGGAGATAGCACCGTTCTTATCAACAGTAGTGCTTTCTCTAAGGAGCTTAAGCATCTTATCGAAGTTCTCAACAGAGACCCCGTTTCTAGCTAAAGTCTCCTTAGTAAGGAACCCCTTAGGTCTAAGAGACTTGTTGTGTGCATACTGAATGAGTTCACCTAAGAACATCCCCTGTGAACCCTCAACAACAGAGTTCTCAGTAGACTGCAGGAACTTAGTAAAGGGAGACGCCTGTGCCAAAGACTCACTAGCGGCAACCAACATAGCCTTAGCCTTGTTACCTTGGAATCTATGAAGCTGTCTCTCATAGGACTCCTGAGCAATGTCTCTGAAGACACCCGCATTCTTAACAGACAAACCAAAGATAAGTGACTGAGCATGACGCACATCAGCATTAGACATGCCGTTCTTAGTCCAGTTATCAAAGAGTTCTCTGACAAGAGGAGTGTTCCTAAGAATCTGCACAGCACCATAGTGCTTTACAGCTTCACCCTGTTCAAAGATGTTAGCTACACCCATAAGGGCATTCTTAGAAAGGAACGTAAGGTTTCTCACAACATCAGCTACAGCACCAAGCCATGAAGTATTAATGTCAGCTCTACTACCGTACTTACCGTAGATCATATCTGCAGTAAGATTAAAGGCGCTCTGAATCTGTTCCTTCTTGAGACCCTTGCCAACAGACTTGTTCATCTCATCAACAACAAGCTGATTAAGGTGTTCCCTAAAGGCCTGCTCTGAGTCAAATCCAAGACCCTGTACAATGCTATCGCCAGTCTTCTTATTGACATAGGTTCTGATAGCTTCAATAGGGTTAGCTCTGAAGTCATCAATACCAACGCCACTAGCTCCTCTCTGAGTGGTATCCCAAGGGATTCTAGTAACATTAGGATCATACTTGGCATTGCCAGTACCATAGAGATTAAGAGTGCTAGGATTAGACTGATTCTGGTCTACCCAACCATAAGCATCACTACGAGCATTCTCTCTAACCCACTGATTGATCTCAGCCTGTGAGGGCTTCTCAGGGAGAGGTAAGGGAGCCTTATCATACTTGTAGTTACGAATGGCCGTAGCTTCTTCCTTAGCACCCTTCTTCTGGATGTCACTGACTTCCTTCTTGAGCTTGTCTGTGGACTCCTTAGCTTTAGCTTTGGTCTCCTCAATCTGCTTCTTGTAGCTTTCCTTCTTCTTAGCAATCTTGTCTGAAGCTTCTTGCTTTCTGAGCTTTTCCTTCTCAGTGAGTTCAGCAATAGCCTTGTCTTTCTTAGCTTCAGCTTTCTCAAGGTCTTCGTAGGTCTTAGCCTTAGCTACGTTCTTCTTGTAAGCTTCGTTAATTTCATCAAGCTTTGCATTAACCTTCTTGTCAATCTCTGAATGAGCTTTCTTAAGTTCATCAGGAAGGCCGTCAATCTTAGCTTGAATTTCAGATACTCGATTCTTAGCATTGTCCTCAATGTTCCTAATTCTATTAAACCTGTCTGAGGATTTCCTAGAGACTTCCTTACGGATAGTCTTTACCTCATTGACAGTCTCAGGTACAGCCTTCTTTTGGTGCTCTTCAATCTCTTTCTTATTAGCTTCGAGCTTAGGCTTGTACACCTTGTCATAGTAGTATTGGTCAATCCTAGCTTTAACTGCAGGATTGGTTTCGTAGCCCTTAATAAGAGACTCAGCAATCTGATCGGTAAGAGTGTTAACTACATCACCTCTCTGACCCTTAGTGCCTTGTATAGCTTCAATTCTATCAGACACCTTAACAGGGTCCGCAACTCTTGGGAAGAAATCCTGTACACCACCTTCAGTTGTGTAAGGGGCAATCATATCAAGACATTCTTTCTTGAAGGCTTCAAACTCAGCATTACCGTCAAGCTTAGTCTTAGCTCCACCAATAGATCTGTAGAAGCAATCCATGACATCAACATCAGAGTAGCCTTCCTTACGGAGATTGCCCACATGATCCCTAGCCTGAACCTCAAAGTTAGTGAGCTTGATCTCTGCATCCCTAAGCTTTTCCTGAGCAGTAATACCATCAAAGGTAGTAGCTACGTAATGACCTTCAGCATCCTTAGTACCAGAACCTCTATCAATGAAGATCTTCCTAAAGAGATCTACGGATTCTGAGTTCTGAAGTCTCTTTACGACACCCATAACAGAACCTACAGGAAGCCTTGCTTCAAGGTTCTCTCTAAAGGTGTTAATGGTCTTAGCCGCTTCAGTAGAACCTCCAATGCCATTAAAGACTTCTGAAGGTAATTCTTTACCTCCAAGCTCATAGTCTCTGATGATGTTGGCACGTCTAGCACTATCACCTACGTAAGTACCTGCCTTACCCATACCCTTAAAGGCAAACTCAATACCTGCACCAAACATGCCACCAACAATCATATCTTCAATAAGGTCATGCTCGGCACCTGAGGTATAGGTTTCAAGTTGGTTAGACACGGCACCCAATACAGCACCTGTAGCAACTCTACCTGCCATGCCGTAAGCACCCACTACAGGTACATAAGACAAAGGATCAGAGACACCACTACCAATAGAGGACATAAAGGATGAGAACATGTCAGCATTAGCTTCAGCCATCTTGTAATCAAGGTACTCGTTATTGACCTTGACACGCATCTTAACGTCATCCATACTGCCCGCACCATTGAGGACAGCTTGGTATCTATCGGAGTCATATCCGACCATCTGAAGGATCTCAGCTCTCTGATTAGCATCAGGCTTAAACTGTTCACCAAAGTAGTCCTGTGAGGCTCTACCCATGTTGATGCTATTGATAAACCAGTTATGAGTCAAGCCAGAGAAGAAGCCGACATCAGGGGCTTCCGTTTGATCCGTAGCAGGATCATAGACATCAGACAAACTAGCCCAACGCTTGCTACGAAAACCCTGACCCAAAAGGGTACTCCTAGAGGTATTCGTTAGAAGCTGACTCTTGACTACATCCCTGTACTGATCGTTAGTGAGATCTTTAACATCAAAAGCCTCAAGAGAACTCTGAACACCTTGATCATCAGCCAGTTTACTAGTATCAAGTTTATCAGGCTCATCAGGTTTCTTTATTTCTGCTAGTGGGCTAGCTTCTGCTAGTGAACTAGCTTCTGCTTCAGCTATCTGTTCAGGTGTCTTCTGAGGAGGAGCTTTCTTAACAAACTTATTGTCATCGCCAAGATTGCTAATGTAGTTGTAGGTCTCCTTAGGGAGATCCTCATAGCGACCTTCCATGTATGCAATTCTAGCTTTAGTACCGCCGTTGTACATAGCCAATGCACCATTGTAGTCGCCCTTGGTCATCACCAAGTTATCCTTCATGATCCTAGCAGAGAGATCAAGGTTCACTGAAGGATCTGTAAGGGTCTTTGGATCAATACCATAACGTTTTGCAGTCTTAGGGTTGATCTGACCAAGACCTACACAATTAGCCTTGGATACTGCATCAGGTCTGAAGCTAGATTCCTGAAAGATCTGTCTACGAAATCTATCAGGATCTAGCCCGTACTTAGTAGCAGACTGCAAAATAAGATCATCAAACTGTGAAGTGAGGTTGTTATTATCTGCCACTTTTATTCCTTATTTATCGTTGTACTGTTGATCACCGCCAAAGGTAAGACTAGTGTACTTCTCCTGAAGCATTTCCTGTCTTTCAACTCTATTGTAGATTTCATCGCCAATGCTTTCAACAAGGTTTGAAGCTTCAGCTTGATTCATTGAGAAGATAGAGTTACCCGCACGGTCAGCTACAGTAAGCACATTACTAGAGTTGTCAAAACTCAATGTAACATTCTTATCGACATCCTCAAGGTATTTACTCGGAATCTCCTTCTTGATTCTATCAAGAAGTTCTTTATCAGGTACTGTGAGACCACTCCACCCAGTAAAGAATGAAGACGGAACTGAAGTGCCCATAAGATTCTTAAAGGACTTATTGTACTCAGCCTCGGCCAAAGCTACAGCTTTCTCAGCAGTCTCACCCATACTTCTAAAAGCAAACGTTAAGGTAGTCACAAAAGCCTTGCCATTGTAGTCAATATCTTTAGAATCCCCTAACATAGGATCTTGAATAGCCTTAATAGCCTTATCTCTGATCTTGGTGATTTCCTTAGTATTACCTTCATCCTTAAGCTTCTGGATCTCAGCCTTACCTCTAATGATGTCTTCGATAGGTCTGCCTGAGTCCAACATGAGAGCCAATGCTCTAGCATCCTCTAAGTTCTTATCAGCACTAGAGCCAACAATGCTACTGAAATTAGATGGGTCTGCTTTATACACTTCAATCAGGGTTTTTACAGAATCCTTAATTTCCTTAGGGAAAGTCTTACTGGCCATAAACTCCTTAGTGGAGTTATTGAGCCAGTTAAGTGCATCATTGGCCTGATTAGTGAAATGCTTTCTAGCAGGGTTGTCCTTAAATGGAAGGTGTGGATTCTTAGCAATAGCTAACTGATCCTTGAAGGTGATTGCACCAGTATCTACAAGGAACTGATAGGCTGTCTCAATATCCTTGTTAGTAATACCTGCGACATCCTTAGAAACTACAGGTTCACCTCGGGCAACCGACTGTACAAAAGCTCTAGACACTGAAGTCTTTAAAAGCTCATCCTGCTGTTTCTTAAGTGCTATCGCATTCTTCTTAGCATTAGCTATCTGAACCTTTACTGCCGCATCGTAAGCCTTCTCAACGTCCTCGACTTCATCAGTAAGAAGACCACCTGACTCTTCAAACTTAGAGTTTCTAAGAGCAAGCAGTTCTGCCGCCTTACCATTGTTGGCCATAACGTTAAGGCCATTCTGGAAATCCAACTTAGCCTGAGCATCAGAAGCATACCTGAAATTAGCATTCTTAATGACAAGATTCTTATAGCCTTCTTCACCTAAGACCTGACCAAAAGTAACCCCATCAAGGCCGGGGATTTCCCTATCCTTAAGGTCTCTAATAGTCTGACTTGCGTTAGGATTAGCAGAAAGAATCTCCAAGGTAGAAGACACCTTCTTAAGGGTATCATCAGGCTTCTCGTGGGCACCTGTAGTGAGCGTCTGTTCTGCAAACTTATCAACAAGAAGATCTGCAGAGACATTCTTACTAGAGCTAACAGCGCTAAGTTCAGCGGCACTAGAGATCAAGTCCTGACTTCTCTGATAGGAATCCTCAACAGTCTTCTGTCTCAGCATCATCTTAACACGCTGATTAGGAGAATCTGAGTAAATACCCTTATTGAAGAAGTAGTCATTATCAGCATAACCAAAGGCTTTAGATGCACCTGCAGATTGTTCCTTCATGTACCTGAAGAACTCTGCATCAACCTGTTCAGGGGCCATGCCCTTGAACTCATTGGTATCTACACGAGCCTGAAAGTCCTGAGCAATGTTACTGAAGAGAATCTTACCGTGCTTCTGCTTAAGGGCGCTCATAGCAAGAGGGTCATCTTGGAATGGGACTTTACCCTCAGTCATCTGTTGCTTGTACTCTTCAAGGGAGTGAGTCTGAAGGTACTCATCAGCAACACTTTCAGCTAATTCCTTACGTGCCTCATAGACACCCTGAATACCCTTAAAGGCCGCCCCAACAGCACCAAACCAGTCATCAGCTTCTTCAATAGTCTTCTGAGGTTTGATCGTAGGAGCAGTAGCTTTGGATTCCCCTAGCTTTGTCATAGCAGAGTTAAAGTGTCTCCACAGCCCCCACTCATTCGCAATAGATGAATTCCCGTCTGAATTTTTATAAGCCATTAGTAATAGTATCCTCTACGTCGTTGAGTCGCTTGTTGTACCATGTTGCCATAGTTAGCAATCTGGTTAAAGAACTTGAGTTGCTTGTCATAGGAATCCCAGTTAGCAACCACCCTGTCCATGAAGCCCATCTTAGAGCCTGCAGTAGCCGCATTGGTAGCGGCTGTACCTGTAGAAGCGTTAGAGGTAAGAGCGGTAACACCACCTGCACCTCCTGTAACTTCAAGTGCAGAGACACCACCTGCGACATTGGCTCCAGTAACCGTAGGAGCGGCACTACTGATAGCGTCAACACCTACTTCAGCCGCTAGCATACCACCCGTTTTACCACCCGCAGTGCCTCCAATAGCACCACCGACAGCACTAGCCGCACCTGCCGTAGCGGCACCTAAAGCGGCACCCATAGCAACACCATTAACAAACTGGCCGAATGCCTGTGTGCCATGGATATAGGATGCACTAAGCTGATCCTTAGCTTGTTCAACTTCAGCCTTAGTAGAAATGTACAGTGCTTCTTTCTGCCCCCTGATGTTCCACACATCATTGAGATAAGCTTCCTTGTAGGAAGTCACCTGTCTAGCCTTCTGACCCCTAACAGTCTGCATGATCTTTTCTGAAGATCTACCTTCTGTACCAGTCTCAGCTAGTGCGGCTTCAAGCTGTGAGTTATTCTGATATGAATTAAGGGACATCGTAAACAAGTCCACAAGGGCTGAGTCATATCTAGATCTCTCTTGTCTATCAAGAGCCGCTTGGTTATAGTTATAGTTCCTCTGCAGATACTCCATCTGCTTTAGGAACGCTTTGGTCTTTTGCTTGTTTTGTTTTGAGATACTATTAATTGATGAACCACCACCGATGATACCACCAATAACAGCACCTGCAACTACACCACTCATTCTTTTAGTAATTCCTCTCTGTTAGTTGTTAAGAGAATCCACTCATCAGTGAACTCCTTCTCAGCTTCCTTGACATCCTTAGAGTCAGTCCTAAAACACATCGTGATGTAAGTATCTTTTACAGCCCTAAATGCCTGTCTGCGCCCTGCCTCAGCTTTGATAACGCTATACCCCTCAAGTCTCCCTACAGTGTTACCTAAGGTCACATAGCAATCACCACTAACAATGACAGTTGTGGGGATCTTAATCAAAGCTCCAATTATAGCTACGTCCTTAGGTACTTTACAAGTCCTATAATAAACACCTTCATGAATGAATTGTTCAATTGGAATATCTACTTCATCACAATGTTCAATGGCATACTTAGCCATTTCACAAAGGATGCTATTCTGTTCTGGAGTGAGGGGTAGTAACGTCATACTGCTGAATTCCTTCTAATATAAATACCTTCCCAACCGCCTGAGATAATGTTAAGCGGCTGAGGGACGTTTGAGGATACACTAATGGCAACCTCATTGTTAGCATCTTGTACAGGGAACTTAAACTTACCTGTGTACAAGTTATTAGCACCAAGCTTAGTTCTGGATTCACCTAGGTTTCTACCTGTGAATGTATACTTGAAATGCTTGTTCTTGATTTCATTGTTAACGTGACATTCAAAGACACCTGACTTAGAGTAGTTAAACCAATAATACCTAAGCTGTAGTCTTCCTTCGTCTTCCGCAACAACACCTCCACTGGCTGTGGATTTCTTAATGTTCTGCTTAGACAGGACAGTGTAGAAGTAATAGGAGATACCTACGAAGACACTCTTACCTCTATGGTCACCATAAAGTCTGATCTTGCCTTCAGATTCATCCCAATCCTCAAATTCCCAAACAGAGCCGTCCTTATCGACTACATAGTATGAATACTCACCTGTATTCTTGGAAACATATCCATAGACATCCTTAAGTGAGATCTCCGTGTAATCCTCAAAGTCGCTGTATTTAGCATCCTCAGGGATTTTGTATTCAATCTTCCTATCCATAAAGAGCCTTACAGGCTCTTCAGGAAAATCAATAGTGTTGCCAGTAAGCTGTGCCTTGTCAAGGAACAGCCCATTAGGAGAGTTAATAAGGAAGTAAATAGTTGAGCTTACAAACTCTGCTAGGACTACCTCAGTACCCTTGTATCCAAAGACCCACTTAAACCAAGCCTGCTGTTCACTTACACCATTCTGCAAGATAAACTTATAGCAGAACACAGTGTTAGGATTCTCAGTATTCACCAACGTAACAACATTCTCAGTTGTATTCCCTGACAACCTAGTGACACCCCTAGGGATATACGTAGGCACATGTGCAGAGACATCTTCAGCATCCTTAAGGTCTGCTACGTCCTGCAATGAGTAATATCTCATGAGAGAGCTATAGTTAACCCTGTCGTTGACAAAGAAGATACTTGGACCGACACTGATAGGCTGAACCACAGGATTGTAGTCAAAGTTAGTGATTTGGTCACATTTAACACTCTTAGGGGTCATGACACCATCACTAGACAAGACGAACTGACCTTCTCTAGAGAACAGCATAAGCTCTCTAGAGAAGGGGACTGCATGTGTAAGTGTAGCTACTTTGTTAGAAGACACTGAAACGTCAATAGGGTCTGTGTCAGCAATTGCGGCTGAGGACTTAAACCAGAAATTAAAGAAGTCGTTGGTTGAACTAAGAATGATAGACTCATCCGCAATTACGCCTAGTCTGTTTCTATAAAAGAAAATATCATTAATACGACGACCAATAAAAGACGGATCAGGATTAGTGTCTTCATTACCAGAACCTCGGTCTACCCAAGGTAACTTCTTAAGCTTAAAGCTACCGTCAGACTCTCTGACAATGGCATGAGGCATGTTCTTAGGTTCAATCTTATAGGGAATTCTGGGTGCAATAGTTTCCTTCCAAACCTTATGAAAGTCATCCCACTTAACGTAGAAGTCATCATTCTCTGATTTCTTTTCACCAGAGATCTGCATAATGTAACCCTCAGGGGCAATCGGAGGGAGCTTATTCACAGCCGTTACCTTGCCCATGTAGGCGATTGCATTCTGATTACCAAAACCATCCTTGACGAGTACATTAGGAGGTGTCCCTCCATAGTTGGCTTGAATGGTAATAATAGAGTCACCAACAAGGCCAATTGTATAGTTGTCAACACTAGCACTCGACCTAGAGTACCCCATAGAAGCTCTACCGCCCACCTGATTAAGGAGATCATCGTAAGTTTTCCCTACGTCAGGGTTAGTACCGTCAGGCTTCTTACCCGTAGACATTAGCGAATAAAGAGCTCTTGCAATAAATGCCGTTGTGGTCTGAACTGCCTGTTTAGCTTCACCACCGTCAGGAGTAATCACGCCACAAATATACTTGCCTTCAATGTAGATAGCATAAGTCTTAGCATACTGTGCATTCTTAATGTAAACAAGAGCAGTGTCGGACTTACCTGAAGGTGAAGTTCCGCTTACAGCATCCACAACCTTCTCGGTATTCAAGACAAAGGTGTAGTCAGCGACAGTAACAGCCTTAAGGGATTCCTTTGGGTTATCTGCAGTAATGTATTGCCTATCCTCATCAGTTTCAAAAGAGCAAGATCTAGCGTTACCTTTAAGGTCAAACACTTGGAACTCACCACTACCTAACTGAAGGATGTACTGCTCTGTCTCATCTCTGTTGATGATGTGGTACTTCTTCTTATTAGTGTCTACTTTGTCTGAAATACGCTTAACGTGGATCGTAGGAGGCCTCTTTTGGAGCCCCTCAACCTCATTAGGAAAACCGTTGATAAGCTCAGTAACCTGATCAGGGAATCTGATAATGTCAGGCTGTTGAGAGACACCACCCTTGAATGAGGACACACTTTGAGAAACCAAAGGCATACCTTAGCTCCTCTGAATCTGTTGAGAGATAAACGAGTCGCCACTGTAGATATTGTACTCACCAGACATAAGATCATAGTCTACAATGTCTGCATAAGCAGTAGCTTCTTCATACTGAAGTGAAGCATCAATATCAGCACTAGTCAGGTACTTTACCTGAAAGGTTCTTGCGGCTTTCACTGTGATGTACTTACGGAATACCACAGGAAGCTCTTCGAATGGAAGCTTCTTAACAAGTTCCGTAACAGTAAGACCTTCAGGGAACTCATTGGTATCCGTCTCAAGGTCGAAAAAATAGCCCGATCTGTTAACTAGCTTGTAACCTGAAGAAAACACCCTGATATAATCATGGGCAAACGGTACAAACCCAGTATCAGAATCGGGCGTAAGATAAACGTTATTAAGAGTATTGAAGCGATAACCCCTAGATTGAACTTCGGTACTAACTGCACTAAGGATGCGTTTAGCATTCAATACATCCACATTAAGGTCGTCCTCAAGTGAGTTTACAGGACTTGAGCCTACGGACGACAGGATTTCATTTACAGCATCAAGTTCATTACTAGGTGTAATAATCATTACTCTTCCTTATTGTTATTGTTTTTAGGCTTTCTAGCAGGTCTCTTAGTGGGGGTAGCCTTCTCTCCATTAACACGAGCCTTAGGTTCGTCAATAGGGAGACCAAGAGCCTTAGCCTCCTCAAAAGAGAGAGCACTACCCCACTTGCTTAACTGACAGAAGAACGTATTGCTATAAGCCTCGTGGATTCTGTCAAGAGTCATTATTAGACCTGAGCCGTCTCAACAAAGACACCAACGGCTTCGGGACGGAGACCACCGTGACCCATAGCGTACTTGGCAATGATCTGGTCAGCCTGATACTCAGCACGTCGGGCACGTTCCATAGCAAGATCCTTAAGCTTCACCGTACCAACAGCGGAACGATGGAAGACAATACCCTGAAGCTTAGCGGCAGTAAACTTCGTATTAAGCTTATGCTTACCATCAACACCATCGTTGAGGAGGTGCGGAACTTCAATCACTTCGAAGCCGCAAATCGTCTGGAGCTTGCCAGAGTTCGGATCGAAGAGAGCCTGATAGTTAGCTGAGTCGGGCATAAGAGCCTTAATAAGAGCAGAGTAACCTTCAGGCGTCAGGAGGCAGTAACGGTCACCCATCGGAACGTAGTTCTTCGTAAAGGCGGCACGAGCGGCAAGGAGACCTTCAATGATCTTGTTGCCATAATCAGCGGACTGCGAGATAGCAATACCCGTTTCAAACTCGAAAGCCTTGCCAGTACCCTTAACCTTGTCGACATCAACACCAGTGTCAGGAATATTTTCCTCGGCTTCAGGGGCCTCCTTAGCGGCCATGTTAGCAAGTTCATTAATAATAGCACAGTCAGCAGACTGAGCAAGGGCTTCACCAAGCTGACGTGAGTATTCAACTCGGACGTCATAGTGGTTCATAGCATCATCAATATCAGTGATGAGGCAGTCAGCAGTAAGAAGACCATCAATAGCGATGACCTTTTCGGAGTGTTCAAACTTCTTACGCTGATCATCAAGAGAGTTACCCGGAGCAAGATACTTAGCACGGGTACGGCCCATAACAGCGAACGAAGCAGACTTACCATGGTCAATCGTTCGAACCTGATGACGGGACATCATCACGGTGTTACGGGCGAAGGCAGTCAGGACTTCACCTGAAAAGACCTTCATAAAGAGAGTATCGCGGTCACCTGCAGAGAGCTTCTGACCAGGATTAGAGATACCAGTAGCGGCAAGAGCGGCCATTGTTTATAGTTTCCTATTAAAAATTAAAGATTGTTGTTGTTAAATAAATTAAAAGTTAGTTGCCCACATCTGCTGTTCAACCATACGGGTATACCCTGCATCACGACCGTAACGAGGATCAGACATAGCCTTGATCACGTCAGCCTTGCTATTGTAACCCTTAGGTGAACCATTAGGGGCTGATGCACCACCATGAATAGACTTCTTGGCGGTACCCATCTTGGCAACCATCTTAGCCTTCATGCCTTCAAGCATAAGAGTGATTGCATTGATGTTGTTGTTGTCGATGGCTCGATTAAAGGCGTCAATAGACTTCTTAGTAAGGTTCTGAGAAGCCCAATTGACAATGCTACGGTATTCCTTTTCACCACCAACAGACTCATAAATAGCCTTGGTGAAACGCTCCTCCATAGCAACACGACCTTCAATAAAGGCTTCAATAACTTCAGGCGGATAGCCTGCCTTATTGAGGGCTTCAATAGTCTCTTCGGAAAGAGAACCCTTGGTCTCATATTCCTTGACTGCACTATTGAAGTCGACACCCTTACCCTTAAGGTCTTCCTTAATCGAAGAAATTACCTTACTGTGCTTGTCTACTTCTTCCTGAAGGTCTTTATCACCTTCTTCTTTATTATCTGCAGTAGACTCGTCACCTTCTTCGGCATTGCCTTCGGTATTAGTGGAAGGTTCTTCCCCCTCAGTTTCGACAGGGGGAACACCTTCATTGTCATCATACTGAATCTGGTCAGTGCTAGATTCCATGATTTCAATGCCATTAGCCTCAGCTTCCTGCTGAAGAGACGGCGTATCATAAACTTGAGAATTGTCTTCCATTATTTATTATTCCATTTGTGATTTAGCTTCCTCAGTAGCAATCTGTGCAGAAGCGTCGATACCCTGCTGTTGTGCATACTGTTCCATAGCGGCCTGCTGTTCTGCCTGAAGTTCCTCAGGGGTCTTCACAAGACCAGTAGCGTCAATATGAGCCGCCGCAAAGATTCTAGTAGCCAAGTTACCTACGTTAAGAGCCTGAAGGAATTCAGGGAACTGTTGCATAATCTGCAATGCCTGAGCAAGATTGTTAAGATCCTGACCTCTACCAAGAGCGTCAACACCCGTAATAATCGTAGGTTCAATCTCAGCAATGCTCTCGTCAAGCACAGGAAGCAAACCCTGAGACTGCATCTGATTAAAGACACAGCCAACAAGAGGATACTGAAGTTCCTGAGACAAGAGAGAATAGACACCACCCAAGGTGTCCTCAAGTTCACCTGCGACGTACCTAATCTCTTCTGCGGTAACTCTGTCTCTACCTGCCGCACCACTCTGAACTGCAGAGTTCAAAAGGAATGCGTAAGACAAGCGAGATTCAATCTGCTGTGCCGTAGTCAACACAGTAGACATGTCCATGCTCTTATTCAACTGCATGGGAATCACGTCTTCCTGTCGTCCCCTAACGAAGGCACCATTCTCAGCCTTAGCCAAGGCTCTAATGTTCGTCTGACAAGCAGGAGAAACCAAATAGAGAACCTTGGATGCAACCATAGACATCTCTACAATTGCCTTAGAGAGATTCTCAAGAGAGACTAAGTCACCCAAATAGTCCTCAACGAAGGATCGGCCATAATGTTCACCATCCTTCTTAGTGAATCGCAAAGGAATCCAAGGAGTCTTACCTGCAGGGTACTGCTGTTCAGAACCTGCAATGACCTCACTTTCGATTTCCTGATAGGTTTCCCAATGATAACCTTCACCTTCAGCAACCCTGTAGATATGCGTATAAATATCCACCTTCTCATTGAGAGACTGGTCACCGGTTTCAGGGAGCAGAGATTGAATGTTATCAGGGAGTGAGCCTCTAGCTACAGTGTCCTTAGCAATAATCTGAAGGACATTGCCAATAGCATCTCGCTGTACCACATACTCTCTAAGGCTGTAGCATCTCATGCCACCCTCAGCAGGAGGGAGAAACAAGAGAGCATTACCTGCAATGATCAACTGCTTGATTGCTTCAAAGAGAGTAGGTCTGAGAGATTGAGACTCCATATACTTGACCATCTGCTGTTCCATAAGTGAAAGACCATACTCAATATTGTCCTTCATCTGGGTATCTCCAGATTCATTCAGCATGATGGTTGATTCAGAGTCAAGCCCAAGTCTAAAGAAGGGCTGATTCGGAGGCAGAAGAGCTAAGAGAAGCTTAGAGGCAAGATTATTAAGACCTCTAGCACCTACAGAGTTATATGGGGTAGTGTAGTTCGTACCACCATCATCAGATTCCTTAGGGAAAAGCATAGGAATCGTGTAGGTCGCACACTTCTCTGCTCTCTGAGTATACGGGTCTCGGTCGGTAGTCAGTTTGTCATAGGTAACCTTAGCACCCTCAAGAGGGATGTTACCTGCAGTATGTTCAGTATTAGTTGCCATTCCAACCGTCCCATCCATCATTCAATGATTGATTACCAACCATCATAACCCTCCTTGTTAGACAATGTTACGGCCTGCACCAGTAACAGGGGTATCGTTCTTGGAGATCTTCAAGGCTTTCTTACCCTTACGATACTTAATCTTGGCAGTCTCTTCCTTCTGTTCAGCTTCACCTTCCTGATTGGTCAGTTCAAGTTCAGGAGCAGGAGTGGGTGCCTCAACTGCACCGCCACCACCACCAGAGCCACCACGGTAAGCACCAAAACTAACAATCTTAGCCACCTTCTTAAAGGCTTTCTTAATCGAGAATCCCATTTAAATTTCCTTATAAAATGTTTTGTATGAAGAATAACCTAGGTGTTTCTCATAGGTATTCTCCAACATCTTTCTATTAGGGAGATTCGCATTAGAGAACATTACCAGTTTAAAACCTTTATCTTTGGCAATCTTTTCTAAGACATACGCCAAGGCTCTAGCTAAACCAACACCTCGCTTAAAAGCTACAGTGCATTCTTCGTTAATAACTTGGATACTCGTAGGTGCATACCAAGGACTCCCCCAAGACACTAGGGATGCACCCACGAGTTCCATATCCTTATCATAGCAACTAAGTACACAGTAACCACTATTATCTTCTGATAAGACAATCTGCTTTAGAAAATCATAGACAATGTGCTTACTAGAATACTTAGAGACAAACGGAAGGGAATTAGGATTGTATTTAATCAGCTCAATTCCCTTGTCAAAAATATAATTTAAGATCTTAATGTCTTCTTTACCTTTTAAGACACAAATCTTATAGACCTTACTAGAGGGGATTAGTCCCTCGTGCAGAACCAACATAGTCAATCCTTAAGGCTTTCTTTCCCTTATTCTTTTTGCGTTCTTCAGATTCCTCAGCCCCAAGCTCAGGTGCCTCAGGCTCAAGAACAGGGTTCTCAATAGCAGGAGCATTGACCTTAATGTCAGGAGTCTTAGGCTTCTTAAAAAGAGCCCCCATAGTTAGCTATCTCCATTAATTAGTTTGTTTATTATAATGATCTTCAAGATAAGAGATAACCTGTTGGATACCCATAAGGAGATTACGGTCATCAGAGTACCAAATCATCTTACGGATATCGAAGTCCTTCTGGATTCTCTCAAGGAGCTCCTTAGGAATGTACGGGAAATCTTCATCAATATCAACCACGTTATTGTTATCAAGTTCCATAGTGTATGTGTTCCTTAGTCTACTAGGGGATACTAATTAAAATTTGTCTTGTTGTATTAGGAGTACATTTTGGGGTTGTACAGAGGAGGGATCTCACCTTCAGTGAACCTAAGGAAGTCTTCCTTACGTAGAATCCTAGCCATCGTACACTGCAGAATAGCATCGTCTTCAGTAAGCCCCTGCTTCTCATAAGCCTTGACCACAGCATCCCAATAGGATTCCACAGGAGTAGCATCAAGGAGCCTCTTAGCCTTTACAGGGCCATACGTAGGACATCCCTTATAGCCATCCGTAGCGTCACCAATGAGAGTCTGATACATGAGCCAATACTTTGATTCATCCTCAGTAATGTCTTTAAATTCACCTCTACCAAAGTCAAAGAATTTAGATGGAATAGTCTTAAAATCCTTATCCATAGACACAATAATAGCGTCTTTATAGGTAGTAGCATAAATACCAATTACATCATCAGCCTCAAGATATTTAATGGGTTTAATTACAATATATTCGGAATTATTATAAACCCATTCAACCAAGGCTTTATAACAGGTAGGCTTTCGGGAATTCCTTCGATTACTCTTATATTCAGGAAGATAATGTTTTCTAAAATTATCCTCATCAGAGAAGAAAAACATCATATCTGAAATAGAATAATCTTCAAGAGTGGTTTCCTTTAGGGCAAACAAAATGTTATCCAAAAGATTCCTAAACTGCTCAACAGCATCCTCAAGGTAAGCATGACAAGTCCAAAGACCATCACCCCAGTCGATGTCCTTTTGGACACTAGAGGATGCCTTATAGGCAAGGATATCTCCGTCAATCAATAGCTTGGCCATAGTAGATATCCTTATGGTAGTTATAGAGCTCAAGGCCTTCAGTAGTCAGGTGCCACTTGTTGGTAGGCTTACCAAAGCAGAAGCACGTAATGTGACCACGAGATGCCGCCTCAGCTACAAGCTTAGCTTTGTATCGACAGAAATCAGACTGAAGCTTAGGGGTATGAGCGTCAATATACCCAAGGAACATAAGATACTTGTGCATTATTCGTAGTCCTCCTCATCGTCACCCCAGTCGTAACCAGTCTCAAGCTCAATGTTGACATCCTTAAGTGCTTCAATGATAGCCTCTTCAGTAGTCGTGTCATAGAGCTCACGGACTCCATTAGGAGTCTCCAGACGGGCATTGAGGTAACTCCCATCCTCATCTCGTTCGTACCAGAAAATGATTTTGATCTTCTTATTAGTGGCAGTCATACCAGTTATCTCCAATTTTACCTTCAGTATCCAACTGACAATTAAACTTAAAGAACTCCTGAGTCTGTCTCATAGACTCCTGAGCAATTCGTACACAGTCTTCTGCAATCTCTTTGGTTCTACAGGCAACCTGTACTTCATCATGTACCCAAGCCATCATGGCAAAGTCTCCGTCCCAACCATGCTTATAGCCTGCTTTACGCATATTCTCCTCAACAAGGCACACCCACTTCTTACAAATTAGGGCACCTGCAGACTGCAGGATAGTGTTCAGAGCCGAGTGAGGGCTTCGCACATAAACAAGGCGGCGATCAAGCCCAAGAATATGATGAGAAATATTAAGAGTAGGGCAATCAGGGTGGACACGTTTCTTCCATTTTACTTTTTGAGTATTACCAATCCATTCGGAAGACTCAACAAGAGCCTTTTCGATGGAGCTACAGAGCTTCTTATATGCAGGTACAGCCTTAAAGAACCTTTCCTTAAGAGCCTTACCGTCCTTAGCAGTCCCGTTAATGACAGCCCCAAGCTTACCATCACCACCGCCATAGAGCATGCAGTAGATCATGGTCTTAGCTTGGTCTCTCGTAGGAAGCCCTGCCATCTTCTGATTATGGGTGTGAATGTCACCCTCAAGGATTTCCTTTATGTAAGCCCCGTTGTCAAAAGGATACAGAAAAGACCCAAAACAACGAAGTTCGAGACCAGAAGCGTCGATACCTGCCTCAAACCAGCCTTTAGGTACTGTGAACAGAGACCTACACTCCTTACCGTATGGAGACCTTCCTGCAGGTACCTGTGCAACATTAGGATATGAATGAGTTGCACGTCCAGTAACAGCCCCATTAGGATTGACAGAACCATGAATTCTGTAGTAACCATCTTCATCCTCAACCATCAGTTTAAGCCAAGCATTGTCACCCTCAGCAAGTTGTGAAATACGCTTGTTAATCAGCAGGTACTCAAGGATCTTAGGTGTCAGTGAGATACCCATAGCAGACTGCAGGGTGTCTTCATCAACCTTAGGAGCACCCGTAGGTGTAACCTCAGTAGGTTCCCAACCTCTTTCCATAAGAACCTTAGCGATATGGCTACGAGAGTTGGGATTAAAGGTAACCTCTTCGTATTGAGGATAAGGAACACCTGCTTTAATGCCCCTCTTAGCATTATCTCGCTTGTAGACCTTGTCTCCCTTGTAGACAGTCCAAGTACCTACCTCAGAGACAAGGCTATCATAGATCTCCTGCCTCTTAGCTGAGAGTTCAGCATAGAGCTTTACTGCCGCATCTTTATCAAAGACAAATCCATTACGTTCCTGCTTAGCCATAACCCAAGCAATGTCATGCTCAAGCTGAATAGCCTTCAAAGGGTAACCCTTAGACATCAGCTTATTGAAGAGCTTAAGGGTAACCACAACGTCCTGCTTGTTGTACTCATACATCTCAGGAGTGAACTTGTCCCATGCGTCCTCTTGTTCACCGTAGGTGCCCTTAAGCTCACCCATGCGGTAACCATAAGCCTTCAAGCTATGGGAACCATAGAGAGCCTTAGGGAGCTTTCCAGTACGCATAAGACCGACGTCAGTGTCCTTGATGTTCGAATAGATCAGACGAGCAAGCACAAGAGTGTCAAGCACACAGTCGCGTGGATCGAAAGAAAAGCCATCACCTACCAACTTTTTAAGGCACGGGATATCGAAGCGTATGCCGTTATGAAAGACGATATTATAATCATGACGACCATACCAGTCAATTGCGTTCCAGTAATCCTTTAGATCCGTGTACCCAGTGTACTTATCAGTATAAGAGTCATAAATCCACCCACACCAGAACTTGGTGGTTGTATCCAACAGACCATTGGTTTCAATGTCTGTAATAACGAATTTGTCTTTAATTGTCAGCATTTTCTATTCCTTAAATAGCTTTGCTAAAAGATCCTATAGGAACACCAAAAGGAAAGCTACTGTAATAGAGATCACCCACATGGCAATCACGTAGATCTTGAATACCAGAAAACTTAGGTCTCTGTACTCAGCAGAATACTCATGCTCAGCGGCTAGAAGCACAGGGGCAATAGGAAGCAACAGGAGTGTCCAAAAGCATGAGAGGACACGATCCGCAAGAGACATGTCCTTGTCGTAATACCAGAAAGTAAGCGGGGAAATAAACTCTTTAAAACTCATTTTCTTCATCCTCAAAAGGACATTCAAGGTCTGCCTCATAATCAGAAAGCCTACCAGTGTCCTGATCATAGTAAAGGTGGCCACTCACCCCAGTGTCACCACTGAAGCGGTTCTTAAGGACTCTGAGAGTCAACACATTGGGATTATCACCCTGTTGATTTCTCTCAAGACCAATCACCATGTCAGAGAGCTGTGCAATAGCTCCAGACCCTCTAAGTTGACTAAGGGATACCTGTGCCCCCTCTTCGTGCCCCTTCTTCTCAGGACGCTTAAGGTGAGACACTACGAACATGGTAGCTCCAGTCTCTTCCACAAGGGAACGGAGGTTTGTCATGAGCTTGTCAATAGCTTTACGCTCACCACCATCCTCATCGGTATCCATGCCAGAAACCACAATGGAGATATGGTCAAGGAAGATACGCTTGCATCCTAGGGACACAATCATGTATCTAAGCTTGCTAAGCAGATTGCCTGAATCAAGAGACCCAAAGTGGTCGTACAGGAAGAAGTTTCCGTTTCCAATAGTCTCCGAAAAAGCGCGGCTTCGCTCGTCTTCATCTGCACATTCAGGATTGAGTATGAGTCGCTTGCTAAGATGAATTGACATGAGTTCCATCCCAGTTTTGCGAGTAGATTCTTCAAGAGCAACGATTCCGCATAGTTCTCCCCTGTGAACGCCAAAGTAGTATTCGAGTTCTCTGAGAATTGTGGACTTGCCCATACCACTTCCACTTGTGAAGACATACAGTTCACCATGTCTAGCTCCTTTAGTTTTGTTCTGAAGTGCAACCCAAGGGTATTCTACGGAATCCTTCAGGTCATCAATATCGGTAACACACTTCTCATACAAGTCTGTACCCGCAACAATCCCATCAGGTCTATAAGGCTTTGCATTCCAGATAGCCTGAATGACCTCACTGCCCTTACCCTCAAGAAGGCACTCATTAGGATCCTTCAAGGGAAGATTAGCAATGAAAGCTTTACCTGCAGGGAGAACCTTAGCACACTCTTCACAAGCCTTACGACCAGGTTCGTCCATGTCAAACATAAGAACGACTTCTTCAAACTTATCCAGATATTCTAGATTAGCTTCAATAGCCTTCTTAGCCGCTTGAGCACCATTAGGGATGCTCACAACAGGCCATTTGTTTGACTGGAGCTGACTCACAGTAAGACAATCAATCTCACCTTCAGTAATTACAATCTTCTTACCAGAAGACCACAGCTGAGAACCGAAGAGGTGGTTAGCGATCTTACCAAGTACAGCAAAGGACTTGTCAGGGAACCTAAGCTTCTGACCTACGATGTTACCATTGTCATCATAGTAGTTGGCTACTTGACAGGGAGTACCCTTGTAGTCTCCTACCATGTACTTGAACTTGGAACAAGTGTCTTGATTGATCTTCCTTGCAGAAAGATAGGACACATCAAGATCATCAAGGGGAATACATTCCTTACACACAACACTCTCCTTTTGTTGGATTACTTTCCCATCAGCTCTAAAATACGAATTACAAGAATAACAATACCTATGGCCATCACTAAAGACTCCACAGGCGTCAGAGGAACCACACTTAGGACAAGACTCATGATAAAGGAACGTACTCTCTTGATAATCTTTCATTTTTACAACAGGTAGTTTTCTACGAGATACCGAAGGCTCTTCCAACCGTTCAGATTAGCATACTTGCGGTAATCAGGATCTTGAATGCAAGCATGCTCCATAGGAGACAAATGCCTGTCATCATAGAGGCGATCGTACAGCTTCATATCCTTCTCAAGGTCAGGCTTAGAACCATCATGATTATTATAGCTCACTCGGGCACATCGTGCGGCAGAGATCTTCATAAGCTGACGGTAGTTCTCCTTACCAATCTCCTTAATGTCCTCATCAGTGATGTACGGAAGGGACACGATAGTATGCACCTTATCTGCAACCATGCGAGCAAAGATATCATGGCAGTCCTTACGAGGAATGCTAACCTCAAGAACACCTACTTCCTTGTTACGGTAACGATCCATCTCATCATAGATGACTCTTGCAAGCTGTCGGATTTCAGGCTGTGCATCAGGTGCAAGCCTAAGGGCAAAGAAGTTGTACCACTCAGTGGCAGTAACGATCACCTTAATGAACTGGAAGGGTTCAAGAATGCGGTTGACGTGTTGCTTATGGATACCCAAGCGTTCCATCATCTCAGCAGTCTTGCAGGCATTATCTGCGGCTTCCTTCCAAAGAACATGGAAGGCAGTAGCAGTCACTTCATCAGCCTCAGTCTCACCTACCATGCCCTTCTGATTCATGAAGACCTTAGGAGGCATCACAGGGTTCTCTCGCACCTGTTCAATCACACGCCTCACAGGGATAGCACGTGAGCTACTGGCATTACGTGAGAAGACACGATGTGTCATGAACTCACTGTGGATATATCGAGGATAAGTCAACTCGAAAGTCCACAGGTTTTCATAATGGACAAGACACTTAGCAGTACAAATATTCATTCTTCATCGTCCTCATCGTCGTCATCTTCCTCGTCTTCTTCATCAAGAGATTCAAGATACTCCTGATACTCGTCCTCCCAACGAGCTTCCCAATCAGATTCCATTCGATCAAGTTCCTTCTGAGTTTGCATATAAGCCTCTGTCTTTAAATAAATTGGTACCCTAGGAGGGAATCGAACCCTCACGAGCCTTGCTTCTCAGCTGATTTTAAGTCAGCCGTGTATACCATTTCACCACTAGGGTATATTGGCGGAAGTAGTAGGATTCGAACCTACGAGCCATCTCTGACTGACGGTTTTCAAGACCGTTGCATTAAACCACTCTGCCATACTTCCTGAATTCTGTGGGGGTAACCGTTGCCCCTTTCGGATCTATTTCGGTAGACATCCTAGTCGGGAGCTACCCGACCTGCTAAGAGCCGTAGGACTTCCTCACTTCTCTTATAGTGAGAGGAGTACAATCAAACAGCGTATTTGGTACGGCGTGGAGGAATCGAACCCCTTGGCTCCTTCCCGATGTTTTATGCCGATAGTTTAGAAGACTATTTCGGGGGCACGCCGTGTAAGTTAATTATTGCTTCGAGTCGCCTATTGGTGTCTCTGAGTATCTTAACACCTTCTCCGTGTAACTCTGCACCTTCTGACAGTAGCTGTCTACATACGACGACTGACTCTGCAGTAACTCTGTCGGTATGTTGCATGATGGCTTTGTTTCCACTGTTGATGTTGTACTGCAACCTGCTAATCCGCTTATCAAGAGCAGATTGCACAGCGTCAGTGGTAGCCATGTCTTTAAGAAGTAAGTTAATCGTTGCATCTTTTCCTTTGGTTACCTCATCAATCTTTGCAATGTACTCTTTCTGTGTTGATACTAGGATCTCCCTATACTTGTTCTCTTCATAGGAAGATCCTAGGTACAAACCAACAAAGAATGCAACACCAATGATAATGGCTTTAACGTATCTAAGCATGTTGCTTCTCTCTACTAGCGTACACTAATAGCCTACATAGACGAGATCGCCCTCTTGTACGTCATCAATGCAACCATTGTATTCCTCAAAGTCTACCTTAGATAGACCTGCCTTCTCTAGAAAGGTTTCTTTCTTATAAAATTTAAGGAACTTAGCACCCTTACCGTACCACGACTTAACATCAAAACAGGGACAGTCCTTATGGACTCCGTCAAAATCTCGATGACCACATACAGTGACCTCATCGTTATATACCCCTCTCAGGTAATCAATAAGGACTCTAAGGGAATCCTTCTGCTCCTTAGTGAAATTGTCAGTGGACTTACCGTTACGATCAATGCCACCGATCAGGCAGATACCTACGGAATCGCTATTGTGCCCTTTGACATGTGAACCAACGGCATTCAGGGATCTACCCTCCTGAATAGTGCCATCGGTCTTAATGACAAAGTGATAGCCAATACCGAGCCACCCTTGCTGTCGGTGCATCTGATCAATCGTCTTCCAATCATAGGAATCTTTGGGTTGTGTAGCAGAGCAGTGAACAACAATGAATTTGGTTTCAGGTCTTGACTTGTAATTAATGAAACTCTTGTGAGTCTCAATGTAAGGTTTCTTATAGTTAACGGTCATTTTTACTCTTCTTCTTATCAAACAAGACACCCCTAGGGATTTTCCTTACAGGCTCTTTTAGCCATTCCTCAGGGATCTTTTTGTCTGCATAGGGGATCTCATTCTTGTCACAGAATGATGCGTAGGTAGTCTTAGATCCCTTGTAGATAGGAGTAGCTGACCTACTAAAGACAAAACGAATGTCTAGGTTAGGATGTTGCTCTTTAATGAGCAGGTGTTTCTTTCTATCCTCTGCGTCCCATACTCCTTTGGTCTCAATAATGATTCCATTAGGAAGGACGAAATCAGGGGTGTACTTGTGTTTGCTTTCGGGTACTACATACTCAAGATAATATTGCTCGTAGTTAGGTTCAATTGAAAAGGTCTTGAGAAGATCACTATTGACCTCCTCAAGACCTGACCTGTAAGTACCCGTATTATGCCGCCTCTTGTAGCTGTAGGCGGCCTTGCGGGTTGTCATGTTAGTTATTCTTCCTTAGTCTCTGCAGGGATAAACATGAGACGCACAAAGTTTTTAAGGGAGAACTCCTGACAACGAGAGCAAAAGACATAGCCGTCATCGTTGATGTCAAGATACCCAACATGGTAAGCACGATGACTGCCCGTAAAGTTATCCTTGTATTCCATGTTGTCTGCACTTGCTTCACAAACCATAACATCATAGGTGTCCTCAAGGGCGTCCTCAGTATCGTACTCCCCGTTGATGATGTCTTTGACATCATACCAGACACCCGTAGTGATCTTCTTGAGTTCCTTGGGGAACTCTTCTTCTTCAAGATCCTCACTATAGACTCGGAACTTGTAGGAGTTCATGATACTGAACAGCTTATTCATATCAGGATCCTTGAAAACAACATCCATACGAGAGAGTTCAACAATCATGGGAACAGGAACAGGAATAAGGGCACCGTTACTTACTCTTTCCTCAATAACCTCATTGACCCTGAGGTTAATCATGTTGATAGTGATACCACAAAGCATGTCGAACTTTTCAGCAATAGCCTTTTCAGTAAGCTTGTACTTGGTCATTTTTATGTTCCTTAATTAGAGATTAGAAGTCAGACGGGTTTTCATCGTCCTCAAGTTCCTCCCACGGTTCCTTAGAGGGAGCCTCATAGCCTTCCCCTTCATCACCGAAACCATAGGATTCTGCAGTACCACCACCAGAGAATTCATTGAGCTGAATCACCTGAATGGCCACAGGGCGGAGCGAGAGGCCGCAAGTCTTGGTAGTCGGGAGGTAGTACGGACGAACAGAGAAGTTAACCTTGATGACAGAGTCACGACCAATGTTAGCCGCTTCCATGGGCTTGCCACGGGAGTCAAACTGCGGGAGCTTGATGTTAATCTTTTCACCGTTCTTCTTGGTGATCTTGGCCTTCTGCTTGAACTTCAAGACAATACGACCTTCTTCGTCATTCTCGTAGATGTCAGACATGATAACCTTGCGGCCCTTGGCAACAGCCTTAGCAACTTCCTCATCGTTGTCATAGAAATCTTCAAGCGTTTCCTGAAGCTTTGCGATCAGCTTGCCAGTGGCTTCATTATCGTCCATAGCAAGATTTACCTTGTAGTCACCATCAGGGTTAAACTTGGTGTCAGGATCCTTAAGGTACGGATACTGTGCATAGCCCTTGGGGGTGGTGAGTCGAATATCGTTCATAGTATGTGTTTCCTTTGTGTGTACTTGGGATGTCAATCCCTTCTTGAGAGATCCTTCTCTCTACTAGCGTACACAATTGATTTTGTTGATTTTGTTAGCTTAGATATGAAAGTAGAGAGGAGAACCCTAAGGCTCTTCTCTCTACTAGCGTACATTAATTGGATTTAGTCATAGTGTACTAGCTAAATGCGTACATAGACTCTTTAGCACATTCAAGGTCGAGGTCACCCTTAGTAGGCACTTCAGGGAGATCCTTGAGCATCTTAGGAGACAGGAGGTTGCAAATATGATCATGAAGATCCTGCAAAACATCGTTCTCCGTGTAGGTACTTACAAAGACTTCTCGAACAGTTGTGAACATGACAGAGCCATGACCTGCGGGTACACCATAGGAGTCGTGAATCATGGCAAAAGCATTAACACCCTTGTCAACACATGCACAGACAGTAAGCATCAAGTGAGAAGCGTCCATGCTGTGAACGAAGTTAGGTGCAATACCCTGCTTCTGCTTTCGACTGTCAATCTCTCCTGTAGGTTCCATAAGGTTAGGACGGAAGAATGCACCCTCTTGAACATCCTCAGATTCACCAGAGGTTGTGTCAAAAATCTTGATAGACCCAGAGAGGACAGACTTGAGACGCTTGATCTTCATCTTGGGGTACTTCTGCTTTACGGGGAAACCTGCAGGGGTAATCCAAGTAGTAGGAAGATTTTTACCTTCAATGTTCTTGTCCTTTGCAAGGAGTCCCGAGGCAGTCTGAAGCCATTCCATGGCCTCAACAGCCTTGACCACGACACCCTTCAGGGAATCCCAGATAAGACCTGCCATATAACGAGCAGACTGGGAGGGTTTTGAGAAAGACAAAGGCTTATGAGCAAGAGCAGGATAAATGGTATCCTCAAGGATCTGGTCTGCAAAACCGAACTTACTAGCACCATAGCAAAGAGTCATCGTAGGACGCTTGGTGACACTACGGGAAACCCCATGATCGAGCCATTCCTTGGCAAGGCTCTTGGTACCCTTCTTAAGGTAGCTAGAGCCATCCTCAAGGGTTTCCATAGTGTCCCCTGTGCCTTCCTGCAGGTCCCTCTTAAGGATCTCCCTTACCCTCTCCGCAACGATGCCGTAAATGTCATGTACATGATCATCAGGCTTGAGGTTGACGGCTTCCCCACCAACAGAATCGCGAAGCATAGCAGAGAAGTGTTGCAAGCCAGAGCAGGAGCCGTCAAAGGCTACAGCAAGCCTAGACTTGAAGGATTCACCGATTTTGAGGTACTCGTTCCACTCGAAACAGAATGCAAGGAATTCCCAAGGGCTATCCGCCTCAGTCCATTGCAGATTGTCCAGAGGTTTCTCTGCAATGCTCACAATCATGTCGGAGTTGGTATAGACCCACGCAATACGCTCCTCAAAGGGCTTTTTATCAAGACCCCACATGTTGGCACCTTGAAAGGCAAGCCACGTATGGCCATCCTTACCTAATTCAACTCCTTCGGAGAACTCAAGCATTGATTTCATAAAGTCATTGCCTTGAGGGTGAATCAGAGTCACAGGATAGACACGCCCACGGAAATCAAGGTTATGCGGGAAATAAATCGCTTCATCATCCTTAAAGTCGTTGGCAAGCTTGAGGATGCAGTTGACTAGGATCCTCTTGGCCTTACGCTTATTGTCATCCTGATAGTAGTGCGTCATAGCCTGCCTCCACTCGCGTTGTACGGCTTCGTCGGTATCTGCCTCAATAGGACGCACGGGAGGCTCCGCGGGATTCTCCGTAGGCATCTCTAGAGCCTCAGGGATGTGCTCCCAAGAGCATACGGCGTTAGCTACTTCAAGCACCTTAGAGTTGATATGCCACGCAGTGTTCTGAATAGCATTTACAGCCTTGTAAACGTTCGGCATGTCAACATCGGAATACAGGGCATCACAATCTCTAGCAGACATACGGACAAGCTGTAGGGGTTTCTTGAGGTTGATGTAGTAACCACCATCAAACGGATTAGTCCAGGGCTTCGGAGGGATAACCATGGGGCGGTGTTCCATCATGAGATCTGCGAGGTAGGTGTCTTGATGTTCAATGTACGTAGCAATCTCATCATCAAGTTCAACGGAATACTGAATGTTCCCATTAACGAAGTTTTTGACGATATGAATGAGCTTAGTATGGACTGCGAACAGTTCAACCATTTTCATACCGACAATACATTTCTCAGTGCTACCCCACTTGTCCCACAGCTTGAGCCGGCCTTCCTCTGCCAAATACTTCTCCTTCTGAATGGCGTATCTCTTTTTAAACTGAAAGGCAATACGCTTGTCCATACCTGCCTTAAACGATTGGACTTCCCTAGGGGACATAGAGGAAAGGACAGCGTTAAACCTTACTTCGTCCTCAATGGCTTCGCCTACTTTCATCGAAAGATGGGTAAGGCCGACACGAGACATGGAATTAGACAGGATAGTTTTAGACACGATAAAGGCAATTTCATCCGCCTTCAGGGTGTTGATAAGAGTGGCCGCAGTATGCTTTCTGCCGCTCTTGCCGTTATTGACTTTATCGAACCAGTCTTGCAAGCCCTTAGCCATAGCAGGAATAGATTCAGACAAAAGAATTTTAGCAGTACCGATGTTGGTAAGGTTATTGTCTGCAATGGCCTTATTTCTCTTAGACATGAAAGCATTAAATGCGTTGTCTTTGCTTTCAAGTTCTAAGGCTACTTCGCGGTCTACCCTATGTTTCCCATAGGTAAGACACAAGTCATCGTAGGAGTTCTCATCAATAGAGAACTTATCCATGTTTTCATAGTAAGACATAGGGGATACCTTTAGTAAGTCTTTTTAAGGTTATATAAAGATAATTGTTATAGGTGTTAATGTAAGAGTACCTAGGTTAACACTGTTAGTTAACCTTAGGTATCTCTCTACTCTCTCTACTAGCGTACACTAATTGGAAGCTCCTTAAGGGTACACTAAGCGTTAGTCTATCTTATTTGATCTTTCCACCATGTTGGTAGTTGTGGAGCCACTGAGAATAGACAAGAAATTTGGTTTTGTCTTTCTCCGCAGATTCGCCTACTTTCCTGCCTGCCCTGAAGGCATACTTGATAGCATTTCCCTTTAGGAATCCTTTGAATTCCTCAGGCGTTAGGATAGATTGCATGAGTTCAATAGGTTCCACCGCACCGTGATAATGCACGGCCTCCTCAGGAGTTCCCTCTGCAGGTGTCTTTTTATTTTCATCCATATTTAATGCCTTCCAAAATAAAAGTTTATGTAGTTAATAATAGATTCCGATAAGCTTGCAAAACATTACTAATGCGGGGAAAAGCCCAAGAATGATTGCAATTCCAATGAATACAATCAGGTATTCTTTAATATTAAGCATTCTTTTCAATCTCCTTAATATGGTTATTCCACATGGACAGGATTTCATTCATAACGGAGCCGTGCATGGATGCCACACCGACAAGAATCATGGCTCCGCCTTTAGTGTACTTGCAGAGCCTGCCTACGACTTCCTCACTTCCTTTGTACATACCCGAAAAAGTGTAGATCGGTTCGCAGTCGGTGCTAGTGTTACTAGCGGTGATAGGATGATTAGCTACGAATGTTACTATATACGATCCATCCTTCCAGCGGTAGAAAAGAATAGAGGCTACGTCAGAGCGTTCGATGATGGTGGTGGTGCGAGTATACATGTTATCTCCTTTGTTAGCTTGCTAGCCTTTGGACGCCCCTAGGGCTTTATATGGATTTCCTAGGGGCATTCCTTTAGTTGTTTGTCGTGGTTGCTAGAGATCTAGCTGTTACTGGGGCACCGATGGGCACCCCTTAGGGTTACTAGGCGAGCCAGATACGAACGCACTCAGCATAGGTGCCTGTGATTTCGTCTTTGCAGAAGATCGGGTTAATCGTCCCGTCTTCTTCTTCGTCGACGATGATGGAGCGTCCTCGAACTACCTCCTCATCAAACTGGGCGACCATAGCGGCCTCTCCGGTGCTCTCAGGGGCATCCAAGGGAATGATACCCGTGTAGTCACCATTGATGAGAGCAGGCAGGGCCCACTCGGCGACCATGTATGACGGAAATTCGTCCATCATCTTTCGAACTTGTGCGTTCATCTTCAAGTCTCCTTTGCTAGATTCAGTGGGATCCATCAGGAGAGGCCGTAGCCCCTCCCTTAGGACTCGTTAGAGATTGTACCACACAATCCCCAGCGTTGCAAGGGTGATGAGGATATTAACCATCACCATTCCTCCCACCATCTTTAGGGTGCTCATCAGATCGGTGCTAGTGTCACTAGCGGTGTCCTCAGAGGCGCTGTCTTCGATGGTCTGTTCGGCCTCGACCTTAGCAGGTGCATAGCGGTGCTGTGCGACATCCTGCGAGGCCTCGAGGAATTCGGCGAGCATCTCAAGGAGCTCATTGATGATCGTGGAGGTCTTGAAGTATTCAACACGGCCACCATTGGCGCTACGGGCGATGATGCTGTCGATCTTACCGTTCAGGAATTCCACCGTGAACATGCGGGCCGTCTGGTGAGCCCTCCTGCGATCCGTGTAGTTGTACTGGACACGAACCCGACCGAAGCCGAGAGACTCCCAGCGGAAATCACGAGCGAGATTGCCAGAGGGCAGGGTGATGATGATGTGAGAGGAACGAACAATCATGATGTACTCCTTTAAGTGGTGCTAGCTCCTGCTAGCCGTTTGTTTATCCAGTGTCTGTATCTTATCACAGCCTTTCGGGATTGTCAAGAGAGAATCACAAGATTTTTATTTGTGTCTTTCTCTCTGTCCATGGCTCAAACTATAGCACAGCAGAAATTAAAAAGTCAAGAGAAATTGCCAAATTTCAAATAGAAAGGTTACTAGGAGAAACCCTAAGGTGCCCTACCTACCCTAACACCGCCAGAAACGAAGGCTAGCAAGCTAGCAAGGGTGCAACTTTCGCTATATAAAGAATGCTAGCTGGCTAGCGAATGCCATCGGATGGCCACAGGGTAGCCCACAGGGTAGCCCACAGGGTAGCCCACAGGGTAGCCCACAGGGTAGCCCACAGGGTAGCCCACAGGGTAGCCCACAGGGTAGCCCACAGGGTAGCCCACAGGGTAGCCCACAGG
>OJIX01000048.1_pt1 | contig 89795 bp, 75 predicted proteins | sample 1595981 | NCBI WGS metagenome assembly OJIX01 (sample SAMEA4350138, study PRJEB24818) | metagenome | biome: human; feature: gut; material: faeces | place: Denmark | collected 2013-09 | reverse complement strand
GAATAAGATCGTTACTTTGGACACCGGCCATTTCCATCTGACGGAAAGTATCGCCGACAAGGTTTCCTCGTTATTGCTGTTTACGCCCGAGATCATGTTGCACGTAAGTCGTCCGATCCGTTGGGATAGCGATCATGTCGTGATCTTGAATGACGATGTGCAGGATTTAGCTCGTGAGATCGTGCGTTGCGACGCCTTGGACCGGGTACATATCGGTTTGGATTATTTCGACGCTACCATCAATCGTATCGGTGCTTATGTCATTGGTAGCCGTGCTACGCAAAAAGCCTTTATGCTCGCTTTGCTGGAGCCGATCGCCTTGCTTCGCCAGTACGAGGATGAGGGTAAGTATTTCCAGCGTCTTGCCTTGCAGGAGGAAGCGAAGAGTCTGCCTTGGGGGGCGGTTTGGGATATGTATTGTCTACAAAGTGGGGTCCCCGTAGGAGAGTCTTATATCGCTGAGATCGAGAAATATGAGTCCGACGTTACCTCAAGACGGCAATGATAGAGATCGGGATCGGGTTGTTGATCATCGCGATCGGCAGTTTCGGGCAGAGTAGCTCGTACGTGCCGATCAATAAGATCCGGGATTGGAGTTGGGAAAGCTTTTGGTTGGTGCAAGGTATCTTCGCTTGGTTGGTTTTCCCTTATCTCGGAGCGATGTTGGCGGTACCGGAAGGGAGTACCTTACTGGAGCTATGGTGTTCGCCGGGTAGCTTGGGAGCGGTTATCTATGGCATGCTCTGGGGTGTCGGCGGGTTGACTTTCGGGTTGAGTATGCGTTATCTGGGCGTAGCTTTGGGACAGAGCATCGCCTTGGGTACATGCGCCGGTTTCGGTACGCTCTTCCCGGCTTTGTTCGGTGGAACGAACCTGTTTGAGGGAACCGGATTGATCCTGTTGACCGGTGTTTGCATTACCTTGGCAGGTATCGCCGTGATCGGTTACGCCGGAAGCCTGCGGGCCCGGAATATGAGTGAGGAGGAGAAGAAAGCGGCGGTGAAGGATTTTGCCTTGACTAAGGGCTTGGCGGTAGCCTTGCTTGCCGGTGTGATGAGCGCCTGCTTCAATTTGGGTTTGGAATCGGGAAACGAGGTGCTGGCGAAAGCGAGAGAGGCGGGAGCTAGCGATCTGTTCGCCTTGAATCCCGTGATACTGTTGGTTACTTTGGGCGGCTTTTGTACGAACGCTGTGTATTGTATTTTCCAGAACGTGAAAAACGGGACGGGCAAGGATTATTTCTCGGTATCGGGAGGTACATTGCTGAATAATGTCTTATTTTGCGCTTTGGCAGGCGTGCTTTGGTACTCGCAGTTCTTCGGACTGGGGATGGGAAAGAGCTATTTCTCGGATTCCCCGGTTATGCTGGCTTTCTCGTGGAGTATCCTGATGTCGTTGAATGTTATTTTCAGTAATGTCTGGGGCATCTTATTAAAAGAATGGAAGGGCGTGGATCGCCGGACGATCGTGGTATTGATTACCGGCATGTGTATCTTGATCCTTTCCTTATTATATCCGAATATAGTTTAATTAAAATAGACATGATAATACTAAGAAACAATGAACGCCTGATGGCGGAAATAGATCGTATCGCCGAGGTCGCCGGCTATTTGTGGACCAAGGGTTGGGCTGAGCGAAACGGCGGGAATATATCGGTGAACCTGACTACTTTATTGAGCGAGGAGGAGAAGGCGTTGCCGGCTTTGGTTTCCTCGATTCCCTTGCAAGAGGCGATGACGGCCTTATGCGGGCACGTCTTTTATGTGACGGGTACCGGAAAACGGATGCGTTACGTGGCGAAAGATCCTTTCGCCAACGGCTCTTTGATCCGTATCGCCGCCGATGGGAAATCGTATGATATCCTAGCGGAGCAACCGATCCCACCGACTTCCGAGTTGCCTTCCCATTTGTTGATGCACAATTTCTTGCGTGCGAAGGGACGGGATAACCGGGTGGTATTGCATACGCATCCGACGGATATTATCGGCATGACGCATTGTAAGCCGTTCTTGGATTCGGAGAAGATTACCCGCACGTTATGGAGTATGATCCCGGAATGTCGGATTATCGTGCCGAAAGGGGTCGGTATCGTTCCTTACGAGATACCGGGCACTTTGGCGTTGGCGCACGCTACGATCCGTCAGTTGGAGGAGCACGACGTGGTGTTCTGGGAGAAGCACGGTATCCTTGCCGTCGGTGAGGACCTGATCGAGTGCTTCGATGCGATCGATACGTTGAGTAAATCCGCCCAGATCTATTTCAGTGCCCGCATGACCGGTTACGAGCCGGAAGGTATGACGGAGCAGCAATTGGATGACTTGGTTCCGGCTTTTGGACTCTAGCGTATGCGAAAGAAATTAATCATTCTATTCATAGGGATCGGTTCGTTCACGTTGTTCGCCCAGCAGCGAGACCATCGGACACGGGAGTATATCGCTCCGGTCCGTATTGTCTGGCAGCAAGATAGTTCGCGAATTACGGGAGCGAACCATTTGCTTGTTCCGGGCAATGGACAGTCGGATTTGGCGAATAATCGGTTGTGTGTGTTGAAAAGTACGCCAACCGAACATCCCGCTTTGCTGCTTGATTTCGGGAAGGAGTTGCAAGGCGGCCTTCAGCTGGTGACCGGTATGCCGCCGTCTCACGATCCGGTTTCCGTACGGGTTCGTTTCGGCGAATCCGTTAGTGAGGCTATGTGCGAGATAGATGGCGCGAACGGGGCGAGCAACGATCATGCGATGCGGGATTTCGTGGTATCGCTCCCTTGGCTGGGCGTGCAGGAGATCGGTAATTCCGGTTTCCGTTTCGTGCGTATTGATGTATTGGGTGATTCTACGGAGTTGCAATTAAAAGAGGTCCGTGCGATCTCCACGTTTCGGGATATTCCTTATTTGGGCTCTTTCCGTTGTAATGACGAGCGGTTGAACCGGATCTGGAAGACAGGTGCATACACGGTCCACTTGAATATGCAGGAATATCTATGGGACGGCGTAAAACGGGATCGTCTGGTCTGGGTGGGGGATTTACATCCGGAGGTAATGACGGTCAGTACCGTCTTCGGTTATAATGAGGTGGTTCCTAAGAGCTTGGATTTGATTCGGGATATTACGCCGCTGCCTAGTTGGATGAACGGTATCAGTTCGTACTCGATCTGGTGGTTGTTGATTCAGCGGGATTGGTATTATTACCAAGGGAATCTTGCGTATCTACAAGAGCAACGCTCTTATATGACTGCTTTGCTGCGTCACTTGATCTCGAAGGTTGACCCAAGCGGACAAGAGAGACTGGATGGGAACCGTTTCTTGGATTGGCCTTCCAGTGAGAATACACCCGCTATCGATGCCGGCCTTCAATCGCTGATGATACAAGCCATGCGTGCGGGAGAGGAGTTATGTACCGTTTTAGGCGAGGATGCGTTGGCCTCGGAATGCCGTATGGTAGCTTCCAAGGCTATTGAGTTTTCCCTTCGGAAGAAATCCCGGTTCCCTTCGGAGAAAGATCGGATTACGCCCGGGGACAAACAGGCCGCCGCTTTGATGGCTCTGGCGGGTATCATGGATGCTAAGGAGGCGAACGAGCGTTGCTTGGCAGTGGACGGGGCGAAAGGCTTCTCTACGTTTTACGGGTATTATATGCTACGGGCAATGGCGTTGGCTGGTAATTACCAAGGTGCGTTAGATGTGATCCGTACGTATTGGGGAGCTATGCTGGATGTAGGTGCTACTACGTTTTGGGAGGATTTCAATATGGAATGGCTTCCGGATGCAGGGCGTATTGATGAGCTGGTCCCCGCTGGAAAGAAAGATATTCATGGAGATTATGGAGCGTATTGCTATCAAGGTTTCCGCCATAGCTTGTGCCATGGATGGGCTTCGGGCCCCACATCGTGGTTAAGCGAGTACGTATTGGGCGTACAAGTGGTGGAACCGGGTTGCCGTACGGTACGTATCATCCCACATCTGGGAGATCTCGAATGGGTGGAAGGTACGTTTCCCACGCCTTATGGGGTGATTGAGATCCGGCATGAGAAAGGTGCGGACGGTAAGGTGATAAGCTATATCAACGCTCCTGAAGAAATCCGTGTTTGTATGGATTAAAACCAAATATGAATAATAAAATAAACGATGCTACTATGCGAATAAAACAGTCTATTTATATCTACGCTTTCGCCGCCCTCTTATTAGGCGGTTGCAAAAGCAATAATGAATTAACGATACCTACGAATCTCCGTACGGAATACCTTACGGAGCCTATCGGCTTGGATACTTCGTCTCCTCGCTTTACATGGGAATACTCCGGAAATGAGGAGGGCTTTAAGGCTTCCCGCTATGAGGTACGGATCGGTACGAGTCCGGACGACTTGCGGCCCTATGCGGAGGGAATGGCCCTGAAACCTCATACCCGTTATTACTGGAATGTTACGGTATGGGATGGTGAAGGGCGTCCGTGCGTTACCTCGGAGACGGCTTCTTTCGAGACCGCTAAGTTCGATCCCTCGGATTGGTCCGCCTCTTGGATTACCGATCATAAGGATAAGGAGTTCGAGCCTGCCCCTCTGTTCCGCAAGTCTTTCCCGGTAGGCAAGGAAGTGAAGGATGCCCGTGTGTACGTAGCATCCGCCGGGTATCATGAGCTATTCATCAATGGCGAGCGGGTCGGAACAAATTATCTGGACCCGGGGTATACGCATTTCGATAAACGTATCTTGTACGTGACGCATGATGTTACCTCTTTGCTGAAGCAAGGCGACAACGCCGTGGCCGCTGTTCTGGGAAACGGCTGGTACAATGAGCAGTCCGTGGCGGTCTGGAATTTCCATGAGGCACGCTGGCGGGATCGTCCCCGCCTGCTATGTGAGTTACGTATTACCTATACGGATGGTACGACGGAGGTGATTGGCTCGGACGAGACTTGGAAGACTTCCACCGGGGCCTATACCTATAATAATATATACAGCGGCGATAAATTCGATGCCCGGCTGGAAGAGGCCGGATGGAAAACCGCTCATTTCGACGATAGTAAATGGGAAGCGGCACTTCCGGCGCAGGCTCCGGCACCTCTGTTGGTAGCCCAGCAAATGCCGGGAATCCGTATCACGGAAGAGGTGAGACCCGTGTCTATGAAACGTTTCTCCGATCAATTATACGTATATTCTTTCCCGAAGAACATGTCCGGCCTTTGCCGCTTAAAGGTGAAAGGCGAGGCGGGAACCCGTATCACGTTAAAACATGGTGAGTTGTTGAAGAAAGATGGTCGCTTGGAGCAAGGCAATATCAATGTATATTATCATCCGGTCAAGCCGGACGAGGTATTCCAGATGGATGTCTTTACCTTGAAAGGTACGGGAGAGGAGGAGATCTTCATGCCTTCCTTCTCTTATCACGGTTTCCAATACGTGGAGGTGGAGAGTAGCCGTCCCGTTACTTTAACGGAAGAGAACTTGACCGGCTTGTTTATGCATACCGATGTCCGTCCGTCCGGTTCCTTCGCTTGTTCGAATCCTCTATTGAATAAGATATGGGAGGCTACGATGCAGGCTTACCGTAGTAACCTGCACAGTATCCCGACCGATTGTCCGCAACGGGAGAAGAATGGCTGGACAGCCGATGCACATATTGCGATCGACCTCGGTTTGCTGGGCTTCGATGGTATCACGCTTTATGAGAAATGGATGGATGACATTATCGACAACCAGCGTGAGGCGGGTGAGATCTCCGGTATCATCCCTTCCAGCGGTTGGGGATATGGCGAGTGGCCGGGTCCGGTTTGGGACGCTGTCATGTTTATCATCCCGAACGCCTTGTATGATTATTATGGAGAGTCTCGCAGTATAGAACGCTTATATCCTACGATGCTGCGATATCTGGATTATTTGAAGACGAAAGAGAAAGACGGTTACTTGCCTTTTGGCTTGGGTGACTGGGTGTATTGGAAAGCTACGACGAATAATGAATATACCTCTACCGCCTACTATTATCTGGATTATAAGTTGATGGCTCGCTTCGCCTCTTTACTGGGCAAGGATGCCGCTCCTTATCAAGAGAAAGCGAATACGCTCAAATCCTTGATCAACCAGAAGTTCTTCAACCCCGAGACCGGTGTGTATGCCGAAGGGACCCAAACGGCGCAAGCCTTGGCCTTGTATCTGGGACTTGTACCGGAAGGAAAGGAACAACTCGTGGCGGATAAGCTGCGTGAGGTGGTAGCAGGAAATAACTATTTCTTGGACTTCGGTCTTTTAGGCAGTAAGACCGTTCCGGCCATGCTTACGAAATATGGCTATATCGAGGATGCCATGAAGATGATCACGAAGACCGAGGCACCTTCTTGGGGATATTGGGTAGAGACGATGGGTTACTCCACATTGCCGGAGACGTGGACACTTAGTCCGAAGTTTGCCGACGCTTCCTTGAACCATGTCTTTATGGGAGATGTCTCCGCTTGGATGATGAACCAGCTGGCCGGTATCAATCATGACGACTCGGATCCGGGCTTCCGTCATATCCGTATCACTCCTCATTTCGTGAAAGAACTGGATTGGGCGAAAGGTGAGTACCATTCCGTACGCGGCCGTATCGCCAGCGAATGGAAACGGGAAGGGGATAAGGTTATGCTTACCGTGACGATTCCGGCTGATTGCTCCGCCGATATCGTGGTAGGCGATCAGACCGAGACCGTATCCGCCGGTACGCATACATTTACATATCCCGCTTAATATACTTAGTTGTAGAGACGGGGCGTGCCCCGTCTCCCACCGGCTGATAGTATCTTTAAGTTACCTTTTTGGGGGATGAGACGGGGCACGCCCCGTCTCTACAACCAGATAATTATAAACTGTTGAACTTTAAAGATTAAATTTATGAATAAGCTACTCATTGCCTTCTTTTTGTTCCTCTTGCCTTTCGGCTGGATAAAGGCGACAGCTTCATCTCATCCCGAATCCTTCCCTTGGAAAGCCCAATGGATCAATACCGAGCGTTGCCAAAGCGCTACGAATACTTGGTTGATCTACCGTAAATCATTCGCTGTGACGGATGTCCCGAATCAACTCATCGCCCGTATCGCCGCCGATTCCAAGTATTGGCTTTGGATCAACGACCAACTGGTTGTCTTCGAGGGTGGCTTGAAAAGAGGACCTTCTCCTTCCGGGACTTATTACGATCCGGTAGATATCGCCCCTTACCTGACAAAAGGTTCGAACACCATCGCTATCTTACTCTGGCATTTCGGGAAAGACGGTTTCAGTCATATCAACAGCGGGAAAGCGGCTTTGTTATTCGAGGCGATCGCTCCGGGACTGGAGATCGTCTCCGATGCGAGCTGGCAGTGCGCCTTGTATGAGGCCTATCAAAATACCGACGCCCCTTTCCCGAATTACCGTATGCCGGAGAGTAATATCCGCTTCGATGCCCGTCAAGCGATAACAAACTGGAACCGTACGAGTTTCGAAGGTTCCCTTCCGGGGGCGGTCTGCGTCGGTAAGGCGGGGAAAGCTCCTTTCGGGGAGCTGGTGGAACGTCCGATACCCCAGTGGAAAAACAGCGGCCTGTTATCCTATGTATCCGTCCGGGAATCCTTGAAAGGCGATACCTTGTTCTGTCGTTTGCCCTATAATGCCCAGATCACTCCGTATCTGAAAGTAGAGGCGGAGGCCGGGAAGACTATCCACATCCGGATGGATAATTACGAGGGAGGAAGCGAGCGCAACGTACGTGCCGAATATATCACCCGTGAGGGTGAGCAGGAATACGAAAGCTATGGCTGGATGAACGGCCATGAGGTCTATTACATCATCCCCGAGGGCGTGAAGGTGCTGGATGTGAAATACCGTGAGACCGGTTACAACACGGACCTCGCGGGCTCTTTCCATTGTGACGACCCGTTCTACGACGAGCTTTGGCAACGTTCTGCCCGCACCTTATACATAACGATGCGTGATAATTATATGGACTGTCCGGACCGTGAACGTGCCCAATGGTGGGGTGACGAGGTGAATGAGCTAGGCGAGGCTTTCTACGCCCTTTCTCCGTCCGGGCAGAAACTAGCCGTAAAAGGCATCCATGAATTAATGAATTGGCAGCGGGAGGACGGAACGCTCTACGCTCCGGTTCCGGCGGGTAATTGGGATAAGGAGCTTCCTTTACAGATGTTGGCGTCTATCGGTTGGTACGGTTTTTATACGCAATATTATTATAGTGCCGACAGTAGTTTCGTCCCGGTGATATACGACCGGATGCGCCGTTACCTGCACGAGGTCTGGCAAGTCGATAAGAGTGGCTTGGTGATCGAGCGTCAAGGCGCTTGGAGCTGGGGCGACTGGGGCGAGCATGTCGATATGGGCGTATTGACCAACTGCTGGTATTATCTGGCCTTGAAAGCGGAGCGAGCCTTCGCCCTGCAACTCGGCAAGGATAAGGATGCCGATGAGATCTCCCAGATGATGCGTAGCATAGAACGTTGTTTCGACACGAAGTTCTGGACAGGTTCCGCCTATCGCTCCCCCGGCTATAAAGGGGAGACGGACGATCGCTCCCAAGCCATGGCGGTTGTTTCCGGGCTGGCCTCGAAAGATAAGTATCCGGCGCTGACGAAGGTGCTTAAAAAGGAGTATCACGCCAGCCCTTATATGGAGAAGTATGTCCTAGAGGCCCTTTTCCAGATGGGCGAGCCGACGTTTGCCTTGGAACGGATGAAGCAACGTTACACCCGTATGCTGGATTATGCCGAATATACGACCTTGTTCGAGGGATGGGGCATCGGAGCCGAGGGCTTCGGTGGCGGCACGATCAATCACGCTTGGAGCGGTGGCCCGCTTACCTTATTGAGCCAGAAGGTCTGTGGTATCGAGCCAACCTCTCCCGGCTTCCGTACCTTTAAGATTGCGCCTCAACTGGGTTCCTTATCGGAAGCCTCTGCCAGTCTAGAGACTCATTATGGAACCATCCAAGTAAGTATCAAGAAGAAAGGCAAGCGAATGAAGTTCGATCTCCAAATCCCGGAAGGCACCTCCGCCGAACTGATAAAGCCAAATGGTACCCGCAAGCATCTCGGCCCGGGGCACCATCAAGTGGATTAGTGATCTGTGTGTTTGTTATATTTCTCAAAAACAGAAGCAAAGAATAAATATTTTGGTAAAGAACGGAATTTATCCTACATTTGTAATATATAAGTATTATATCGAAGGATATGGAAAAAGAGAAAAATAGCAAGATTACCAGAGAAGAGGCTTTGCGTCGGTTGGAGACCGCACGGAAGCTGAAGCGAGAGTATGTAGCTAAACTGGAAAAAGAGATGAAAGAAGAGTTTAAGAAACGTACAGGGCAAGAAGCTACTTATTTTGAAGTATGGTAAGCCTTAACCTTGAACGTATAAATTCTAATTCTCCTTATGCGGTAACAGCTCTTAGGGATTCTATGTGTTTCCGGTTTGTTACGGACTTTGGTGTGATTTATTATGTCAGTTTTCTTGAGGACGAATTGATGCTTAGTGATGAATCCTATCAATTTATTATTGCTAATACGAATAATAGAAAGTCTCCTCGTGATTCTAAGTTGAGGCGGGCGATAATGGCGATAGTCTATGAGTTTTTCGAATGTTCTAATACAACTCTGTTGTATATTTGTGAGACAGGAGATAGCAAGCAGAGTATGCGCAATCGCCTTTTTGAGTTTTGGTTTCATTCCTCGCCGCGTAAATCTGATTTCGCTTTCATGTCTGCGGACATCCGAGATGCAGATGGGATACAGAATTATGCGGCGATTATTATTCGACTCGATAATCCCAATTTGAAGTCTATAGTCGTGGAGTTTACTGAAACAATACAAATGCTTAGTCAAAAGCCGGAGTAAAATGTATGTGTTTTCTCCGGCCCGGGGCACCATTGGGTGGATTAGTGATCGCCCTCTGTTTTCCTGCGGACATACACCCGGTGGCTTCCATAACCCGATATGGTGATCCCACTCGCCGGATCGCTGCTGAGGCGTAGTAGCTCCCGGTTCGCGCTACTGCGTTTTAGTCCGGTGATAGCCATGTAGTCTTGTATGCGCAGGAATGGGTGTTCATCAAGGTAATCCAATGCCCGCGTCCGGCGCTCCTCTTCGGTGAAGGGCGATTTCCATACACGGCTGATACCTCCCCGTCTTAAGTCGCAACGCAGGTTAGTTTCCCGTACCAGTTCCTTGTCGGCCCGGTAGTTGATGCCATTCACCTCGATGCTCCGTGCGTTACGCTTCGGTTCGTCACCATCCAGCGAGTCGATCTCCTTGTCCTTCACCACGCCTAGGCGGGGCGTGAACGTACCGATGCCATCCAACGTGACCGACTGCCCTTCCGCCATGCAATAGGCCAGATGTTCCGCTACTGTCGTCATCACTTGCATAACGTTACCCTTGCTCAAGCCCGATCCGGGGTAGGTGATCCGTTCCACGAAATCCTCCATGTCCATGTTCCGTTGTATCTTCATCCGATAATACACAGGCTTTTCCCCCGTCCTGTTCAGGTCGCACATCTCTTGTTTGATATATTCTGCCATAACTGCTACTAGGTATAATTGTTCGTATTTTCCAGTAAAAAACATTCTTCTTACTATATACAAATATACTTATTACTTGATCTATTTCCAAATTATTGCCGTGAAATGTATAGACCACGTCGTGATTTGTATATTCCACGTCTTGATCTGTGCGGACCACGTCGTGGTTTGTGGAATTATACAGTATGCGAACAAGAATCCATAAGCTATCGAGCAAGAATTCATATAGGAGTAGAGCGTTTTTTGCTTAGGGGAGTAGAGGGTAGACAGGAAGGTAAAAGAACGTATGCCGCGTAAAAATGTACGTCCGTATACCTTATATCCGCGTATTTATGTATATTTGTATGGCGAATTGGTGCTGAAAAATGTGATGATTAGCTATATTTATCTGCGTAAAAATGTTGTATTCATATGGAAAGAACTGTTTTAAAGGAACTTATTGAATGGAAAGAAAGAGCGGACAGAAAACCTCTTATCCTTAATGGTGCCAGACAAGTGGGCAAGACTTGGTTACTCCATGAGTTTGCCAGGCTTGAATATAAGAAAGAGGCTTATGTCGTATGTCGTAAGAACAATCTTGCCCGGCAGCTTTTTACGCAGGACTTTGATGTGGAAAGAATTTTGCGTGGTCTCCGTGCCATGACTTCGGTGGATATTACTCCGGATGATACGCTCGTCATTTTGGATGAGGTACAAGATATTCCGGAGGTATTGGAGGCGTTGAAGTATTTTAAGGAGGAAGCTCCAGACTACCATATCGCAGTGGCGGGTTCGCTTTTGGGAATTTCTTTGCATGAGAATATATCATATCCGGTAGGCAAGGTTAATGTCATCAACCTGTATCCTATGAGTTTCGAGGAATTTCTTATGGCGAAAGGAGAGAAAGAGGCATGTAAATTACTTATGAGCCGTGACTATGTGATGATGAGTTTGCTGCATGAGAAGTATGTGGATCTTCTCCGCCAGTATTATTATGTGGGAGGCATGCCGGAGGCTGTTTCCAAATACGTGGAGACCGGAGCTTTACGGGAGGTAAGGCGTATCCAGCAGGAGATTCTCCAAGGTTACGATCTTGATTTCTCGAAACATGCGCCCAAAGAGCAAGTACCGCGTATCCGGATGGTTTGGAACAGTGTGCCGTCTCAATTATTCAAGGAGAATAAGAAGTTTATCTATGGCGCTTTACGTAAAGGCGCGAGGGCCAACGACTTTGAGCTTTCCATACAATGGCTTGTCAATGCGGGTTTGTTGTATAAGGTACCTCGATGCGCAAAACCCGAGTTGCCGCTCGCTGTTTACGAGGACTTATCGGCTTTCAAGCTTTATATGGTAGACCTTGGCTTGATGGGAGCGATGGTCCAGACCGATCCTGCGCAAGTCTTGATAAAGAATGATATATTCAAGGAGTATAAGGGGGGACTAACTGAGCAATACGTTTTGCAACAGATGAAAAGCAAAGGCGTGTCTCCCATTTATTATCATACGGCGGACAATTCGCGCCTAGAGCTTGATTTCATCATCCAGCGGGGAGCGGAAATGATCCCGATAGAAGTGAAGGCCGAAGGAAATGTCCGGGCTAATTCCTTGATGAACTTATTGGACAAGGTACCAAGCCTGCATGCGGAGCGATATTCCATGCTGCCTTACAAGGAGCAAGGCAACCTGACGAATATTCCTCTTTATGCGGTATGAGATAGCAAAGGGCTGATCCCGGTTTTCGTCATCGTCTACGCCCAAGGCGATGACGATACGGGAAAGCATTATCTACTTGCCTTTCTGTCGCTTGGTGACTGTGAATTTAGAGTATTTCTCATACTTGGAGCCTTTGGAGAATATATCCGGCATATGTCTCGCCGCAAACCGTAACTTCTCCTCATCCGTATGGAAATCCTTTCCTTCGCAATATTTCTCTATGTCCTTGGCGGCCTCAAGAAAAGCGTCCTTTTGGGATTCGGTCACGATCGGTAGCTCCGTTGAGTCCGCCTCTATTGCGTTTCTCGGATCTGCCGGTGCGATCATAAAGATCTTTTCGTTACATTCCCCCATCTTGATGTGAAACTGCACGTATTGCTCATCGGTAAGCTCAAGGAAATCTTCTTCTTTAAGGATAAATCCATATTGGAATGTTAACTGCATGGCCTGCCCGCCCCAACCGAATAGTAAATCAAAAATATCCATAGCGTAAATTTTTATAAAGTTATTAATGTCCTAGCATGAAACCTAGGCTAAGGTTTGGGGCAAAGGTAATGGATATTTATTTGGTCGGGCCTATTTAATAGATATAATAGGAGGGATGATGGAAATTTGCTATATTTGCGCTATTCCCTTCATACAGACACCTATTAATGATGTAGTGTGGTTGTGTTGTGATATGAAAAGATATTAAACAGATGACAGATGGCAAGCTTGAAAGATAAGGATACGGGTAAGATTGAGATACTCTTGGAGGATGGAATGAGCAAGGCGATGGCGCAAGCTCCGATTGTGGTATCTGCTAGCAGAAGTACGGATATTCCTGCCTTTTACAGCGATTGGTTTTTTCATCGCATGAAGGTGGGATATTCCGCTTGGACAAATCCATTTAATGGGGTGAGAAGTTATGTGAGCTACGCGAGGACTCGCTTTATTGTGTTTTGGTCGAAGAATCCTCGTCCCCTGTTGGCTCATTTGGATGAACTTGAAGAGCGAGGTATAGGTTGTTATATCCAATATTCTTTAAATGATTATGAGAAAGAAGGGCTGGAGCGAGGAGTGCCGCCGATCGCTAAGCGTATCAAGACGTTCAAGTTATTGGTGGAGCGACTAGGCTTTGGAGGTGTCGTGTGGCGATTTGACCCGCTTATGCTGACGGATGATATTGATATAGATAAACTTTTGACTAAGATAGAGTACATTGGGGATCAATTGAAAGGGTATACTGAAAAGCTGGTGTTTAGTTTTGCGGATATAGCCTTGTATCGAAAGGTGAAATCGAACCTGTTGGCCAATGGTGTTCCTTATCATGAATGGACAGAAGAGCAGATGGTGGAGTTTTGTGAGCGTCTCGTCGCTTTGAATAAATTGAAAGGCTGGAATTATACATTGGCCACTTGCGGCGAGAAAGGGAGATATAAGGGGGTGGAACCTAATCATTGTGTGGACGATGCATTAATGATCCGAAGGGCTTGTGATGATAAGGAGTTGATGGAGTTCTTGAAGGCGGAGATAAGACCGATACCTGTCCCGGATTTGTTTGGTACAGTTGTTCCGTTGCCCTCTGATGCGATAGTGCTTGATAATGGTCATTATGCCATAAGAGGCGATAACTGCGATAAAGGGCAGCGTGAGTTTTGTGGCTGCATGAAAAGCAAGGACATAGGTCAGTATAATACCTGTGTCCATCTTTGTGAGTATTGCTATGCTAACAGTAGCAAACAATCTGCTGCTAGAAATTATAAATGCCACAAGGAAAATCCTTGGGGTGAAACTATCACTGGAATTTGAGATATGGAACTTTTCTTTGATAACCTTAAAAGACAAGAGGCCGTTACGTTAAGCTCCGTCCGAAAAGCAGCCTTAGCATCGCTTCCGGTAGATTGTGGGAATGCCCCTTGGCGATATACGGAGCGTGGAAAAGTGGTATATGAGACGGAGGAGCAACTCGATTGCTATCTGGCTTCTTATACGAGATGGCACGAGGGAAAGCTCCGAAAGGCTTTTGATATGATACCTCTTGGAGCATTTGCGGGAGAGATTTCCGTCATCGATTGGGGCTGCGGGCAAGGCTTGGGTACGATTTGCCTTCTTGAATACCTCCTTGATAAACGTATCTCATGCAGGATTCATGAGATTGTCCTTGTTGAGCCATCCATGGTTGCGATCAGAAGAGCGAGAGAGTTATTGCGATTGATCGACAGTCATCTGCCTGTTCGGTGCATAAACAAGCGACTGGATGAGGTAAGTGCTGCCGATATCCTCATGAGCAAAAGATTGCCCGTATTTCAAATCTTCTCAAATATCCTTGATGTAGAAGGTATAGACTTGAAGCATTTAGCTGATGTGTTTTATGCGAACAGTACGTTTGATAACTATCTGATTTGCGTCTGCCCTTATTATCAGACGGGTATCAGAAGGACGCAGGCATTCTTGAACTATTTGGCGCATCCGCTATCGTTTGAGGAGACGATTGAGCAATCCGATAAGCAGGTCGTGGGCTATACCTATTATATAAACACATTGAGATTGTGTGGAGATAACCCAGAACAGATCATTCGATACCAGTTCTATCCGGCCGTGCAATTCCGATGTGGCGCACGCTTGGATTGTGTCGAGGAGGTCTTTCGCAAGCTGGAAGACAGGTCGGATGACATAAATACTTATTTTGATGTCTATGCGCTTTTTGACCTTGGCGCAAGTATACGGGATGACTTGCATCCGTTGGTCGCCGTGGTGAATAATATACTATGTAGAGGGCTCCCTACCAAGTCTTCTCCTTTTGTGGAGCGTGTATTGGGTAAGGCTTTAGGTTGTTCAACAGAGAGGTCTGAGTATGGTGCGTTGAGATTTCCGGGTAGGCTTTCGGCGGATACGCTCTCGGTACTGCAAAAGATTTACGAGACAGGATGCCTTTCTTCTAATATTGAGGCCAACCAACTATATTTTACACCGATAGCGGTAATACGGATTCAAAAGACCTTGATTGAGGCTTTGAACTCGGGTTATTTGTCTTTCGAAAAGGAGGATTGGCATATTTTGGTGGAGGAAAAAGATGTTCCTTGTGCCGCTATCGCGCTTGAGGACTTTAGGCAACTTTTCGATACGTTGTCCGGTTTGTCAAAGGAATATAAGAACATCCGGTTGCCTCGGATTCATTTAGAGGTTATAAGCAACAAGTGTTATTGGAAATCTCCATTACATCTTGGTATTGCCTCATCCTTAATGGCAACGGAGAAGCAACGAGAGAAGGTATATGATTTGGTCATTCATTATAGCTCGGAAGAGAGAATAGGTGAAGAGTTTGATTTTAACTGTTTTAAGGCGGTGAATAATTGTTCTTTCGCTATATATAAGGCATCTTGTCCATATGCGGACCGGGTGGTCTATACGACAGATAGGATTGCGTATGATCCACTCGTGGTCAAGAATATTCAAGGTATTTACACGGAGATTCAAGAGACCGTGTCTAAGCTGACTTACTTCCTCAATTTGATTTTCCGTAAAAAGGCATTTCGAGACGGTCAGTTGCCTATACTTAGCCGGGCAATGACGAACAAATCGGTTATCGGCCTGTTGCCTACCGGCGGGGGAAAGTCGTTGACTTATCAGCTGGCTGCCATGTTGCAGCCCGGTATTACGATCGTGATCGATCCGTTGACCTCTTTGATGAAGGACCAATATGATGGGTTGGTGAATTGCGGCATTGATTGTTGTACGTTCATTAATGCGTTAGTTCAAGACAAGGCGGCTAGGGAACAGCAAATGGAACGCTCTCGTTTCTTGTTCGTATTCATGTCTCCCGAACGGCTCTGTATAAAGAGTTTTAGGGAACGACTCCGGAATATGGAGGAATTGCATGTCTATTTCGCTTATGGGGTTATTGATGAGGTGCATTGTGTATCGGAGTGGGGGCATGACTTTCGGTTCTCCTATTTGCATTTGGGGCGTAACCTGTATCAGTATGTGCTGCCAAAACAAACAGAAGGAGAAGAGAATCATATCACGTTGTTTGGATTGACCGCTACGGCCTCGTTCGATGTGCTGGCAGATGTCGAGCGGGAACTATCTGGGAACGAGGCATTTCCTTTAGAAGCCGATGCGATCGTTCGATATGAGAATACCAATCGCTTGGAGTTGCAATATCAGGTGATACCTATAGATGGCTCCAAAACAAGTTCTAAATGGGATGTTTATCGGACGAAGAACGAGTGTCTTGCTCAAAATCTGAAACTTGCGTATGAGCGGTTGCGTGAACTGGAGAAGCCAGAGAATGTGGCGTATATAAAGAAACGTTTTATCGAGCGCGAGAGTATCATGGATGAGGCCTTGCTCAAGCAGATTCGGGATGTGGATTTGTCTACGGGTATAGATGCGGATTGGCTCAACAAACCGGATGAGGCGGGGGCGATCGTTTTCTGTCCGCATCGTCAGGGTAGTTTGGGGGTTTATGACACGGTTATTAATAGGGGAGCTTCTTCCGCTTTGGCTGCTGCGTATGGCGGAGAGTTTGTCAGCTCATTTGTTGGCGGGGATGTGCTTTCGGGTCAAGATCGTTTTATCAAAGGCGAAACATCGGTCATGGTCGCTACCAAAGCCTTCGGGATGGGAATCGATAAGCCGAATGTGCGTTTTACGGTAAATATCAACCATTCCGGTTCCTTGGAGGCTTTTGTGCAGGAGGCCGGTCGTGCGGGACGGGATCGGAAGATGGCAGTCGCGACCATTCTGTATTGCCCGAAAGAATTTATGGAGCAAGACCCGCAGACAAAGATGATGGTGAGTGTGCCGGTGGATTTGGGTGTACATAAGTTTTTCTTTTTAAATAACTTTATTGGAGGTGACTTTGAGAAGTTGGTGATGCATTATCTTATGACTCACAATAGCATGACCCTAACAGGTGATGAGGTTGTCAATAATGGTCATGTTAATGAGAAATCGGCTTCCGGGTTTATGGCAGAACTCTTGAATGCCAAGATCGGAGATTCACTGGTATCTTATATATCGTATTCTGTTCTTGATAATCAGGAGGATATACAATGGATAAATGCTATTTTATTGAAATGCGGATTTCCGACCTTTAAGCTAGGAATGACTCCTGCCGCTAAGAAAGGTTGGAATCAACCAACGGTTGATTATGCGGAGGCCTTGGAGAAGGCGATATACCGCATGTGTTGTGTAGGAGTCATCGACGACTATACCCGGGATTATCAGAACGAGCAATTCCGGGTGGTCACGGTGCGTAAGACGGACGAGGACTATTTTCTACATCTTAAGGCCTTCTTATTGAGATATTACGCAGCGGATCGGGCGGATTTGGAAATGCGACGTGCGAGAGATTTCAAGGGAGATAACGCCATGCAGAAATGTTTGGGCTATCTTACCCAATTTGTTTATGACAAGATCGCTACGAAGCGGATGCGGGCTATCCAAGACATGGAGAACTTCTGCTATGATGCCATTCATAGACCCAATGAGAATTGGCTGGAAGTGAATGAACATATGAAGGATTATATTTACTTTTATTTCAACTCGAAGTACGCACGGGAGGGCTATCAGACAGAGAACGGCCAACTTTATTCGTTGACCGATGATTCGGAGCATGGCAAGAATTCCTCTTATGAGATTCTCTTTAAGTATTTAGATGTGGTATCGGATGAGGTTGTCGGAGCCTCCGGTTCACCCATGGATAATATCAAGCATTTACAAGGAGCGGTACGATTGATACGGAGAGCGTTGACAGATAGTAATCCCGCCTTGGATTTGTTAAGTGCGTATTGTCTGTTTTACTTGGGGGTAGGAGATAACATGAACTTGCGGTTAGAGCTTGAATTGAGTTATAAGGAGGGCTATCTGGAATTTAAGAGAAGGACATCAAGTTATAAGGTGTTTTATGAACAAATGGCTCGATACAAACAGGAATTACAAAAAAATAATGCGATAGACGAACGGGAGTCTCGGCAGTTGGATAAATGGGGCTTGGAAGCTGAGGTCGCTTTCCATGTGTCGTGGGTAGATCAATTAGCGCAAATATTAACGAAAGAATAAAATTATAAATTATGGACAAGAATATATTAGAGTCTTTGGCTCGGTTGGAAGAGAGTTTAAGTGGCGTTGACTCGGCTAGGAAGATGGTGAGCGATACGATCGGTTCTTATAAGGATGTATCCGATAAAGTTCGGGATTATGCAGACTCATTGAAGGATGTTTCCGGGATTATAAGGGACTTGATAGTCGTAGTAAAGGAGAATAAGGAGCATTTAAGTGATAATATCTCGAAGGAATTGCAGGGGACGCTTGACAAATTCACCGGTTCTATAAACTCCTTTAATTCGTCTTCAAGGCTGTTGTTGGATGGATTCAAGAATGAGGCCGGCACTTTGCGAAAGGGATTGAGTTTGGAATTGGGATCCTCGACCTCCCGTTTGGATGAGTCTAGCAAACAGATTGGCAGTAAGTTTAATCAATCGGCTGATCAAGTGGTAAGCTCGTTCAAGGTACGTACCGATGAAAGTTTGACAAAGCTCAAAATGGCTGTTGATGAGTTTGATAAAGATGTTGATTCTTTTAATAAATCATTGAATTCTTTGTTGGAGAAATTAAATCAAGAGTTTGTAGTTTTACATCAAGAAAATACATATTTAAAGTATTTCTGTATAGTGATTTTAGTTGTCAATGTCATTACTCTCGTTGGTGTGTTTTTGAGGTGACAGTTGTTTTTATAGATAGCCTTTGTCTTTGTTATAGTGATATAGCTCAATACTGATAGGATATAGTATTGCTGAATTTATCTATTTTTACGCCCAATATAAAAAAGGCTAAGAATAGGACATAAAAGAAAGGTTAGCCTTAACCCCGACATTGCTAATACGTTCTTTCGCTCTGGGGAGATTGAAGCATGAGGACGTGGTATTGAACGTATCATCATGGCTTGTAAGAATGAGGGATTCTCTACACCGGAGTTTTGTTATGACGCTTCGGGCATTTGGACTATATTAAGTTTGAGTACCCGGAAAGAGCGACTACCCAAAAGACTAAACAAAACTTGACGGAGCAGTAACAAGCTATACTATCTTTTCTAAAAGAACACCCCGAAACAACCCGAAAGGAAATAAGCGAGGCTCTTCTTAATATCACAGAGGATGGTGTTAAATATAATCTTTCACGTCTTCAAGAGCTTGGATTATTGAGACGTGTAGGTGATAGGAAACAAGGGTATTGGCAGATTGTAGAATAATGTGGTATGGGGGATTTAATGGAGCGTGTGTTTGGGGAGGATTATGAATTGGTTTATTATCTTCGAACAGGCCAATTACCCGAACCGGATCTTTTTGGTACGTTTCCCGCTTTACCCGACAAACGCAAAGAGCTAAAAGACAAAGGTCAACGGAAAGCCTGCGGTTGCATGATAAGCAAAGATATCGGTATGTATAACACTTGCCGCCATTTCTGTGTCTATTGCTATGCCAATACAAGTAGGGAATGCGTACAAAAAAATGTGGCTCAGTGCTCAGACAATAGTGAAAATCTAATTTAGAATACAAGAAATGCCAAGTGAAGAGGCTGTACAAATAAAGTAGTTGTTTATAGTGGCTGAGGTGGAGTTTTCTTCTAAAAAAGACCTGTTGTCTTAATTAAATTGTTATATTTGCAGAAAAGGTTCAAAACAGGAAAATAAAATGATACTTGAAATACGTTTAAGCAATTTCTTTTCCATAAAGGATGAGGTTGTGCTGGACATGCAAGCGGCTAATTTACAAACGAAGCAGGCAAAGACATTGGAAGGTAATACTTTTGTGGTTGGTGGTGAACGTTTATTGAAAACGGTTGCTATCTATGGTGCCAATGCTTCGGGTAAAAGTAGTATTATCAATGGTATCCGTGCTTGTGTGAGGATGATATTTGAGTCTCATAATTATAATGAGAATACTGTTTTCAATTTCACTCCATTCAAGTTTGGTGGTATGAATGAGCCAAGTCGTTTTTTTATCCGCTTTTTGATTAACCGTGTAGAGTACGAATATTCTTTTTCTATGACCAAATTAGAGATTATAACCGAAGCTTTGTATTCTTATCCGAAGGGCCGTCGTTCAATAGTGTTTGTGAGGGATGAACGGAAAGGGCCAGATAAGAAAGATATTTATGAATTCCGTTCAGTCATTCGCCGTCCTCTAGATGTGGCATCGAACACATCGAAGAAAACTTTATTTATTTCTCGTGCTAGTCAGATGGACAGAGATGTGGCAAAAGAGGTATTTCGTTATTTCAACGAGCGTTTCATTTTGAATTATTTTGGTTATAATTCTTTCTCTATTGAAACATTGTTGAATGAGAACAAAGATTTATTCTTGCAAGTCCTAAGAATTGCCGATAGTGATATTGTGGATATTCGCATTCGTCATGGAGTTAAGTCGTTGACCACAGCGATTTTTGATCCTCAAAGTAATCAGCTTCTTTCCCGAGATGATATTCAAAAGCAACAGTTGATCATCACTACTTTTCATAAGAGTAATCCTACCATACCATTTGATTTTTTCACGGAAGAATCGGACGGAACAAAAGTATTGTTCAATATGATGCTTACAATCTTGAATATCATCCAAGGTAATAAAGTGCTTCTAATAGATGAAATAGAGGCGAGTCTTCATGCTAAATTGGTGGAATATATCGTTAATATGTTCCATCAGAGTGAGTCTGCGCAGTTGATATATACTACTCATAATACTTATTTGCTTGATACAAGTAAGCTTCGTAAAGATCAAGTGTACTTTGTCAACAAGCGCAAAGATGCTTCGTCCGATTTATACTCTCTCTTTGATTTTAAGGATTTCCGTGAGAATATGGATTTGGAAAAAGCTTATCTGCAAGGTCGCTTTGATGCTATACCGTATATTGATGATTCAATGTCGAACTTAAAACAATTAGGCTGATATGGCACGTAAAGCTCGGATGTCAAAAGGTAAGACAATGAAGCCCAATTTCTTTGTTTTCTGCGAAGGAGAAACAGAAGTGACTTATATAAAGTATCTTCGTTCGCTTTATCATGTGCCCATTCAGATAATACCAAAGAAAAGTGATTCTAATATCTCCGGAAAATATATAGAAAATTGTAAAAGAGATTATGTGACGACCAAAAATGATGTAACTTTCCTTATGTTTGATTTGGACGTAGATGGGATGTTGGAGAGATTACAAAAGATAAAGGATGCAATTCTTCTTGTTTCTAATCCTTGTATTGAGCTGTGGTTTCTATTGCATTATGACTATTATTGTAGTGCCTTAGACACATCAGTCTGCATAGATAGGTTGTTGGAAAAATCTGCTAAATATAAAAAAGGTGTATTACTGCCATGCGAAAAGGAAGTGTTGGCACATAAAATAGATGAAGCTGTCAAGCGGGCAAAGCGATTGGGAGTATACATAAATCCGTCTACAACTATATATAGGCTGATTGAACTTATCGAAAACTATGATACATGAGCGACAAATATTTATTGAAAGTGTGATTTGTAAAGAAACCGCATTAAATTAAGCCGTCTTTTATAGTAATCGAGACCAATACTATCCTAGAATAGTGTTGTATAACATGCCGGATTTATCTATTTTTGCGCCCAATACGAAAGGTTAAGAATAGGAAGTTTTAGGTATGGCAAAAAAGAAAGGTAAGCCTCAACCCCGGAAAAGCAAGAAGAAGCGGGCATCATCATTCATGTCTTCTGTAAAGAAGATGCTTCTTGGCGCTTTTGCGGTAGTTGTTTGTTTTATCGGTGTATTATTCATATATAACTGGTTTTATCCGGTATCCAAGACACGGCCTGTAGAGAAGAAACAGGATCGGGCGGAGACAATAGTCCGTCCGAATATCTCGGACAAGGGCGGTTCCGGAACATCGGGTAAGAAAGCCGCGCAAGCGACGAAAAACAAGCAAACGACGAACCCAAAGAAAGAGACCTCCGCTTATACTTTTCAAGAGGGAGCTGAGATACCGAGACTAAAGAATAAACAAAAAGAGCAGGTTATAAAGCATGAGGGCTATACGGTTTCTTATAATTCCGATTATAAGATCGCCAATTGGGTAGCCTATGAACTGACCTCGAAAGAGGCGACAAGTAAGAAGAACGAGCGGTCTAATAAGTTCGTCTCGGACCCCATGGTGAAAGGGGCTAGCGCCACGAACGAGGACTATACCCGTTCCGGCTATGACCGAGGACATATGGCGCCTGCCGGCGATATGAAATGGTCCGCCAAGGCCATGCGGGAATCGTTCTACCTAAGTAATATCTGTCCGCAAAAGCCCGGCTTGAACCGGGGTATCTGGAAAGATCTGGAAGAGCAGGCTCGTTTGTGGGCGAAAGAGAATGGCTCTTTGTTGATCGTGACCGGCCCGGTGATCACGGACGACCTGAAACGGTTAGGCAAGAATCGGGTGGGAATCCCGAAGACCTTTTATAAGGTAATCTGTACGATAACGAACGGTAAACCAGAAGGGGTAGGTTTTCTGTTTGATAATAAAGACTATGGAAAGACTCCGTTGAAATCGATGATGATCCCTATCGATAGCGTTGAGAAGGTTACCGGAATTGATTTTTTCCCTTCTTTGCCTGATTCGATAGAAAATCCGATGGAAGCATACGTGAATGATGGTAGTTGGTCTTTTTAAGGCACGTTATGCTCAACAATCTCTAGGCGAGAATGTTTTATATTTACTGTGAAGAAAAAGAAATCATAATTAAATAACAAAATGCAAGTTATCATGAAAGGAAAATTAATCCCTGTGTTTGTTTTGGCAGCATTGGTTTCCTGTAGTCAACCACCCGTTAAGGAGCAAGGTCCTCGTCCAGTTAAATTGGCGGACGTTACTTCTCTGAACATGGTTGAGAAATCATTCAGTGGAGTGGTATCGCCCGATCAATTCAGTGATTTGGCGTTTAAGATGTCCGGCCCGCTGATCTCATTAAACGTAGACGAAGGCCAGAAGGTCCGTACGGGACAGATCGTGGCCGAGATCGATCCGCTGGACTTTAAATGGGAATATGAGGCGAAGAAAGCGTCTTTCCAGACCGCTGAGGCGCAATTGCAACGTGCGAAGAAGTTATTGTCCAAACAAGCTATCTCCAAGCAAGAGTATGAGTCTACGGAAGCCTCTTACTCAAATGCCAAGGCGGCTTTCGAGTATGCGCAAAATACATTGAACCAGACAAAGCTTCGTGCGCCGTTCGATGGATTTATCCAGAAGAAATATGTGGAGAATTACCAGAAGGTACAGGCCGGACAAGGAATCGTTTGCTTGATCAACCCGAATAAGTTACAGGTCGTGTTTACGATGCCGGAGAGTAATATCAATTACTTCTCTTCTCCTTATTCTGTTTATGTGGAATTCGATAATTACAAGGGCGTTCGCTTCAAGGCGAAGGTGAAAGAATACGTGGAAGCCTCTCCCGATGGCTCCGGCGTTCCCGTATATCTGTATATCGACGATCCGAACTTTAATTTAGAGAAATATAAGGTAGCCGTAGGTTTCTCTTGCCGTGTGATCTTGAACGTGGATAGCGAGAGTTTCACGCAAGGCGCCGTATTGGTTCCGCTAGCCGCTGTCGTGGCTGACGATGCCAATAGCGATAAGTATGTGTTTGTTTATAATGGGCAGTCTCAAAAGGTTGAGCGTCGCAAGATTACCGAGTCTATGCTGATCGGCAAGGATGGCGTGATCGTAACGGATGGCTTGCGACCCGGCGAACAGGTTGTCTCAGCCGGAGCCACTCGTTTGGTGGATGGACAACAGGTAAAAGTATTAACAGATTAAGAGATAAACAATGAATATTCCAAAATATTCCTTAGAGAATCAGAAGATTATATACTTTTTCCTAGCGGTCATGCTGATAGGTGGTATATATTCTTTCTTTAAATTGCCGAAGAAGGAAGATTCTCCCTTCGTAATCAAGCAAGCGGTTTTGGTTACCCAATATCCGGGAGCGACACCTCAGGAGGTGGAGAAGCTGGTGACTGAGCCGATCGAACGGGAGATTCAGGCTATGTCGGATGTGTTCCAGATCAAATCTGAGTCTTATTTCGGTATGTCCAAGATTTCTATTGAGTTGCAGCCTACCTTGTCTCCGGATTATATGCCGGTCAAGTGGGACGAGTTGCGTCGTAAGGTGGCGAATATACAGCCCCGCCTTCCGTCTGGCGCCTCCTCGATATCCGTTAGTGATGACTTCGGTGACGTATTCGGAATTTATTATGCCTTGACGGCCGATGAGGGATATACTTACGACGACCTGCGTAATTGGGCGCAAAAGATCAAGACGGAGCTATCTCCTGTACCGGGTGTACAGAAGGTCTACCTATTCGGTGAACAGACACAAGTTGTCAACGTAAAGATCTCTATCCCGAAACTGGCTAACCTAGGTATCGACCCGAACGCTATCCAGCAGGTGATGCAAACGCAGAACTTGTTGGTGAATACGGGAGATATCAATACCGGTAATTATCAATTGCGTTTGCGTGCGGAAGGTACGTATAAGGATATACAAGATATCCGGGACCAATTGATCGTGACGAAAAGTGGCGGTGAGGTTCGTTTGGGAGATATCGCTACGGTAGAGCGTGGTTATATGGACCCTCCCTCGAACCTGATGCGTGTGGACGGTAAGCGTGCCATCGGTATCGGTGTCGCTACCGGTTCGAAAGACGATGTGGTTGCCGTGGGTAACGCCGTGGCGGATCATTTAGCGGAGATGGAGCAGCTGTTCCCGGTGGGTATGGACCTGAAAACGATCTATCCGGAGAACAAGATCGCGGATGAGGCGAACAACGGTTTTATCTTGAACTTGATCGAGTCGTTGTTGATCGTTATCGTGATTATCTTTATCGTGATGGGGTCCCGTGCCGGTATGTTGGTCGGTAGTTCGTTGTTGTTCTCGGTAGGTGGTACCTTATTGATCATGTTGATCTGGGGTGTCGGCTTGAACCGAACCTCGTTGGCGGCCTTTATTATCGCTATGGGTATGTTGGTGGATAACGCTATCGTGGTGACGGATAATGCCCAAGTCGGTATCAAGCGGGGACTTTCCCGTTATCAGGCGTTGATCGATGGCGCGACGAAACCGCAGTGGGCGTTGTTGGGCGCTACCTTTATCGCCGTATGTTCTTTCTTGCCGATGTACTTGGCACCGGCATCCGTGGCCGAGATTGTGAAACCGTTGTTTATCGTATTGGCGGTATCCTTGGGATTAAGCTGGGTCTTGGCCTTGACGCAAACGACTACCTTCGGTAATTTTATCTTGAAAGAGGCGAAACCGGGTGAGAACAAAGACCCGTACGATACGAAGCTGTACCATAAATTTGAGTCGGTATTGGGCCGTTTGATCAAGCGTAGATATGTAACGATCTCTACCGTGGTAGCTACGTTATTCCTTTCCTTGTTCGTGATGAGCATCATGCCGCAGAGTTTCTTCCCGATCATGAGCAAGCCTTATTTCCGTGCGGACTTGATCTTCCCGGAAGGATATAGCATCTACGACGTGGAGACGAACGTGAAGAAGATAGAAGAGGAATATCTCAGCAAGAATGAGAATATCAAATCATACTCGTTTACCTTGGGAGGTTCGCCGGTACGTTATTACTTGGCCAGTTCTTCTATCGGCCCGAAGCCAAACTTCGCCAATGTGTTGATCGAGACACAAGATCCGGAGGATGCGCAAGCGGAAGAGGGTAAGTTCTACGATTATATGGTCGCTAACTATCCGAATATATTGACCCGTTCGGCTTTGTTCGCCTTGTCTCCGGTTCCGGATGCGGCGATCGAGATCGGTTTTATCGGCGATAACGTAGACACGTTGGTTGCCTTGACGCAAAGGGCGCAGGAGATCGCCCGGAATTATGATCAGGTGATGGAGGTTCGCAATAGTTGGGGTAACAAGGTTCCGGTATGGAAGCCGCTATATTCCCAAGAGAAAGGTTTGCGTCTGGGTATTACCCGTCAACAGGTGGCTTATTCCTTGCGTTCGGCTACGAATGGCGTACCTTTGGGCGAGTATCGTGAGGGCGATGTGTTTATGCCGATCTTACTGAAAGATGCGGATAAGGATTCTATCAGTCTGAATGATATAAAGACTTTGCCGGTTTATAGTGCTAAAGGCCGTTCGGTAAAAGTGGAGCAGGTGATCGATGATTTCTCGCTGGATTATGAGTTTAACGTAGTGAGACGATTCAACCGTGAGCCGTGTATGCTTATGCAGTGTGAGCCGAAGCGTGGCGCCAATACGATGGCTGCTTTCAGTCATTTGTGGAAAGAGATACAGGAGAAGATTCAGGTGCCGGAAGGATATAAGATGACGTATTTCGGTGAGCAATCCGAGCAAGATAAAGGTAATAAGGCGATCGCCGCTAATATCCCGTTGATGTTCGGTTTGATTTATGTCACCTTGTTATTCTTATTCCCGAAATATTACCGGAAACCGGTATTGATCATGGCGATGCTGCCGTTGATCTTCATTGGTGTGGTATTGGGATTGTTGGTGTTCGGTAAGTCCCTCGACTTCTTTGCTATGCTGGGTCTGTTGGGCTTGATCGGTATGAATATCAAGAATGCGATCGTGCTGGTGGACGAGATCGGTTTACAATTGAATGCGGGCTTGTCTCCGGTGAATGCCGTGATAGAGGCAACAAAAACCCGTATCGTTCCGGTGACGATGGCTTCCGGTACGACGATCTTAGGTATGTTGCCGTTGTTGGGTGACGCTATGTTCGCCGGTATGGCGGCTACCATCATGGGTGGTCTGTTCGTATCTACGATCTTGACGATCTTCGTGCTTCCGGTTACTTATTGTGTTTTCTTTAAGATTAAATCAGAGTAAAAGGTATGAGAAATAAAATAATCATAGGTTGTTTATTGTTGGGTGCCTTGTCCGCTAAAGCGCAAGACACCCGGCTATCGGCTGTGGAATATAAGGAACGGGTCCTTGAATACAGCCGTCAGATCAAGCAAAGCTCTGAGGAGCGTATCGCTATGCAGCATGCGATCAAGGCCGCTAAGACCGGTTTCTTCCCTTCGGTGGACTTCTCCGGCAGTTATCAGTACCGTATCAATAAATATGATTTGGATTTCGGACCGGGCATGTCCGTAGAGATGGACCATAATACGTATAGCCTAGGCGCTACGGTGAGCCAGCCCATCTATGCCGGTGGACAGATCTATAATAACTATAAGGCAGCTCAGGTACAAGGCAAGATCACCGAGCAAGCGGAAGAATTGACAACGGATAATATCGTTTATTCCGCCGATTTGAACTATTGGACGGCCGCCGCACGTAAAGGTATGTACGATGTGATGTGCCAGTATGTAGACATTGTCGGGGAGTTGGCGAACGTGTTGACGATCCGTTTCAATGACGGCCAGATCAGCAAGACCGATTTATTGCAAGTGGAGTCCCGCTTGAAAGAAGCGGAATTGAATAAAAGCTCGGCTTATAAGGAATATCAGATCGCGTTACAGAACCTGAACTCATTGATGGGTGTGTCTCCGTTAGACCCGATCGAGGTGGAAGATTCCATTACGACCTATCTGGCTTTGCCGTTGCAAGTAGGAGAGGATGTAGCTCTTCGGAATCGTCCGGACTACGCTATTTCCGAGTTGAACATAGAGTATCAAAAGAGACAGATCAATTTGTCAAAGGCGAAATATAACCCGTCTTTGGCGATCGGTTTTCAAGGTACTTGGGGTACGCCGATGTTGAACGTGAAAGGTTCGGACCAGTTGTGGACTCCGGCCGTCTTCGCTTCCTTGAAGATACCTTTGTTCCGTTGGGGAGCCCGTTTCAAGGAGGTAAATTCCCAGAAGGCTATCCTTCGTAGTAAGGAATACGCCTTGGACAATACGCGTGATAAGATCGCTCAAGAGGTAGCGAACGCATGGACAAGCCTAACCGAGTATACGAAACAAATTACCGTCGCGGAAGAGGCTTGTAAGATTGCCGAGGAGAACCTTGATTTGAATACCTTCAGCTACAACGAGGGTAAACTACCGATCTTGGATGTGCTCTCCGCCCAATTGTCATGGATTCAGTCTTACAGTAGCTTGATCCAGACTTGGTATCAGCAAAAGGCTTCTTTAGCCCAATATAACAAGGCTATAGGTATCCGCCGTTTGCAGTAAAAGAAACATTTTATACTTAGAAGACAAGGTCCCTTATTTTGGAAACGAGATAAGGGACCTTCTCTATGAAATAAAACGTCCTTTATACCGTTAGGTAAACTGAAGATTGCTACATTTGCATACAATCTCGTCTGTTTGGGACACTCCTTGGAACCCGGACTTTTAAGTAGAATGATGAAATAATAAGATGTATACAAAGTTACTAGATAAACAAACGAAACTTGCCCTAATCGGACTAGGATATGTCGGGCTTCCTATCGCGATGGAATTCGCTAAACATGTTTCCGTTATCGGATTTGATATCAACGAGGATCGCTTGGACAAGCTTCGGAACTGTATTGATCCGTGTGGTGAGCTTCCTACTGAGGTATTTGAACATAAAGATATCACATTTACTTCTTCTATAGAAAAGTTGCGGGAGGCTTCCTTTTACGTTATAGCTGTTCCTACCCCGATAGACAGCCATAACGAGCCGGATCTATCCCCTTTGTTGGGTGCGACCCGCACGGTAGGCAAAGTCCTTAAACGAGGCGATTATGTAGTATACGAATCTACCGTATATCCGGGATGTACGGAAGAGGATTGCATCCCGATCTTGGAGGAGGTTTCAGGGTTGAGAGTAGGAGAGGACTTTAAGGTTGGATACTCACCGGAACGAATCAATCCGGGTGATAAGGTACATACCTTGGTAAATACCGTGAAGATCGTTTCCGGCTGCGATGCCGAAGCTTTGGAAACGATATCGGACGTCTATAAGCTGGTCGTTCAAGCGGGGTTGCACCGTGCGCCTAGTATCAAGGTAGCCGAAGCCGCCAAGATTATCGAGAATACCCAGCGTGATGTGAATATAGCCCTTATGAACGAGCTTTCCATTATTTTCGATCGAATGGGGGTAAATACGTTTGATGTCTTGAAAGCCGCCGGAACGAAATGGAATTTCCTGCCTTTCTCTCCCGGATTGGTAGGTGGGCATTGTATAGGGGTAGATCCTTACTATCTGGTGCATAAAGCCAAAGAATTGCAATATCACACGAAGATGATCAACTCCGGTCGCTACGTGAACGATTCCATGGGACGGTATATCGGAAAGAAGGTCGTGAAAAAGATTATCTCGCAGGGGAAAAATATCCTAGGAGCGCATGTGTTGGTGATGGGTATGACTTTTAAGGAAAACGTATCGGATATACGTAACTCGAAAGTAGCCGATATTATCAATGAGTTTAAGGACTTCGGAGCCGAGGTCGATGTGATGGATCCGTTCGCTTCCCCTTTGGAAGTATTGCAAGAGTACGGTATCCGGTTAGTAGAGAGGCCCGGGAAGAAATATGACGCGGTAGTGGTAGCTGTCGCTCATACGACTTATTTGAAGCTGGATGAGTCCTACTTCATGTCGATCACGAACGAACATGCCGTGTTGGCGGACGTGAAAGGAGTCTATCGAGGTAGCATCCATCAGATGATCTATTGGAGTCTGTAATTGTTAAAAAGTAACACAAGCTGCAAAGAAATTTCGATAAACTTAAAAAAATGTGTTGTACAATATCTTTTTTTATTTGCTCAATTATATTAATTAGCCCATCTTTGCATGCAGATAACCTAAACAATCTTTTTGCCTTAAAGACTAATACCTATTAAAAACCTATAAAGAGAGCCTTTGCGAAAAGGCTCTCTTTATGATTTTCAAGGGATTAGTAGTTCGTTTCCTCTATCTTTGAGGTGATTCTGCTAATAGCCTCATTCAGTTTGTCTTCGGGTAATATTACGTTAAAATCTCCCCAGAAACCCTCGTCGTAGTTGAAGTGAGTATCCGAGAAAACCGTGCGGGTGGGAAGGGATTCAATGCGTGAGAAGCGGTTCACATTGGCTGTATCTATCTTACAGGTAACCATTTCGAACCAAGTATGTAAAATATTTGTGTTAAAAAGTTGTCTTCTTTTTTTAATTTTAAAATGCAGATCTCCCCGGATATGGTTAATGTAGTAGGTGCCATTCCATTGCTTGTAAGATACCGTATAGGCTACTTTCTGGGGCGTGATCCGTAAATTCCGGCTTTTTCTCTCGACGAACATGCCGGCCGCTTGCTCGATATATTGGGGATTGACCTCAAAGTCCACTCTTAATAAGGCATTATTTTCCATGTCGATATATATCTGTCCCCGATAAAGCGGTTCATTGATACTCTTTCGTTGCTCGAAAGAGATGACGTTAGCAAGTCGATCACCCACTACCGTGATGTCGGTATGGGCGTATGTATAGGGTGAATCCGGGCTAGGATCCAGAAACTCCGGTAACTGTTTCATCAAGTCCAAGACAAGGCAGGAGTAGATACCCGACTTCATTTTTGTGATCAACGTGTCCTTTTCCTGCTCGTTACTGATGCGGCGCATCTTTAGTAGTTTCACTTGATCGGCCAAGGCATTGCTGTGGTAAGATGCCTTATATACCTTAAAAACAGCCTCGGTCAGTCCTACGAGTCCTTTTTTACGTTCAACGCCTTCTCTGTAAAATGTGGTAAGGTAAATCGGGTGCTGGGAATAATTGCTTCTTCTCTCGTCCAGCATCTCCTGTAATAAACGTTTCGGATTGGTTAGACGCACGATAACTTCTTGGATGGAGATTACTTTAGGCTCTAGGGATAAGACGGTATGTTTATCTATTAACTCCCGACCATCTATCTCTTGGGGAAGATAGCCGATATGAGAGAAACGTACCTTGGATAATCGGAGTGAGTCCGGTAATTTCAATCGGAACTCTCCATTCTGGTTGGTGATGGTGCCGATAGCGGCCTCGCCGATTCCTACCGATCCGAACGCGATTGGCTCATGGGTATATTGATCCTGTAAAGAACCTTCTATCGAGAAATAGGTTTGTATGGAATCGGGAGTTACGGATGCGCTTTTAGGAGCGGAGGGACTCTCTGGCAGATAAAGCAAGAGATGGTTCTCTATCGTACGGATCGCCAGATTTTTATTACCGGTAATAGCGTATATAGCTTCTTGTATCGTATAATCTCCACCTTTTATCGATGTTGTTTGTTCATTATCGATAATCTTACTGTCGTATATAAAAAGATAGCCGGAACGTTCCGTGACGAGTCCCAGCAATTGGTAGATATTTCCTTTTGATTTAGGCAATCGTATGACCTGTCCCAGTACGTTACCATTCTGGGCATTCATAGGGATGAGAGCTACGAGTAACAGCAACCATCCTACGATCAGCTGTCTCAAGGTTCGGAAATCATCCATATATTATTTTGTTGCGTACATTTTAGTTTTAACGCCGCGCAGATCAGTTCAGCCATCGTTGCGGGTGAGTTATTATAGAAACTAACGGTCAGCCGTCTATTCTCTAAATCAGCCGTTGTCTTCAATGGCATCATCGGATACTCCAGATTAATTACATGCAAGATATCTCCTAAGCGCTCATCCTTAAACTGGATACGGCGGGTGTAATCGGAAAATTGTTCGTTATCTTGAGTCGGAGCTACTTGTAAACGGTTGGAGAATAAGGATACGGTTTGACCGGCCTTTACCAGCGTTTGTTCTCCGTTCTTCTTGAGTGTCACTTTCACTAATCCCCGGCGAACGGCCAATTCAAAGGCGCTTTTATCCGAGCTTTTGATATTGAATGAGGTTCCCAATACCTCGATCCGGGCCTGCTCTGTCTCGATTAGGAAAGGACGTTCCTTATTCCCGCTTACATCAAAAAGGGCGTTTCCTAATAGAGACACCTCTCTTTTTTCTCTTTGGAAATGTTCCGGATAGCTTAACTGGCTGTTATCGGCCAGATAAACGATAGACCCGTCTTCCAAAGTCGTGACCAAGGTGGTGGAAGCCTCGTTATTATGCAGGGTGAGCAGAGTGGTCTCCGGTGTCCGTTCTTGTCCAAGGAAAATAGCTGTAGCTACCGATACGCAAAGTATGATGATAGCGGCGGCCCATTTCATAAGTCCGATCCGGTATGGGATTTGTGTACCGGAAATTGGCTTATCCAGCAGCCCGTCTTGCTCCAAGCGAGTGTATAATTGTGCCCATGCTTGGTCTGTCTTCGATTTATTTTTTTCTATTTGATTCATAACTGTTAGGTATAATTCTCGATTTCTTTTCTTAGTGTTTGTAGTGCCTTGGTCATTTCCGCTTCTACTGTCTTTATGGACAATGAGAGGCTGGAGGCTATCTCCGCGTATTTCATTCCTTCGAAACGGTGCATCCGAAAGATCCGGAGGCGGCGTTCGGGCAATTTACCTAATGCCCGGTTGACCAAGGATTGCAATTCTTTGTACTCAAGTTGATCTTGCGGGGTATACGATTCGGATTCCGGATTCTCTCCGGCTAAAACCGTATTCCGGTATCGGTATCGTACTTCCCGATGCTCCAGATATTGTAAGGACCGGTTCCGGGTAGCTCCATAAAGGTAGTTCTTGATGGAACGTAAGATTGGAAGAGATTCTCTTTCTTTCCAGAATACATAAAACAAGTCCTGAACGATCTCCTCCGCGACTTCCTGCTCACCTGTTATACTGGTTGCGTACAGGCAAAGAGGGGTATAATAAAGCCTGAAAATACTTTCGAATGCTTTAATATCCCCTTCCTTGATCTTTTTGAGTACGAACAAATCCATAATAATTTGGTTTCAACAGATAATTGATAATGGACAAAGATAATGATTTGTCCATATCATTGTCGATAGTATATTTACACGGTCAATTTTTATGTTGCTTCTTTAATTTATATACCGCATTCTCCAAAGACTCGGTAGGCTCGATAATGTTGTAAGCTCCCCAGAAGTTCTCGTCGGCGAAGTCCGATACCTTGTCGGATAGAGACTGATCCGCTTTAAAAGACATCCGGTAGGGGATGGAGTTATTTTGTTCTTTACCATCGGTAACGACCATCTCGGATACGATCGTGTAGTTGGTAGAGAAAAGTTTTCGTTTCCAGTCGCATTTAAAGCGAACCTCATTGCGGATATAACTCAGATAGCTCATGCCGTCACGTTCTTTGTAAGTTACGAGGAAAGCTACCTCCACGGGTTTAAATCGCAAGCCAAAAGGCTTTTTGCGGAGGATGGCCTCGGTAGCCTTATTCCGGTCATCCATGCTGAGGGCGAATTCCGCACGGCTGAAGGAAAGCCGTTCCTTATCGATATATAATTTGCCGTAATATAAAGCGTAAGGCAAGATCGCTTGAGGTTGGAAACTGATTACGTAATGCGGTCGGTCGTTTAACATCACGCTTTCTTCCATACGGAAGGCGTAATAAGGTAAGATATTCGGGTCGAGCAATAAATCCGGATTCTTCACCACATCCACGTAAACGGATAGGTTAGGGCCTCCCAATAATTTCACGGCTAATGTGTCGCTAGCCTTCTCGCTCAATAATTTACGTCCTTTATAGATCTGTACCCGATCCCGTTCCACGTTCCTGTCCTTATAGGGAGTTTTGTAAACATCGATAACCGCTTCCGAGATATTGATGTAACGACGGCCTTTTTGTGCGGTCTCCCGGTAGAACCCGGTAAGCATGCTACCTGTGGCGATGTAATTCTTATTTACTTTCTCAATCGCCTCCTCTACGATATATCGAGGATCTCCGGCCCGGATAATGACTTCGCTAAGCGTATTCATGTTCGGTTCGAGTAATACCGTACATTCTAATATGTCCTTATCGTTCACGGGGATCAAGCCATTCAAATATCCGATATGCGATACTTCTACTTGTCTGGCATGGAGGCCGTTTTTCACTTTGATAGAGAACTCACCGTCATTATTGGTGATCGTTCCCACGTTGGTTCCCGGAATAGAGATATTTACGTATTCCAGTTTTTTTCGTGTTTGCTTGTCTTTTACTACACCGCTGACAGTGATAAACTCATCGTCTGCGCTATCCTGTGCCTTTATAGAGGTTACACCGCAAGCCAACAGTATCATCAGGATAAATCCCATAGTTTGTTTACAGAGCGCTTTCATATTTGTATTGTTTTAATGGTAAATAATCACTTTGTACTTATAGGATCGCTCAGAAAAGAAATACCCTATGGGATTTATCGAAAAAATCACACAACCTTTTGTCCGGGCTGCAAAGTCAACATTTCTTTAGGTACCGCTTTCTTGATGCTCTCTATTAAAATACCCGCTACGGTATGCCGGATAAAATCTTTACGGGTGACAAAGACGATCTCCCGTGTCGGCTTGGGAATGGCGAACGGACGTACCAATTCTTTCTGCTCTTTACTTAATTGCAGGGTAGCCAATTCCGGGATGAACGTAATACCGTTACCGCTTTCCACCATACGCATAAATGTCTCTAGGCTACCTAAACGGTAAGCGGCTTGGCGAACCTTTACCTTTTCCATCTGGCAGAAACGCATCAGCTGGTCACGGAAGCAATGTCCCTCGTCCAGCAGCCACAACCGCTCGTCGTTGATATCGGCGGTACGGATCAAATCCTTTTTGAAGATAGATTCATTATGAGCCACGTATCCGAAGAATTGCTCATAATATAATATGTCTCCTTGTAAATAGGATTCTGTGGGTTGGTTCGCTATGATAGCGGCATCGATTTCCCCGTTTTGCAGGGCGGCCATAGTGGGAGCGGTTTTCATTTCCAGCATACGGATGTCAAGATCCGTATGCTTTTCCGATAATTGCTGGAAAAAGCGAGGTAGCAAATAAGGGGCGATAGTCGGTAGCACCGCTAAGCGGAACGTACCTTTCAATGACTGTTCCTCCTCGTTCACGATATCTTTGATAAGGGAAGCCTGATAGAGGACATTTCTCGCTTGCTCAATAACCTTACGTCCGGCAGGTGTGGGGCGAACGGGCTGCAGGTTTCGATCGAACAATTTAATACCTAGTTCGTCTTCCAGCTTTTGGATCATCATACTCAATGTCGGTTGTGTCACCCTACAATGCTCTGCTGCCTTTGCGAAATGACGATAAGTATCCACCGCTAGGATATATTCGAGTTGCTGTATATTCATAGTACTTAATTTTACAAGCGTTAGAAATTAATGAAGACAAACTTACGGAAAAACGCTGGAATAATCGAATAAAAGTGGAAGAATAAAGCAACTTAATTTGAGTATTAGGCATTTAGGGGGAAATCGGGGAAGTTGGGTGAAAAGCCAAAATACATTTGCTTATCATGGAACAGACGAATGGGCTAACTGGATGATAGATTTACACAGAAAAAATATGTAACTTTGGAGAGTAATTTACAAATGGTTTACAGTCGTATATATAATGAGCTAAAAATTAATTGATTAAAGTATATGTCAGACAGTATCGTCATTATTCCTACATACAACGAGAAGGAGAATATTGAGAATATCATTCGTGCCGTGTTCGGGCTGGAGAAAGTGTTTCATATCTTGGTGATCGATGATGGCTCTCCGGATGGGACGGCGGCTATCGTGAAGGGCTTGCAGAAGGAGTTCCCGGAGCGTCTTTTTATCGTGGAGCGTAAGGGGAAGCTGGGATTGGGTACCGCTTATATCCGGGGTTTTAAATGGGCTATCGAGCATAAATATGATTTTATTTTCGAGATGGACGCCGATTTCAGTCATAATCCCAATGACCTGCCGAAGCTATACGCCGCTTGTACCGGGCAGGGTGCCGACGTAGCCATCGGGTCGAGGTATTGCAACGGGGTGAATGTGGTGAACTGGCCGTTGGGCCGTGTGTTGATGTCTTATTTCGCCTCGGTGTATGTCCGTATCGTCACGGGTATGAAGATACAGGATACGACGGCGGGTTTTAAATGTTACCGCCGTGAGGTGCTGGAGACGATCGATCTGGACCGTGTCCATTTCAAGGGATACGCCTTTCAGGTGGAGATGAAGTTTACGGCTTATAAGTGCGGCTTCAAGCTCGTGGAGGTGCCGATCATCTTTATCAACCGTGCCTTGGGTGTCTCCAAGATGAACTCTTCGATATTCGGGGAGGCTTTATTCGGCGTCCTTCAATTGAAATGGTGGAGTTTCTTCAGGAAGTATCCGAGGAAACATGCGAGCCATGCCTAATGAAAACAGAGTTTGACAATTTATAATAGGATAAGAAAGATGAATAAAATATTAATCCAAAATCCGAGAATCATCAACGAGGGCCGTTCTTTTATCGGCTCGGTGTTGGTGGAGGGAGATAAGATCGCGGCGGTGTTCGAGGGGGAGGTTCCCGGGAACGTGCGTGCCGAGGCGAACCAAGTGATCGACGCTACGGGGAAATGGTTGATACCGGGCGTCATCGATGATCAGGTGCATTTCCGGGACCCCGGGCTTACCCATAAGGGGGATATCGGGACCGAGAGCTGTGCGGCCGTGGCCGGTGGCGTGACGACCTTCATGGACATGCCGAACACGAAGCCACAGACCACGACGATCGCCGATCTGGAATGGAAATTCAACCGTGCCGCCGAGGTCTCCCGTGCGAATTACTCCTTCTTCTTCGGTGGGACAAACGATAATATGGACGAGATCCGCAGGCTGGATCGTAGCCGTGTGCCGGGACTGAAACTCTTCCTCGGCTCGTCTACGGGAAATATGCTGGTGGACAAGAAAGACTCGTTGGAGCGTATCTTCGGCGAGGCCGGTATGCTGATCGCCATCCATGCGGAGAAAGAGGAGGTGATCCGGCGTAATATCCAGTATTACACGAACCTGCATGGCGAGGATCTGGATATCTCTTTCCATAGCAAGATCCGTAGCGAGGAGGCCTGCTACCAATGCTCGGCCGAGGCGGTTGAACTGGCTACCCGCTTGGATTCCCGTTTGCATATCCTGCATCTCTCCACGGAGAAGGAATTATCGTTGCTCAGTAACCATCTTCCCTTGAGCGAGAAAAAGATAACCGGCGAGGTCTGCGTGCACCATCTGTGGTTTCATGACGGCGACTACGCCCAATTCGGTAATCGTATCAAGTGGAATCCTTCTATCAAGACGATCGAGGATCGCGCGGCGCTGCGTGAGGCGGTCAATAACAATACGATCGATATCGTGGCTACCGACCATGCCCCGCATCTACCGGAGGAGAAGCAAGGCTCTTGCTTGAAGGCGGCTTCCGGAGGACCGCTTATCCAGCACTCCTTGATCACGATGTTGGAGCTGGCGATGGAAGGCCGTTTCACGTACGAGAAGGTGGTCGAAAAGATGGCGCATATGCCGGCGGAGCTGTTTCGTATCGATAGGAGGGGATACATCCGTTCCGGATACTACGCCGATATCGTATTGATCGATCCGGAGCAGACTTGGACGGTATCGAAGGAGAATATCTTGTACAAATGCGGCTGGTCTCCTTTCGAGGGCTATACGTTCCACCATGGCGTATGGAAGACTTTCGTGAATGGCGAGTTGGTCTATGGCGATGGAGAGGTGAATGACGCCGTGAGAGGTAAAGAAGTCCGTTATCTATAGCAGTAGAGACGGGGCATGCCCCCGTCTCATCCTATCTATTGGATATCGATCAGTTTATGGGTTTGCAGACTTAGTCTCCACCGGGGATGCCGGAGGATGTAATCCACTACCTCTTTCGTATTTTGGCAGGAGCAGGGTTGCAGGAAATGGTACCGTGCGGGGATTTCGGCGTATGCGGACAGGTCTTGCCCGGTATAAACCACCTTTATCTCGTCGACTCTTTCCAATACCACCGGGGCGTTCTCCTTGGGCGAGCAAGTCACCCAGTCGATGCCGTCGGGCAAGGGGCGTGTGCCGTTGGTCTCGATACAGATCTGTTTCCCCGCCTCACGTAAGCGGGATATAAGCGCCTTGTCGATCCACAGGCTAGGTTCTCCTCCCGTCAGGATTACCATCCGTGCGGGAAAGGAAGATACCTTCTCCACGATCTCCTCGTCCGTCATCATTACGCCCTCCTCGTGGCGGGTGTCGCAGAAGCTACATCTCAGGTTGCAACCGGAGAAGCGGACGAATACGGCGGGAGTCCCCGTATGGAACCCTTCGCCTTGCAAGCTGTAGAATATCTCGTTAATCTTCCTCATAGATCGCCGTGTTACCCTCAGACTCTTTTACCTCTACCTTGAAACAAGACGGGATCTGCTCGTATACCCAAAAGGCTATGTTCTCCGCCGTCGGGTTGAAAGGCAAGATATCGTTTAAGTTCTGGTGATCCAACAGGGATTTCACCGATCTCTTGATATGGCTGAAATCGACTACCATGCCATCGGCGTTTAATTCCTTGGAGCGGCAATAAACCGTGATCATCCAATTGTGACCATGTAGATTCTCACATTTGCTGGGGTAGGACAATCTCAAGCTATGGGAAGCGGAGATCTCCATACGTTTAATTACGGTATACATACGATAATAATGTTTATACGATAAATAATAATGTACCTAATGTCACCTCGGCACACAAAAAAATCCCGGATATTAATCCGGGATGCAAATATACGAAATATTTAGTTTGTTTGTACGACACTTGTCTACGATCGGTAGAGACAGGCGGTACGTCGATCGGCTATGCCTCTTGGTTCAGCGCCTTCATCGAGAACAGGAAGGTCGTTCCTTTGCCCTCGCCCTCGGACTCGAACCAAAGCTTTCCTCCATGAAGCTCCACGAAGTCCTTGCAAAGCATCAATCCCAGACCGGAGCCTTTCTCGTTCTTCGTCCCGTAGGTCGTGAAATGCGAGTCTTGTTTCAAGAGCTTGTCTTGATCCTCTTTCTTGATGCCCTTGCCGGTATCTTTCACGCTAACGGTTACGAAATCCCCCTCGGAGCGTGAGGATAAGGTGATCGTGCCCCCCTCGAAACTAAACTTCATGGCGTTAGAGATCAGGTTACGGATAATCGTCTTGAGCATATCGATATCGACCAAGCCTACCAGCTCTTTATCCAGATTTTCTAGGATAATCTTCACGCCTTTTTGCGCCGCCATCGGGACATACATCTCGGCGGTACTGTCGATGATACTGTTTATGTCGGTCTGTTGCTTATATACGTGCTGCTTGTTCAAGCGGTTCTTGGCCCATTTCAGCAGGTTGTCCAGCAAGAGGAAGATCTCCTCGGAGGTCTTGTTCATCATCTGGATCATCTCGTACACCTCGTCGCCTACCCGCTCCTTGTCCACCATCATCAAGATGGCGTTATTCATCATTTTCAACGAGCCTAGCGGGGAACGCAGGTCATGGGCGATAACGGAGTATAGCGTATCCCTAGACTCGATCGTGTTCTCCAGCTCGGCCTTGATGCGCTTGATGCTGTAAAGCTCGTAGCGGTGGGCCACCCTCTTCACCAGCTCCTCACGTTGGAAAGGCTTTGTGACGTATTCGGTGGCGCCCAATTGGTAACCTTTCACGATGCTTTGCATATCGCTTAGGGCGGACATGATAATCACGGGTATATCCGTAGTCTCGGGATTGCTTTTCAGATGCTGGAGGACCTCATATCCGTCCATCTCAGGCATCATGATATCGAGTAATATCAGATTTGGGTGTTTCTCGTTAGCTATGCGTAGCGCTTTTGTCCCGCTGTCGCAAGTCAAAAGCGTATATCCCTCTTTCTTCAGTATGGCTTGTACTAGCATGACGTTTGTAGGGACATCATCTACGATAAGAACTTTATACTCTGAGGCCAATTTATCCATTGTATCTAAATTGTGTTCTAGTTTTCTTGATATTCAAATAGTATCAATAGCGCAAAAGTATTAATTAAAGTCGACATATAACGACTATTTATCCATCTATTTTTTTATTTTTTTATCCCGCGCCTCGTTTGGCTTTTTCCCAAGCGCCTGTGCCTTTATGCTTAGCGAGATAGCTATACCCTCGTATGACATTGATATTCATGAATAAAAAGTAATAAGGAATGAATAATAGCTTGTTCCGGAGGTTTCGTTGTTCCATTTTATACCCCAAGTATCCCATCAGGTAAAACGCTAGTTGCAGGGCAAGGATGACGGTGTAAAGGGTATGCCCGGTACAGGCTAGGAGCAGGTTGAGGGGCAGGAGGGCGAAGAGCACGACCGGCGTCAGCGTCCAGCGCAGTACCCGGTGGCTGACGTATTGGAAGCTCAGTATCCCATACCGGAACATATTCAATAATCCCCGTAGCCGCCATACCGATTGCAATCCTCCGGCCGATATGCGTACTTTACGTTTCTCCTCCTCCCGCATGTTCAGGGAGGCGCTCTCGAGGGCGTACGCCTCTTTGCTGTAGGCGATCTTGTAGCCTCTCATCGCTATGCGCAGGGAGAGGATGAAATCGTCCAGCAGGGTATCCGGGGGCATCTGCTCGAAGAGGGAGGTACGGATGGCGAAGAGCTCGCCTGCCGCCCCGACGGCGGAGTATAGGCGGTAGTCCAGTCGCTTGAGGGCGGACTCGTATTTCCAGTATATGCCTTCTCCGGCGGTGGCTCCTTGCTCGGCTTGTATCTCTACCCGTTTCTCTCCGGCCACGCAGCCTACCCGTGGGTCGCTGAACTGGCGTATGATCTCCTTGATGGCGCCCTTGTTCAGCATCGTGTTGGCGTCGGTGAAGATGACGTAGGGGGTATTGACGTAGGGGAGGGCTCGGTTCAAGGCGGCGGTCTTTCCTTGTCGCCGCGGTTGGTACAGTACGGTGACCTCCGGGTACTCTTTCAGTCTCTCATTCGTGTTGTCATTGCTTCCATCGGTGATCCAGACCAGTCTCAGCTTATCCGCCGGATAATCCAGTTGTCTGCAATTCACCATCTTGCTCGCCACGATCGCCTCCTCGTTGTAGGCGGCTATCAGCAACGTGGCCTCCGGCAGCGGCTCTGGAAGGCGGGGGGACCGAGGTTTTACGAACAGCTCCTTGATCTTGACCATAAGGTATAATACGATCCCATACCCCAGATAGGTATAGAAAACGATCCCGATCCCGATCCAGAAGAGGATCTCAATGACTTGACAGCTCTTTTCCATAAAATCTATTTAATTGAAGTGAAACCATTTTTGAAGTATATCCTTGATTTTAAATTTGATGGCTAAATTCACCAAATTGATTTTTATAGTTATAGGTAAACTGTAAAAAATGTATATAGCAAGAAAACGAAGGTAAGAGGTACTACAGATAATTCGGTTAGGTAGTTGGAAATTTCGAGTTAATAAAGAGCATGCGAGTTTTTTCCTTTCTTGTTTTTCCATTTTGTTATCTACGCATAATATTCTGTAGGCATGATATAGGCCCATGAACATGGTATCGAAGAGCAAACAGGGATAAATTGAGTGTGCTCTTAAGTGGGCTATATAGGCTCTTTTTGTTTTTTCTATTTCTGCGTAGCTGATACTTAATTTCATCGAATACCCTTGTGTCTTGATCTTTGAGGTTGTGGATTCTGGATTTATAGTATAATACAAGGTTTGATCGGATATTAATTGGCAAGACTTTGCGGATATAATAACTTGATATGTGAACCAGCAATCCTCTACCAGTTGATGAGGTATACACTGTATATTATGGGATTTTAAAAAGTTTAAATTATAAAGTTTGTTCCAGCTCATTACATATATATCATTGTTTTGTGCATATCGATATTGTGCGACTGGTAAATCATCTCCTTGGATTAAAATCGGGCTATACGTATAAGTAGGGTAGGTCTTTCCTGAGAGATCTTTCTTCATGTGTGATGCTGCGATGAAATCAACAGGATGTTCTTGCATTTTATGTACGAGAATTTCTATGCATGTAGGGATGATCTCATCGTCACTATCCATAAAAAACAGATACTCGCCTTGCGCATTATCGATGGCAGTATTTCTTGTAGCCCCAAGGCCAATATTATACGGATGCTCGATGATACGGACATCCTTTCCTCTTGGATGATCTTTAATAATTCTATGGACAATGTCCATGGAATCATCTTGCCCTTTATCGTCTACTATTAAATATTCTATATTATCATATGTTTGGTTTAATACGGATAGTAACGCTCTTTCTACGAATAGAGACACGTTATAAATAGGTATTGCTAAAGAAACTTTATACATAACTTTGTTATTTTGAGTTATTGTTTATGAAATAAATACCATCTTTTATTCCTTTAAACAAAAATGGAATAAGATGGAATTTTGCTTGAATCGTAAATATTAGAATCTTTTTGCAAAGAGCAAATGTCGTTTGATATATATATGAACATATACGAATTCTTTTTTTTGATAAAATGCGCTGGGCAAATATGAGACGATTTCGGGTGTGATAATATATACGCAAAGGACTCTCAATACCCACACTAGCGCTTTCCTTATGATAGATTATAGCTTTGGGCTCAAACCAAATAGAGGATCCAGTCTTTTGAATTTGAGTACACCAATCTAACTCTTCATAATAAAGGAAGTAGAATTCTGGCATTTTCCCGAATTTTTGTATGTCAATCGCCTTGACTGCCATGGCAGCTCCATGGGCGAATGAGGTTTCATGCGCTTCTTCGAACTGTCCTTGGTCTAACTGATCATAGCCAATGGAGGTGTTCCGGAGCGTTATGTGGCTCATTGGTGTGGAACCTGCGTATTGTAAACGTTCTTTTTCGGGCCAACAAGCTATTTTAGGAGAGACGCATCCTATTCGAGGATTGCTGTCCAGTCTATTTACTAATGCTTTTAGGAATGGTTGGGTAATGATTGTATCATTGTTAAGAAGTAATAAATAATAGCCTGTGGCATATGATATTCCCAAGTTATTACCACCGGCGAATCCAAGGTTTTTCTCACTCCGTATAACCTGTATGTCTGGGAACTTGGATTGGAGAAGCTTATGTTCCAGAGGGTCGGTAGAAGCGTTGTCTACGACAATGATCTCATGAGGATAAGTCTCATGGATAGCCAAGGATTCTATCATCTCGACGGTATCTTTCAACCCGTTATAATTGATAGTGATAATGGAGACTTTTTTAATCATGGCTTTCTTCTTTTTTTATCGTTATGTCATGTGGAGTGCTCTGAAAGCTCGTATCCTTGTTTTTTATCCGGATGAATGAGGCTATATATCCTTTTGTCAAGATGAAAAAAAGGCAGGGAAGCTTCGACAGATTCCTGTAAAGTTTCCGTGTATGCATCTTGCGGGGAATGGCCAGCGTATATGTCAAGATGCTGATTAATATCAGTCCATACCATTTCAGGGCAAGCGGGAAAGTTGTGAGGCTCCATGCCAAGGCGAGGAGGGACGGGATGATCAGTTTTAATATTCTCGGGAGCGGGAACCATTGGATCGCCTTGTCCATATAATTCCAGTTGAGGGTACGGAGGTCGAGATGCCGTATGATCAAAGAGAATGCCAGCAGTTGGGCGTGGAACCAGCGGGATCTTTGCCGTGCCATGACCTCTTGGCGTGAGGTCTTCTCGTCGTACACGAGGATGTCCTCGGCGTAATCGACAAAGATATTTTCCGTGGCGAGATAGATCTCCAGCTCCTTGTCCTCGGCGAAAGTGCCGCATTGGGGCATGTGGGATTTCAGCCATCCGAAGTCGAATACCATGCCGGAGCCTATCAAGGAGGAGGAGATTCCGACATTGACCCGCCCCTTGCGGAAGATGGTGTTGTTGATCTCCTCGGAGATACCGTCCCATACCGCTATCGGCGTATTGTCGTTCTTGAGCGTACGGTGCGCTTGCAGGGCGATGTTGTCTTGCGTGATATCGTTGATCCGGGTCAGGAAATCCGTATCCGTGAGGTTGTCGGCATCGAGGATGACGACTTTATCGATTCCCTCTTTCAGGTATTCCAAGGCGTAGGTGATGGACTTATGTTTCATGCTATGCTTGAAATCCGGCGTGAGGAGCTCGATCGGGAGCTTGGCGAGCGCTTGGTTCGTCTCCTCCCGCATATGGTCCGATACCACGATCACCCGGTATTTGTCCGCCGGATAGTCTTGCAGGAGGATGCGCTCCACGGATTCCTGTATGACTTGGTCTTCCTTATAGGCGGCGAAGATGACGGCGAACTTCTGGAGCCGTATGCTCCGGTGCTTCCGGTGCCTCCTCCGAAAAAAGGACGCCAACGTAAAAAATAGGTCATAGCCTATGAAAAAGGCGATGAAAATGAATAGGGCGATATCTATGTAGATCAACAAGTGCATTCGCTTTTTTTTACAAAAGTACTTATAATTTTCAATAAGAGTTTGATTCTGCCGTTTTTTTCTCACCTAAGGAGGCCATATCTTTCCCAGCGAGCTCAGCACCGCCGAGAGTATCAGCCCCCAGCCCAGCAGGTTCAAGGGGCCGGGCGAGGGGTGGACGAGAGCGAGAGTATCGCCCCGATAGCCGCCAGCGCCGCCTCCCGCATGTCCAGCAGGAGGGAGAGTGCCGCCAGCAGGAAGAGGCTGGCCAAGGCGAGCAGGCGGAAGTGGGGGAAAGGGGGGCGTGGGCTCCGTGGGCTCCGTGGGAGTGTCGGTCGTGTCATGGGGCGGTTGTTTTTGGGGCGTGTGAGATCCTAGGTTTAGCAAGAAATCCAGCAGGCTGCGGACGAAGGCTAGTATTTGTCGTATCTTATTCATATCAATTGTTGTTTTTTAGGGATGAGTAAATCGGTTCGATCTCGCGGTAGAGCTGTACCAGCGTCTCCCGGTAGCGCTCCCGGTTGTCGCCGTTCAGCTCGCTGATGTAGGGGCTGTAGGCGATGGCCTTGGCGTAGTCGGCGGGGAAACGGCTCATGGCGGCGGCCTGCGGGTAGGAGCAGACGAGGAGGCGGGCGAAGTCGAGGTAGGAGTTGCGTGCCGAGTCGTAGCGGCGGAACAGCAGCTCGCCCCGCTTGTACCGGGCGGTGACGCGGCCCCCGTGCCAGAAGGCGTTGCTCGCCCCGTAGCCGGTAATGCCGAAATGGTTGTTGGCCTCCCGGGCTAGGCGGGAGGTGCCCCAGCCGCTTTCTAGGGCGGCTTGGGCAAGGAGGATGATGGGGTTTAGGTGGAAGCGGTCGCCGGCGGACTGGGCGTCGGCAAGGTGGGTGGAGATATAGGCTTGTTTCATGATATATACGATGAATTATGATTTGATTTTTCTTGGAAAATTAATCTTAAATTACTATCTTTGAATAAGTTAATAAATAAACAGCATCAGTATGGAAAAGCGGGAGACCGGTGTCGGCGCCTATTATTTTTGTGATATAGCGATGAGTTATTTTCCCTTATTGTCGAAGAAGAAAGCCTCGGATAAGCTGTCCCGGTGGATACGTGTCAGCGGAAAGTTGATGGAGCGGCTGGAGGAGTGCGGATGGCATCCCCGCCAACGGATCTTATCGCCCCGTCAGCGGGAGTGCATCGTTTCTCATCTAGGGGAGCCCTGAGTCAGATTTCGTCGGGGGATTCGCTGTCGCCTCCTCCCGGGGCGGGTGCGTCGGGCACGATCTTCTCGAACTTGGCGAGGCCGGTGACGCTCTTTAGCGTCACGCTCGGACGGAAGACGATCCGGGGACGTTTGATGAGGGAGGCGTTGAAGTCGGACTCCAGCTTGGTGCCCTTGCTGCCGATCACGGCTTGGAAGTGGCCGAGATCGCCTAGCTGGACGGTCTCCCCTTTCTGGAGGCGTTGCTTGAGGATGTAGAGGAGGCCGTCTACCACGACCTGCACGTCACCCCGTGAGGCGGTGCTGCGGTCGGCGATCTGGTCGCACAGCTCCTCGAAATCGCAGGTGCCGGTGGACTTGTTCACGGCGTAATACAACTTGGAGCCGGCGGCGGCTCCCTTGGTCATGTCTTTTCGTAAGACTAATCGGTACTTGATCGGCATAATGTCTGGTGTTTTTTTGATTACGTTGTAAAGGTACGACATCCCCCGGAGGGGATTCCGGTCAACGGGGATGAAGGGGGGCGAGGTCGGGTGAATGGGGGTAAAGAGGTGGATTTTGAGTGAATAACGCTTGGTTTTCTAACGAAATAAGCGTATGTTTGCTCAATCAAAATTCGATTGACATGAAAAATTTACGGTATGAAAGAGAAAGACTAGCGGCGAGACGTGAGAGGTGAGTCCCGTGAACGGGCGAAGTGCCAGCGTGAGACGTTGGGCAAATATTTTTACGATTTGTCAAAACTGACGTTCACGGCGTTGGTGCTGGGTGGAATAGCTATGTTATTCCAATCGGAAAAGATAGAGATAAGTATGATTGGAATGTTCATGGTAGGGATCTTGTTCTCTGTCGGGTTAGCTTTCTGTGGTAATAAAATCTTGAAATAATAAAGAGCTATGAATCCATTGACATTTCTTTTCGGGGTAATGCTATTGATACTTGTGGTGTTTATCGTTTGGATGTACACGCCATCCGGCAAGCGTTGGTTGGATAGCATGAAATAAAAGGACTATCGTATTTCCGGTCCGGACACTACTGTGTTTGGCTTCGGATACTACTGTGTTGGCTTCCCAACGCAATAGTGTTCGGCGCCAAACACGGTAGTGTTTTTTTTGTCTCCCCCCTATATTCCCTCCGGCTGGATACTTTGGCTTTGCAATTCCCGGGCGATACGGTCGCTTAGGGCGAAGTGATTCTCGAGCGTGGCTTGTAGGAGCAGGCGTTCTTCGGGTGTCGCCGCCGTGCGGACGGACTCCAAGGCCCGGGCTAGCTTCCGGCGTGCGAAGGACTCGCCGTAGAGGAGCACTTGGAAGCGGGTCTCGCCGGGAAGCCGTTCGTCCGGTACCGGCCCGGTATCTTGCGGCGTGGAGGCCCGGAGGGAGAGGACAAGGGCGGAGAGCCGCTCGTCCGCTATCCCGTCCGGGTGCTTGCCCTCGGACAGGAGGTGGAGCAAGCGGGCGTGTTCCGGGTCCTCTAGGGGAAGCTCGTTGTCCGCCAGTTCGCCAGAGACCCATGCGGGCAGGGAAATCTCGCTTCCGTCGGGGGCGTAGAACATCCGGTCATGGTGCGTGAGGCAAAAACGCAGTAACGCCCTTTCTCGTGGCAGGGCGTGCGTGAGGCCTGCGACTTTCTTCCTCAGTGCCGCTGCCGCTACGCTTTTCGGGTCTGTGGCGACAGACATTTCCTGCCGTAATACCTCCATCGGTATACCCGTCGCCCCGGATAGCTCCCCAAGCCTCCGGTACACGGCCAGCGGGGAGGAGAGGAGGCCGATCTCGCCCAACGCCCCGTTGATGGCGGTGGTGTCCGTGCGAGGGCGGGAAGCCGCTTGGCGGATGCGGTAGGAGAGGTAATCGAGGGTACCCTCCCGTGCCAGACACGCCAGCTCGTCGCTCCCTTTCCGGCGGTATACCTCGTCCGGGTCCATGCCGTCGGGCAGGGGAAGCAGGCTGACGGCGCATCCCTCGGACAGGAGCATATGGGCGCACCGGACCGTGTTCTGCCGTCCCGCCGGATCGGGATCGAGAGAGAGCGTCACCTGCCCGGCCAGCCTCCGTATCGCCCGGATATGCTCCTCGGTGAGCGCCGTGCCGCATAGCCCCACGGCGTACCGTATGCCGGAGGCGTGGAAGGCGAGCACGTCCTTGTATCCCTCGCAAAGCAGGATGCGCCCCTCGGAGCGAACGGCCTTCACCGCCTTGTGCAGGCCGTAGAGGATATGCCCCTTGTGGTAGGCGGGACTGTCGGGGGAGTTGACGTATTTCCGCCCCTTCTCCGACGGGGTAAGGCTCCGTCCGGCGAACCCGGCCACCTGTCCCCCGGTGGTGTGTATCGGGAAGATGAGCCGGCCTAGGAAGGGGCGGAACACTTGGGGGACGTCGGGCGGGCAAAGTCCCACGCCGAAGCCGCGGTAGGTCTCTTCCAGCCCATGGCGATCCTCTTCCGTACGTGTCGTACCTACGGGGTGGCCCGGTAGCAGGCCGCTAGCGAACGAGGCGTTCGCCAGCAACAACGCTTCCCGCTCGTCCCGCCGCCGCTCACGACCAGCGGCAGCGGTCTCTTCCACCTCGATATTGTATTTGCGTGCCAGTAGGCGTACTGCCTCCTCGAAGCCGCATCCCTCCATGTGGCACACGAGCCGTATCGGGTCCGCCGCCTCGCCGCAACTGAAGCACTTCCCGATGTTCCTCGCCGGGGAGACGCGGAAGGAGGGATGCCGCTCGTCGTGGAACGGGCACAGCGCCACGAAGTCCTTCCCCGAGCGATGTAGCGTGAGGTAACCGGAGGCTACCTCGTCGATGCGGGCCGTCTCCCGCACCTTGCGCAGCGTATCGTCCGTCAGCATTCGAAGAGGCCCTTTCCCTTCGGTTTAGGCTCCGCTGCCCGGGCCTTGCGGACGCATGCCGGCTGGGTGTCGTCCCAGAAGGAGGTCACGCCCTCGTTGTGCATGAAGCGCACGTGTCCCAGCTCGCCTTGGCGGTTCTTGGCCAGCAGGATCGTGCCCCTCCCCCGGGTAGGCAGGTGCGTATCCGGGTCCTCGTGTATGTTCACCACGGAGAGGCGGCTGATGAAGGCCACCGTATCGGCGTCCTGCTCGATAGAGCCGGAGTCCCGGAGGTCGGATAGCTGGTGCCTGAAGGAGTAGGTCCCCCTCGTCTCGCAATTGCGGTTCAGCTGGCAGAGCAGCACGATCGGTATCTCCTCGTCCATCGCCGTAATCTTGGCCTTGCGGGTGATGTTCGAGATGGCCTCGTTCGGGGTCTGCCCCTTGTCGTCCCGGTTTACCAGCTGCAAGTAATCGATGATGGCGAGGGAACACTTCCCTTGCCGCCTCCTGAGGGAGATGTCGCAGCGTATCTCGTCTATTTGGATGTCCGAGCGTTGGTTGATACATATCGGCAATTCTTTCAGCTGCCGGCTCGCCTCCTCCAAGGCTCTCATCTCCTCCTCGGTGGCGGTTCCCTTGGTGATCTTCGAAGGCTCCACGTCGGCTATCTGTCCCAGCATCCTGAAGATCAGCTGTTCCCTCGACATCTCCAGGCTGTAGACGCAAACCGGTACCCCTTGCTTGGCGGCGTTCACCGCCATGAAAAGGGCGAAGGCCGTCTTTCCCATGCCCGGGCGGGCGGCGAACACGTGGAGCGAGCCTGTCCGCAACCCTCCCATAAGCCTGTCCAGTCCCCCCAGCCCGGTATGTATGCCCGCCGTACCGCCCCGGGCTACCCGCTCACGTATCTCCCGTGCCCGTGCCATGGCCTCGGCGGTGGCGGTAGGCATGTCCGGTATCTCGTGGGTGAGGGAGAGCTGCTCGCCCAGTTCGTCGGCCACCGTTCCCAGTTCCGATATCAGCTTTTGCGTATCCCGGTCGTCGGCCGCCGCCTTATGCGCCAGCTCGTGGCACCTCAGGATAAGCCGCCTTGCCACGAAGGCCTCCCTTATGTACTGGCAATGCTGCCGTACGAACTCTCCGCCTACCTCCATGTAGCCGTCTTGCCGGGCCAGCTCGAAGAGGTCGGGCAGTTGCCCGGCCCTCTCCGGCGAGAGCCTCCGTATCTCTTTCTCCACCGAGAGTATATCCGTTCCTTCCCCCTTCCCGTGAAGGCTGAGGTAGGCCTCTATCGCCAAGGCGATATCCGGGTGGGTGAACATCTCGGGCCTTATCCTGAAGGCGATCTCGGGAAGGCTCTTGCGTGAGGCCAGCAGCCCGAAGAGCAGGGCTTTCTCCGCTTTCCGCTCTTCGGGTAGCGTGAGGCTGGCGGGGAGGGAGGTAGGGGTTAGCGTTTTCTTATTTGCCATAAGATGTTTTGTTTAGTATGAACGACTGATAATTGATAATTTCCACCGCCATACCGTGATCTAGTTTTTTCTTGGTTATCACGCTGCTTTGTTCTAGCTCTTCCAATCCTTTCCGTATGGCATAGACCGTGCAGCCAAGATAAGTGGCCAGCTCGGGTATTTTCACGATACATTGCCCTTTCTGGATGGTGTATGTGTCATTTTTCCATGGACATTGGTAAGGGCTATAGGCGACTTTGCTGTACAGGTACAGCATGATCCCTATTTGCGTCGGGATCCGCTTTCCCTTGCAACAATTTCTTATGAGCATATCCAAGAAAACTCTGGGATAGCGGATGTAGCCGTTCTTCCGTAGCTCATCCGTGTTGAATAGTTTATACATAATGTTTTGAATTATACCCCTTTAGGGCGTGTTAATAAATATCGTACTCTGAATCGCATTCTAGATCAAACTCTGAACTTCTTAATCCTTAGCGGATAAGCTTGGAATCGTTGCTTTTTTTCGCCACGATTTCGCACCGCTATATATAAATATACAAGGGAGTTATTAAAAGATTTAAATAGGAAACGTGTCGTTTCCGTCTTTTTTGAAGAACCATTTCATTTAGATCGTTTTTTCACAATGGCCGTAAATCATGAATGAATAAATATTCCACTCTTTTTTTATGAAGATCGTGAGGATTTATAATTGTTGTTTAAATCTCTGCAAAGATCGGAATAAAATTGTAATAAAACAAAATATATACGAAGATATTAAATGTTTACAAACATGTGTTATAGTACGCTTTATTTAGATAGTAATAGCTAAATTTATGGAGGATTATTATGTGATGTTAATTGGAAAATAGATATTTTTTTAGGGATTGAATATTTTAATAAACTATGAGTGATTGTGCAGCCTTGAGGCTGATTCTAGACACTAAAATATATTTGTAGATAATGGCCTATAACTCGTGAATTCTAGTCATGTGAATATTATTTATGTATAGTAAGTGCTCCCTACAAATATCATAGGAAAAAGAAGGCGTCTTACCTTTTTGCGAAGGAATAACCATGTTTTTTTCTTATGAGATTTTTATAGAGTTAATTATTTTGTTCATTTGAGTTTCCCATGAGAGAGATCGAATTGATTCCCTGATCTCAAGGGGAGAAAGAGATTGCTTTTCATAAAAATGTATTAATGAGTTTATATCGATGGCGGTTTCATCTGCGGGCACTTTAAGTATATACGGTTTATTCTCAAAGTCGCTATCTGTCTCAGAGTAAATAAAAGAAAGGCCCCGGGCGGCATATTCCCTGTTCTTTAATGTTTTAATATGGGTGATACCGCTACGATGCCGTGCAAGACTACCGATGGCCATGTCTGCTTTCTCAAAAAGCCGGTCAAGCTCTTCGCCGTGCTTAGCGCCGTGAAGGGTTACGTAGTTCTCTAATTTATGCTGTTTGATGATTGGAAGGATATCATCTTTTTCTCGTTGCCCGAAGAAATCTCCTACAATATGGAAAAAGACTTTGTAATTGGGATGTGAATCATAATAATCAGCCAGACCTTTAACCAGACGGTCAAATCCATGCCAGTAATGAATCTCCGCTACTCCTATTAGGTGAAGTTCCTTGTTTGTATCGTTGACCTGTTGTTTCAATTTAATTTGCGAGAAGTCAATGCCGTTCGATATTTGTATAGTGGGAATGCCGAATATGGTCTTATAGTCGGAGAAAGTCACGATCCCGCATAATTGTTTGGCCAAGGAATGACGGAAACATTGATCTATAAATAGTAATTTCCGACGAGAGAAACCTATATATTCTTGGTCATAAGGATAAGTTGGTATTTCCATTACAACCTTTATCCCCGCTTTACGCATTTGATGAACCATATGAATCGTGAATGGATTAGCGTTATGATCAGATCGCATATAAATAAAACTAATATTTTCTTTCTTCGCATATTCAACGATTGAAGAATATTCTATCCTTTTCAGTATTTTACCCTTGAACCCTGCTCCATAATCTTGTAGTACCTCGGAGTCTATCATTCTCAATTTCCTGCCGTTAGACTCATTTAGGTAACAGAGTCTCGTATCAATGCCACATGCTCTTAAGGCATTGACTTGGTAGTAGATCTTCTTGCTGATCCCATTAGCAGGATTAAGACCGTGAAATATCAGGAATAAAGCTTTCATTTCTGTATCTTGGATTTAAGTAGGTTAATAATATCATAAGTTCCACTTAATTGTATATATATGGAAGAAAAAGATATAGCTAACAGAATCTTAACGGATAAGCTTCCTAGCTCAGTCATCTTGTATGATATCTCATATATAGGCCATAGTAAGAGTATCAAAATACTTGTTAATACAATAGGTGATAAAAATTGTCGGATAAAGATTTTCACATTACGCTTTAATGTCACTTTATACATCCATATATAGCATTGGATGAAATTGATCGTAAATGTGATAGTAATGCACCATGCGATCGCTTCGAGCGTTTTAAATACAAATATCCCTATTACAATGCCAGATACGTTTAATAAAGTGGAGAATACGCCGCAAATGAATAAACTTTTAGTGTCGTTGGCCGCTTGGAAAATAGAGCCGGATGTTGATAATATTATTTGTATACCAACAGATATAGATAATATCTGGAATACCGGAACGGAGGGCATCCATTGATCCCCAAACAAAATGAGAGTGATTTCCCTTGCGGAAAACCATAATAACGCAGACAGGGGTAAACCAATAAAGGCTAGAATATGAATAACCTTCTCGTATGAATCCGCTAGCTTATGCAAGTCATCTTGAAAACCGGAAAAGATTGGATGCATGACAGGAGAGATCACATGGGTTATATTTTGCAAAGGAAGCATCATTAGCCGATATGATTTTTCGTAATACCCTAGGGCATTCATATTCATGTATTTTCCGATTAATAATTTATCAAGGTTTCTGCTGAAATAATTAATTACATTAAATAAAAATTGATAGGCTGAGAAACTGAATATCTTTTGGACCGAATCCAGACCGAATGTATATTGTAACTTTTGAGGGTTTTTCCGATATGATATGATAAACAAGAGAATGCTGGAGAAAATAGGATTAATGACTAATGCATATAGTCCGGCACCTGCGATGGCGGCACTGATGGCTATGCTTCCTCCAATAAATTGGATAGTTAAGCTACGATATGCGATAAACTTAAACTCCTTATTCTTGAATAGGAGTGCGTTAGGAACGATGTTTGCCGAAGCAAAAAATAAATTGATGGATAGTAGTTGGCATATTGTCAGTAATGTCTTTTGTTTATAAAAAAAAGAAATGGGCCAAGAGCATAGGAAAAAAAGAATAGATATCATGATTCCCAACCATAAGGTAAAAGAGAATATTCTGTTAAGATCTTTGCCTGTTAAATCCTTATTTTGAATAATAGCGGGCGCAATACCTAGGTCACTGAAAATACCAAAAAAAGAAATAATTACAGTTGCTATTGCTACTATACCAAATTCTTCGGGGGCAATTAAGCGTGCTAATATTCCGGTGACAACCAGAGAAATAATTATTCCGGAATATTTGGATATGGCCGTATATAATACTCCTGATATTAATTCTTTTTTTATGGATGCCATAGTTTCTTTTGTTTTTATAGGAATGATTTGAATAATAAAACTATTAGATTTTTTGTTGTCACGTATTGCCTATATTCTTTTAGACATCGTCTGGCTATTTTCAAGCGATCTTTAAAGGGTGTTTTATAGGATAGCCATACTGCGGCGTTGAGCATTCTTGATAAATATAAGTCGATTATTTCACGGAACATTGGGTGTGAGTCTGCGAATTTGCTTAAATGGGCAGTTATCGTAAAGTAACTTTCCATGTTTCGCATTGAGAACTTACTGGTCATGATTGAGTCTTCCCGTAGCCTACGTTTGAAGAAATCCTTGTGTATGGAGGATACTCTTTGGGCCTGTAAATATAACAAGCATGTGAATAATTGATCTTCATGGATGATTCCGGGAAGAAAATCGAGTTGGATCTCTGTTAGGTATTCTCTTCTTATGAAATTAAGACATGCGGATGGAGAATATGCCTTGTGATCCATTAATAGCTTTAAGATATGTGGACCTTGATATACTAACTCCGGATTCGTACAATCTTTTCGTTGGTAGTTTAAATGTAAGCTTTTATGTTTTTCCTTGTTTAATATGTCAGCATCGAATAAAACGAAGTCTAAAGCCTGTTGTTCACACTTTATATAACATGTTTCTAAGGTTTCCGGTTCCAAATAATCATCACTATCCATAAAATAAATGTATTTGCCTTGAGCGTATTCGTTGCCTTTGTTACGAGTAGCTGATAATCCTTGGTTCTGCTGCGTATAGGTTCGTATACGTTTATCTTCTTTAGCCAAGCGTTCTATAATAGATAGACTGCCGTCTGTTGAACCGTCATTTATGACAATGATCTCTATTTCCTGTAGAGTTTGGTTCATGATGGATCTTACTGCCTCTTCTACAAATTCTTCTGTATTGTATACTGGTATGATTACGCTTACTAGATTCTTATCCATTTTTGTTTGTTTATATCATAGCGTTTGATAACTTTTGCAGGGTTACCTACGGCGACGGAATAGTCTGGAATATCTTTAGTAACTACGCTTCCGGCTCCAATTTGGCATCTTTTGCCTATATGAACACCTGCCACAACTACACTGTTCGCCCCAATATGAGAGTCTTCATCTATTACCACGATCTTCTTTACCAAAGGTTGTTCATTGGAATCCATATTTCCATCTTCGTATCCATGATTGAAACCGGATATGAAGACATGTTGGCCTAATCCTACTTTATTCTTGAATCGTACGGGGCCAATCACCACGGAGCCGATACCAATACGAGCGTTGTCACCTATGATAACATCGCCGGCTCCGTTGTTAATGGTCGTGAAATCCTCAATAACGGTATTTTTCCCTACCGTGAACTGATTCCAAGGGAATACATCAATACGGGATCTTCTCCTTCGAATGATAGCTCCTTTTCCTTTTTTATGGATCCAAGGATTGACAAACCATTTTACCCAACAACGAGGTTTAGGATTTTTAGGAGAGGTTATTGAATAGAATACTATTTTCTTCAAAAACTCATTTTGCTTGATTTTCTGTTTGATTGGGCCTAAATCCATGATTTATTTGGTTTAAATCGTTTTATATAGAGACAATAGATTTTCTGCGGTTTGTGCCCAAGAGAATTTTTGGACTCTATTTAAGCCATACTTTATTTGATTTTGATAGAAAATTTGATCTTGCTCCAAATAAAGTATTTTCTCTGCTATTTCTTTTGCATTCAAAGAGTTAACCAGTATTCCTCCTTCTCCTGCTATCTCTGGCATAGCAGATGTATTCCCGGTAATTACAGGTGTGCCGCAAGCCATGGCCTCTAACATAGGGATACCAAAACTTTCCCGGAGGGAAGTATATAAAAAGACGAAAGCACCGTTGTATAAATAAGCTAGGTCTTTGTTTGGAATGTATCCCGGATAGGAGAGATAAGGTTTGATTTCTTCTATCTGCTGCTCCCGGAGGATAGCGTCTAATTTATCCTTGCTTAAATCAGCTATAAGCAGAGGGCGTTTTTTATCAGACTGCTTCAGATAAAGACTATACGCCTTTAGGGTGCGAGCGACGTTTTTTTTAGGATCTGTATTGCCTAGGAAAAAAATATAATCGTCATCATCGATGTATTTGCGGGTAATGGATAATGTTTCCGATAAAGGACGGAAATGTTCGCTATATCCATTATAGATGGCTGTGATTTTGTCCTTCGGCAATTGCAATGCCTCACGTATGCGGTTGCACTCAAAATGAGAAACTGTGATGATCTTCTCGCATTGGGAAAGTATGCGAGGAACTACCATGCGGCGGTAATACCATCCCATGTTTTGATACCAAGATCTATTCCCTCCCTGACGGGGTTCCAAGAAAATAATATCATGCAATGTCAGCACTAACGGAACGGGGCAATGTATCGGAGCTGTATTACTCGTACAGTGCAAAAGATCTGGCCTTATTTTACTCACGACCCGGGGAAGGGCAACCTGTTCCCAAAGAGGGTAGGTAGGGCATTTCACCTCGATAATATGTACATTATCTGTTTCCTCTAAACAATGGTCCTCACCCGGGCTTACGATGATGAAATACTCGTTTTCCCTGTCGATTTTCTGTAACTCCCTAATACTTTCGAGAGCGACAAAGTCCATTCCATGTTTATTGGGCCGGAAGATACGCTGTGCCTCAATCGCTATTCTCATGATTTGAAAGAGTGTTTGGTTGGATTGAATTTACGTCCCCCTATACGGAAAATATTGAGAAACATAAGTATGAATAAAACAGGGACACTCGCTATCGCTTTCTTGAATTTCCTGTCAACGAGATAATCTGGTACCGCTATGCTGAATGTGATACCTAGTAATATCAATAAAAGCCACCACTTAATGGATGTTATGAAATCAAGAATGGTTAAGAGTGAGGCTATTAATACAATAAAACCCAAGAGTAATACACGGGGAGGCATCATCCATTGGAACAATTTGTCGCAATAGTCCCAATTCCCTTTTAATATGGCTCCCGGCATTTGGAAAATACCGGAGAATAAGTTGCTGATTTGAGTCGTTAACCAACGACGTCGTTGATTGTAAAAATCTCTCTTACCTCTGACCTTCTCGTCATAAGTATATACTTCTTCTAAATATTCGATATAAACATTTTGTAACAAAAGTTTCCTTTCCATGTATTTATCCTCTCCAATGTCGTGACAATCTTGTATGATATTCTTGAAAAGATCATATTCGAAAGCCATTCCCGAACCACTTAGAGCGGAAGAGAAACCGAGACGGGTATGCCCCTTGCGAAAGATTGAGTTGTTAATTTCTTCGCTGACAGAATCGAGTACTGCGATACTGTTATCTCGATTTTTAGCGACCCGATGTGTTTGCAATGCGGAACAACCTGCGTAAAGAGCATCGTTTATTTTCTCGAGATAGTTTGGTTTTACGACATTATCCGCATCAAGAATAACTACATTATCATACTTGATATCTCTTTCTTCAATATAATGTATGGCTTCCTTAAGGGCTTCAATCTTTGTGCTTTGGGGACTATTCATCTCAACGACTTTCGCTGATAATGTTTTTAAGTTATCAATAGTCTCTTGTCGCATCTGATTAGAAATTACGATAATGTCGTATAGCCCTTTTGAATATTCTTGAGAGAGAAAACTTTTTACTGAGTCTATGATAACTTCATCTTCTTGATAAGCTGGGAACAAGACCGCAAAACGATATTTTTTCTTGGCTGTAGGATAATTATATTGTGGTTTTCGTTTGGAATAAACGGAAAATACAAATAGATATAGTACAAATATCAGAAAACAAAGAAATAATATGGCATCTCCTAATTGAAAAGCATATTGCTCCTTATCAATCCAGTTTTCTCCTATTTGAAAGAATTGTTCAATCATGGTATTATTTATTTGAAATAGTTAATTTTTTTATTTCTATATCCTTATCGAAATAAGGACCGTTTAATACAAAAGTTAGTCCCATAAGTGCGATTATCATTGTTGGAAATTGTCCCCAAAAGGAGTTTGTGTATGCATTAATGAACATACCGAATATACCACAAAGTAGTCCAGATAATAATCCTTTTAGTTCAAGATCTTTTATTCGTTTCGCAATAATCCAGCCTCCCCATCCTATAGCTGAGAAGATCATGCCAAGATAAAGTATCAATCCAACGATACCGGTCTCTACCCAGATTTTTACATACCAAGAATCAGTCGGAATTGAGGTCGTAAAACGTCTGGAAACTTTTACCCCTAATCCATCTCCGGATAGCCCCAACCCTTCTCCGAAAGGTTTGTGCTTTAGATATGTAGCCAATTTTCTTTGATTCTCTTTACGTACGATATACGAGGCATCCTTGGTTGGATTGAATGCGGTTCGCATCCTCCTGATCGATGAGTTACCTTCTCCTATGGTTGTAAAAGCGAAAAAAACATAGATAAATAGTAGCATGCTCGCTCCTCCAATAATAGCTCTAGTTTGTTTACTGACCAGTGTGTATAGAGCTAATCCTGCTAATGGCACAACCATCGCCCCTCTTGTCCCGGAGAGGAACATGGCGTAAAGAGCTAAAATAGCGACGCAGAGATAATATATCCTGCATGCGATCGATCGCATATGGAATGCGGCTATACCGAAAAACATACTGGCTGCACCCATGTTGGCACCCATGTTACTGGCATCCGTGAAAAATGAGAAATAGCGAGTTCCCGACCAAATGATATGTGTTGTAGCTCCTCCTTCGTTTAACCATTTAGTTTCGTAACTGTCAAATCCAATAATATATTGTATCAACGTTTTCACTATGGCCAATAATGTGAATATGGATAGGCAGAATATTATGGCTTTAAGGATGGAGTATCGCGTACATAACAAAGATGTAATAACGACAATGATTAATCCGTTGAATATTAATCCTCTTGATAATATCCAACCTTCTAAAGAAGCAGTTGGGTTGATGATTTCTAAAATGCAATAGCCCGTCCAGACACATAATGTGATGCTTAGAATATTAATTGCTCTACGCCATTCTATGTTTTGGAAGAGGGCGGCCTGTATAAAGATCAGTACCAAAGCTAATACATACAGGATTTCCATAATGACACTGATACCTTCTACGGAAACGTACCGAGAAATACCTAATATGAGATAATTAATCGTGAAGATTACGAATAATATAAACCACGGATATCTTAATAAAAGGATACTTCCTACACATAATAATGGAATCAAGGATATAAGTATGAATACAGGAATAGAATTATACAGCAAGGAGATACCAATCCCTCCCAATCCTAGAATAAGAATGAGTTGAGATATTTTAAATGGGATGTTGACCCTTTCTGTATACCTTGACGTTTCCATTCTCCTCGTTACTTTACTGCGGTATTAGTCGCTGTTAGTCCCATATACATCATTCGGTTAGCAAATGATCGCATAGATGTTCTAGGGGGTAATTGCCCTGTGAAATCTTCCACAGCCTCTCGGGTGGCATTGTTCAGATATAAATACAACGCTGTACTTTCTGTAATGTCACGTAGATAATTAATTAGTACCGTATCACTATTCTTCCAAACCCGGCAAGCGTTAGCGACTAACAGGTTGACTTGGCTTGATCCTAATAAGTGGGATGGAGTACCATACTGCTGGATGGCAGGATACTCGACTATTAATATATCCGGCCTACTTTCGAGCTGGATATGTTTCTCTATCCGTTCAGCCATCAATAAAGAGGCATCGATAGGGATGTCTTGACCGATCCTCAGATATTTTACGTTGAAGCCAAGCTCTTCCCAAGATTCTTGGAAATATCGTGAGATAAACGTTTTTCCTTCTTTTTCCTCTAGACTTAGTATATTGATACAAAGTGTATCGCCCTTTTTGATGTAAGGTGTTAACCGGTTACAAGCATAAGCCGCAGAGATACGGTTACAAGTTTTTACGAATCCACGATATTTTAATTGGGAATTACGTCCTGTGAAAGCCCCTAATATATTCATGCCAGTAAGACGTCTGGCCCGTTCGGCATCCCGGAGCGTACGATCTAGCAACTCGATAACTAGGTTTAATCCGATAATAAAGATAATGCTACCAATAAATGCGGCAACAACTAATAGAAACCGCTTTCCTTTATCACTGAATAAAGGATAGGAGGCATCCGAGATCGTATTTAAGTTTGAAGAGGTTAATTGAAGATTCTTCTGCTTCATCTTTGCCATATTTAAAGCATGAAGTACTTCAAGATAAGATTGCTCGGTTACATGAATCTCACGTTCTTGTTGATTTATTCGTGTACCAATAGGAGAATAATTCTTGTATTGATCTGCAAAATCATTCTTGCGCTCGTTTAGAACCTTCAAATCAGCTTGTGCTTTCGCTTGTATAAGTGTTTGATTTAACCATTCTTGAACTAAACCTTCAATGGCTATACCTTCTTTACTTTCTTTATAACTATTAATATTATTAGTAATTAGGCCTATTTTCTTTTCGGCATCTCGTAGTTCTTCCCTGTATTTTACTAACTCTTGGTCTTTACTTAGCATTTCATCGGAGGTGAAAGTCTCTATTTCTGTTATTTTACCACTAATACGGGATACCTCGGCTAAGGTATTAATGAATTCCTCATTGGACTTAACTAATTTAGTACGAATATCCATGTACTGCTCCAGATTTTTGATAATGCTGGATGAGCTCTCGTAATTTCGCCGTGTCTCCTCATACCGATTCTCAAAGTCTGCGAAAGAGTGGGCGATAGCTTTAGTTTGCTCAATATAGTTAATAACACTATTCTTTACATTATAATCAGTAAGCTCGTTTTCTTGCTTATTCAGTTGTACACGAAGTTTCTTAAGTTCTTCCTCATAATATTTAACAATATCATTTGCGGTTTGATATCGTAAGTTGTTATACGAATATTTTAATTCTTCACTCACCAATTTGACCGTATTCCATGTAATACCGGGATCGGTAGAAGTATAAGCTATCTCTATTAAGTCGCTGTTTCCTTGCCTTCTGATGATAATACTGGATAAGGCATTGTAACTGTAAAATGCACTAGATCCATTAAACAACTCATGTAAATAATTACGACTGTCGCTGTATTTATACTCCTTGAATAAGTTAACGGTTTTGTCAAGAGAAGTTGTATCAACTAAAAGTAAGATCTCTTCTGGCACGGAAGCTATCAACTTTTTATAGTTATTTGCTGTTATATATAGATTATCTATTTCCGGATCTCCATGCATTAAGTTTAGAGCTAGTAATTTCAATGAGACATTTTCTAAGGTTCCTCTTGATTTGGTTAGATTTACCAAGTTATCATAGGTGTTATTCACTGCTTGCCAATCAGGCCGAGTCTCATCATCTAATCCTGTATTAGACGTAATGCCAGTGTAAATTGAGGTGGTAACTGTATATTTTTTTTCTAAGAATTGACTGAAATAAGCAACCAACGCTGTTATTATTAGCGTTCCGAATACTAATTGATGCCGGATTCTATATATAAAACGCGATATATAAAGTGTTATATCCATGGGTTATCGATTTATAATCTTAACATTTGTGAGCATTTCTAATAAAGTTACGGCATTGTGTAAGGTCGCACGACCTTCTTGGTAAGAAATCACGGCACCAGAACGACGTCCACGTTCCATGGATAATGAGATAATATCAATTTTTCCATTAATAAAATCTTGTTCGGAGATTTTCATCTGGGCGTTGTAAAGTGCGGCAGCATCTGATTTAGCTTTTAATGTAGCCAATGCTTGTAAGACACTATTATAAGCTTCCAGTATTCTTAATTTCCGTTCTTCTATGGACATTTCATACTCATAATCCAATTGACGGAAACGAGCTTTCTTCATCCGTACTTTTTGGCCTCGGCTGAATAAGTCTCCGAATGGGATAGACACGGAAATACCTACACTGTAAGTATGCTGATTACTGCCTATACTGGTGAGAAATGAAGGATCTTCTATGGTTTCTCTTGTAGAAAGTTGAACTAATCGCCCATATTGATATTGGCCGTATACCCTGAAATAGTCCAACCATTCTCTTTTTGTAATCTTCATATCGGCGTTAGCCTCATCTCTTTTAGCTTCATAAATTCTGACAGAAGGATGGTCATATACGGATTCCAGAAAAACCGATAGAGGTGGTAATTGAATACGTTCATAGTTATCTAGCATGGCATTTATAGAATCCGTGCCGGAAGTTACTTCTATTGTTGTAGCTTTATCGAAGTATGTCTTCTTTTTTTGTGCGACAATTGAAAAAGCATTTAATATGAATAATAGAATAAATAGTATCTTCATGTGAATTATGTTTGTTATCAGCTATGTATAGTTTATACGTCCTCTTTCTGCACGAACGCCGTGAATGTCTTGAATATAATCTTTGCGTCCAGCCAGAAAGAAAATGTATGAGCATATTTGATGTCTAATTGTTTACGTTCCTCGGCGGACATACTACCAGAATTGCCACGTTTCTCTACTTGCCAGAGGCCTGTAAGGCCGGCAGGAGCCATGAAGCGTTGTATGTATTCGTCACTGGTCAGTAGCTCAGCCTCGTATATGGGAAGAGGGCGGTTACCAACTATTGACATGTCTCCTTTTAATATATTGAATAGCTGGGGGAGTTCGTCAATGCTGTATTTCCGGATAATATGGCCGATCTTTGTTATACGGGGATCATTCTCTAATTTGATGAAAGCGTTGGAACGTTCGTGACGTTTTACTTTTAAATAGTCGTTTTCAGGAGTAGCGTCATTATCAGAATATAAAATGATATTTTGTTTATTCTCTTTAAAAAAAGAGGTCGCATTCTGTGAATTCACAGAAGTTGCTGAAGAGGCTACAGCCTCTTCAGCAATAGATTCCGTATACTGATTAAGCTTTTTATACTCTGTTATGCGCTTGTCCGCGTCCATATACATAGAGCGGAACTTATAAAAATCGAAAACCTTATAGTTGCTGCCTACTCGTTTCGACTTGTAGAAAGCGGGACCTTTGTCCTCCAGCTTGATCCAAATCACCGTGATGATAAAGATTGGGGAGAGGCAGAGGAGCGCCATGGATGAGAAAATGATGTCGAAGACCCTTTTCCATAAAGGCAGCTTGAAAATGGCGAGATCGGACTCTTTCATTTGAGGCTTACGCGCTTTTTCCATTCTCTTGCATTTCTCGGCGATACTCAGTAACTTCACTAAATCTTCCTTAGAGGTGGATTCGGAGATGACACAGTCCGTTCCGGCTTGCAAGTAGGCTATTTTTTCCTCCCGGGTCATTTCCGGGGCGATTAATACGATATATATATTTTGAAACGTCTTATGCAAATGCATGATCGCAGGAATGTTTAACGTAGGATCTGTTTTCTCGATGAATACACAATAATCCATTTCCTCGGCAGGAAGAAGCGTGTTTTTCATCTGCAGAAGCGTTATACATTCTATGACCCCGGTGCCTAATGCCTTACGCAAACGTTCGGCTAACGGCACGTTATTACCGAAAAAGACATAATTCATTATCTTAATATTCGTTTTACCCTTACCCTTAATTCCTCCGGATTGAAAGGCTTCAAGATAAAGTCTTCCGCCCCTTCCTCAAACAAACGTATTCTATTTGAGCTGCTCTCTACGCTCGATAGGATCAAGACCGGTATATGGCTGAACATATCGTTCGCTTTTAAATAAACCAAGAATTCCTCTCCGGACATTTCTGGCATATTCAAGTCAGAGATGATCAAATCCGGTAAATTGCCTTCTTGAAGCCAAGCGATCGCTTTCAAAGGATTTTCTTTATAGGATACCTTGTAAGTACTTGATAAATAAAGCATGATTATCTTTGCGATTTCTTGCTTGTCATCCACTAAAAGAACAGATTTCTCCATAGAGTCGTATAATATTGTCGTCTTTTGTTTTATCTATTATGCAAATTTAGGATATTAAATTGAAAAAATCTATGTTTTTCAATTGTTTTTTTGAAAAAACAGTTCGGACTTTGAAAATAGGGGAAACTGCGATTTTTTGATTAAGTTTGTACGCACATAAATGAGATGAGTATTCGAAGATGCGTTGGTGGAAATATATAGGTTTTGATGTTATTTATTTATTGGTTGGCGCTATTGTCGGGATGGGTTTGTCCTCTTGCCAGCCGGAGATGCCGGTGATCTCTACGATAACCGTGGAGGCGGATGGCCTAACGGTTCCCGTGAACCCGGATCTGTATGGTTTGACCATTGAGGAGATCAACCACGGGATCGATGGGGGGCTGTATGCCGAGCTGATCCAGAACCGGAGCTTCGAGGATGGCGTGCCACCCTTGAACTGCCCTTACGACGCCGCCCGGAACGTCTTGATTACCCCGAATGGCTGGACGATCCCTTTCATGCGGGGAGATTCCGTACCGGGATGGAGGCGGATCGTCCCTAATACACAGATATACCCGGATATGAAGGAGCTGGTGAATGATAAGAACCGGCGGTCGTTGCTCGTGGCCGTATCGACTTCCGGGGAGTCGGGGCGCGGAGGCGTGATAGCCGAGGGATACCGGGGGATACCGATCCGGAAAGGGGAACGATACGATCTCTCGTTTTTCGCCAAGGGGGCGAATATGGTGCCCCGTACCATCCGGGTGGCCTTGGAGGACTCGATGGCTAATACGGTCTTGAGCGATGTGTTTCAGGTAGCGCCGCCGTACGAGTGGAGACGATACAGGCATACGTTTACGGCTACAGAGGACGCGCCGAACGCTGTCTTGACGATCACGGCCGATACCTCCGCCGTGTTTTGGCTGGACGTGGTATCGCTCTTCCCGGAGGATACGTGGAAGGGACGGAAGAACGGGCTGAGACCGGACTTGGCGGCGCTGGTCGATTCCTTGGCCCCTCGTTTTATCCGTTTCCCCGGAGGCAGTTTCGTGGAGGGGTATACGGCGGGTACGTACCCTATCTGGAGGGAGACGCTGGGCGATATCTCGGAGCGTAAGCATTTCTGGAACGTATGGGCCTATGGTACGACGAACGGCATGGGCTACCACGAGTACTTGCAAATGTGCGAGGATATGGGGGCGGAGCCTATCTACGTTATTAATAGCGGGATCACGAGCCAAAGCCGCCGGCCCCGCTACGAGGATATCACGGCGATGGATAAGCTCACGGGAGATGCCTTGGACGCTATCGCCTACGCGAACGCCCCGGCGGATTCCCTGCCGGGCGCCCTGCGTGCGAGGAACGGGCATCCGGAACCTTTCAACTTGAAGTATGTCGAGATCGGCAGCGAGAACTATGGCGGGGAGTATTTCAGGCGCTTTGAGCTTTTCCGCAAGGCGATCAAGGAGGCCTATCCGGAGATTACCGTTATCAGCAGTTCGCCCCTCACGAAGCGAGGCCGTAGCGAGTGGGTGGATTCCCATTATTACGCCGGGGAGAATTTCTTCCTATCGAACTCCGGCCGGTTTAATAGCGACCGGTATTCCCGACGTTCGCCGGCGGTGTTTATCGGGGAGTTCGGGACGACGGAGCGACCCTTGGCCGGTACGCTCCGGGCGGCGGTGGCCGAGGCCTGTTTCTTGGTTGGCGCGGAGGAGAACCCGGATATGGTACGCCGCTTGGCGTATGCCCCGGTATTGGGCAACGCCGGGTTCGAGAACCAGCGCCATCCGTTGATCTCTTTCAACACCCATCAGGCGGTGGTCTCTCCTTCCTACCATTTATTAAAGATGTTTACCCGCCATCGGGGGGATGAGGTGCTGAAGACGATCGTGGATACCTACGAGAAGCCACAGGTACGTACGGGCCGGGCGGGCGTAGAGATGTTTGATAATAGCTATGAGTTCAAGGACGTGCGGATCGACGGCGTGCCCGTATCGGATATATCCGTGATGAGCGGGGGGTGGAAGGTCCCGGAGGCTGGTACGTTGGTGCCGGAGGCCAATCGGTGGAATCATGTATTGTTCGGCGACTCTACGAGCTACGCCTATGAATATACGGCTACCGTCCGGCGTACGAAAGGTAGCGGGCAGATACAGCTTCGCCTCCGCGACAACGGGCGGACGGGCGAGCAGGCGGATTATATCGCCTTTACGATCGGGGCGGGAACGAGCGAGCTGTACCATCAGGTAGGTGGCGTGAAGGATAGCTTGGTCTCTCCCGTGCGCTTCCCTTTTGAGAGTAACCGGTGGTATACGGTTCGCATGACGTGCGAGTACGAGCGCGTCCGTTGCTATGTGGACGGCGTATTGCTGTATGAGGTGGATATGCGTCCGATCCCGTCGTTGGTATCCGTGGCTACCCTCGACAAGGAGAACCGGGTGATTTACTTGAAGGTCGTGAATACGACCCGCCACGAGGAGAAGACCTCTTTGCGTATCGAGGGAGTTAATATCCGTAACGAGGCGGAGCTGATCCAATTGAGAGGGGAGCCGGAGGCTCGTAATACGTTTGAGAACCCGGGGGCCGTAACGCCTGTCACCGAGCCTATCGTATTCCCGATGAGCGGCCCGCTTATCTATAATTTCCCGCCTAATTCAGTGACAATATTGAAATTATACATGGAGTAGGTCAGATAGGGCAGGAGGGCCGGTACACTTTATCTGTATTTATCCTAACTTCGCGGCGACTTTAACAAAAAAATGTGTTATGGAACCAATGCATAAGATAAACAAGGTAGAGCTCCGGAGCTTGCAGCTTGAGGACTATACGCAGTTGTCGCAATCTTTCAAGAGGGTGTACGCCGACAAGGATGTTTTCTGGACCCGCAAGCAGATCGAGACGTTGATACGGATATTTCCCGAGGGACAGGTCGTGACGCTGGTGGATGACCGGATCGTAGGATGCGCCCTCTCCATCATCGTGGATTATGACATGGTGAAAGGGGATCATACCTACGCCAAGGTAACGGGCAACGAGACGTTCAGCACGCATAACCCGAACGGGAATATATTATATGGTATAGAGGTGTTCATCCATCCGGACTACCGGGGCCTCCGGCTGGCCCGCCGTATGTACGAGTACCGGAAGGAGCTGTGCGAGAAGTTGAACCTGAAGGCGATCATGTTCGGCGGACGTATCCCGAACTATTATAAATACGCCGATCATATGCGTCCGAAGGAATACATCGAGAAGGTGCGCTCACGTCAGATCTACGACCCGGTGCTCACCTTCCAGCTCTCCAACGATTTCCACGTGCGGAAAGTGATGATGAACTACTTGCCGAACGACGAGGAGTCGAAACATTGCGCTACCCTGCTGCAATGGGATAATATCTATTACCAGCCGCCTACGACGGATTACGTGGATAAGAAGACAACCGTGCGTGTCGGTCTGGTACAATGGCAGATGCGGCCTTATAAGACACTGGACGACGTGTTCGAGCAGGTGGAGTTCTTCGTCGACGCCGTGTCCGATTACAAGAGCGACTTCGTCCTTTTCCCCGAGTATTTCAACGCTCCGCTGATGGCCAAGTTCAACCATCTGGGCGAGGCGCAGAGCATCCGTGGGCTGGCACAGTACACCGAGGAGATCCGTGAGCGATTCGTGAACCTCGCCATCAGTTACAATATCAATATCATCACCGGTAGCATGCCTTTGCTGAAGGAGGACGGGGCGCTATATAACGTGGGATACCTGATCCGTCGTGACGGCTCCTACGAGATGTACGAGAAGGTACATGTCACCCCGGACGAGCAGAAGAGCTGGGGACTCTCGGGCGGGAAGATGGTGAAGACGTTTGATACGGATTGCGCCCGGATCGGCGTGCTGATCTGCTATGACGTGGAATTCCCGGAGCTTTCCCGTATCATGGCCGACCAAGGGATGCAGATCCTCTTCGTGCCTTTCCTTACGGATACGCAGAACGGTTACTCTCGGGTTCGTGTATGTGCCCAAGCCCGGGCGATCGAGAACGAGTGCTTCGTGGTGATAGCGGGCAGCGTGGGCAACCTGCCTCGTGTGCATAATATGGATATACAGTACGCCCAGTCGGGTGTGTTCACGCCTTGCGATTTCGCTTTCCCTACCGATGGCAAGCGTGCGGAGGCAACCCCGAATACGGAGATGATCCTTGTATCGGACGTGGACCTTGATTTGCTCAACGAGTTGCATACGTATGGTAGCGTGCGTAACCTTCGGGACCGTCGCCACGACTTGTATGAGTTGAGGGTAAAAAAACAGTAGTGTTTGCGGTTGAACACAATAGTATTCATGGTTGAACACAGTAGTGTTCGCTATTAAACACAATTATATTCGCCGGAAGAATGCAGTAGGGGCGGGATCTGTCCGCCTCCCGTGCCGTGTATGCGTGGGAGGGCGGACGAATCCCGCCCCTGCGGTTTATATCGGGGGGAGGATTGCTCGCTTCCCCCCTTCGGAAATGATCTTAATGACTTAGCATCTCAGCCGTGATCGGCGTGAATTTCTCGGCATCCGATTTACGGAGTTGTACGCTGCCGTCGTTCCAGTTGGAAGGCCAACCTCCGATGATGTGTCCAAGGAATACCAGCTTGATCTCGTGCAAGCCCTTTGCCAAGGCCGCGGAGGTGTCATGACGGGAGAAGCGTTTTACCTCGCCACCGTTATTGACCATCAACTTGCCGTCGATCCATACCTCCTCCAAATCCGAAGAGATGTAATAAACGCCATCCTCCGGGATATTCACGTAGCCGGTAGCGATAGCGGCGTATTGCTTCACGCCTCGCATGGATTCGGGGGCGGGCACTTGGTTGGTCAGCTCACGGGTCGTCTTGATGACCTGTTTCTTACCGGTCTTCTGAGCGGCCTCCAGATTATTTACGCTTAGGTACATGCCATCGAATACCTCCATGTCGAGGCCCGGGGTCGTCTTGGCTACCTCCTTGGCGGGAGCCAGCGTTTGTTTCTCCACGAGGATCGTGCGGGGCTTACCCATCTTGCCGGAAGGCAACACGGAAGCGATCTTCACGGTCGTAGTCTCGGTGATGTCGAAAGGAGCCGTATATACGGTAGATTCCGGGGTAGGCTCGGTGCCATCCAGCGTGTAGACCATCTTCATCGGACGGTTCGTGGTGAATGTCATGGTAGCCTTGTCCGTGAAAGCCACGAAGTTGCAAGAACCGTTCGGTTGCTCGGGCTGCGGGATGTAGTAGTTGATACCATGTCCGTCTAGGCGAACCTGAGCGTTGTCCAGACGGCGTTCGAAGTCCTTGTAATCCTTCCGGTCCAGCGGGCTCCAAGCGATCTCGGAGAGGGCTAGGATACGAGGATAGATACGGTACTCCATGATGTCCGTGTTATAAAGGTACTCACTCCATACGTTGCATTGCACGCCCTTGATGAAATGCCCTTTACCGGCCGCTGCCAGCGTGTCGGGGACGGGGTTGTATTTATAGACCCGCTCCGCCGTGGTGAATCCTCCGATAGATACCGGGTTGATCTTGTAGTCGCCTTGGAACTGGTCGATATACATACCCTCGCTTCCCGGGGTCATGATCACGTCGTGGTTCATGCTAGCGGCGGCGATACCGCCTTCCTCACCTCGCCAAGACATTACCGTGGCCGATGGAGCCAGACCTCCCTCGAGGATCTCGTCCCATCCGATCATCTTCTTGCCGTGCTTGTTTACGACCTTCTCCATGCGTTGTACGAAATAGCTCTGCAATTTCTCCTCGGCGGAATGTTCCTTGTCGCCTTTCAAGCCTTCCTTCCGGATACGGGCCTGGCAAAGCGGGCATTTCTCCCAGCTCGTCTTCGGGCACTCATCGCCTCCGATATGGAAATACTCGCCCGGGAATAGGGGAGCTACCTCGGCGATCACGTCCTCGAAGAACTGGAAGGGCTCTTCCTTGCCGGCGCATAATACGATGTCTTCCACGCCCCAGATGATACGGGGAGTACCCTGCTTACCCTTGCAAGACAACTCCGGATAGGCGGAGATAGCGGCCATCTCGTGTCCCGGAAGCTCTATCTCGGGAACGATCGTGATGAAACGATCCGCCGCGTATTTAACGATATCCTTCACCTCTTCTTGGGTATAGAAGCCTCCGTACTCGGTACCCTCGCCATCGATGCGCTTAGAGCCGATCTCGGTCAGTTTCGGGTACTTCTTGATCTCGATACGCCATCCTTGGTCGTCGGTCAGGTGCCAATGCATGCGGTTGATCTTGAACAAGGCCAATACGTCCAGCTGCTTCTTGATATTCTCTACCGGGATGAAATGGCGGCAGGGGTCTAGCATGATACCACGGTAGCCGAAACGAGGCTCGTCCTTGATAGATACGGCCGGAGCGGTCCATGCGATACCTTTCACGGCGGAAGGACTCTCGATCTCGGCGGGCAGCAATTGCAAGAACGATTGCATACCGTAGAAAAGACCTTGAGGGGTCTTGGCCTTGATACGGACGCCGCTGTCGGCTACGTCTAACGTGTATCCCTCGTCGTTTACGTCCAGAGAGCCGTCGATAACCAACGAGATACCGTCGGAGGTCTCTTTGTCGGCGGTAGCTATCTGGTAGCCTGTCGCCGTGTTCATTTTAGCCGCGAAGAACTCGGCTACGGTTTTCGCCTCCGGGGTGGAAGCGTAGATCTTCGTGTTTTTGTTTAGCTTGAAGTTTCCCTCGTTCTGCGTAAGGCTGACCGGTGTCGGGATGATGTTGATACCTTGGTTGTAAGCTTTCGCTTTACCGGGAGCATCATCACACGAGGCCATCAGGCCCAAGACAGCGCCGGCGCAGATTGTAGCAAGGAGCTTTTTCATAGAATTAAAAATTGAAAGTTGAAAATTGAATATTGTTTAGATGTTTTTGAGAGTTTAAAAAGAGAATTGAGAGTTGAAGATAAGATGCCGTTTGGCATCCTTTTCAATTCTCAATTCTCAATTTCCTATTTACCACGCGAAGATAGGATATTCCTTCATGATACCGTTCACCTTCTCACGAACGGCGCCGATAGTCTTATCGCATTCGGGAGCGGCCAATACGGTGTCGATCAGTTCCACGATCTCGCCCATAAGCGGCTCTTTAGCGCCACGGGTCGTGATAGCGGGCGTACCCACACGGATACCGGAGGTCTGGAAGGCCGAGCGGCTGTCGAACGGAACCATGTTCTTGTTCACCGTGATGTCGGCGGCTACCAAGGCTTTCTCGGCCACCTTACCGGTCAGGTCGGGGAACTTCGTGCGCAGGTCGATCAGCATGCTGTGGTTGTCCGTACCGCCGGAGATGATCTTGTACCCTTTGTCCGTGAAGGCCTTGGCCATAGCGGAGGCGTTCGCTTTCACCTGTGCTTGGTACGTCTTGTATTCCGGCTCCAAAGCCTCTCCGAAGGCTACGGCCTTGGCCGCGATCACATGCTCCAGCGGACCGCCTTGGATACCCGGGAATACGGCGGAGTCCAACAACTGAGACATCTTCTTGATCTCGCCTTTCGGTGTTTTCTTACCCCAAGGATTCTCGAAATCCTTACCCAGCAGGATGATACCGCCACGAGGACCCCGCAGGGTCTTATGCGTCGTAGACGTTACGATGTGAGCGTACTCCAGCGGGTTGTTCAGTAAACCGGCGGCGATCAGGCCTGCCGGGTGAGCCATATCGATCATCAATAAGGCGCCTACCTTGTCGGCTATCTCACGCATACGTTTGTAATCCCAGTCACGGGAATAAGCGGAACCACCGCCAACGATCAATTTCGGTTTCTCACGAAGGGCTACTTCCTCCATTTGGTCGTAGTCCACCCGTCCGGTATCTTCCTTTACATTATATTCGGTAGCGTGATAGAGAACGCCGGAGCTATTTACTGGTGAACCGTGGGACAGGTGTCCGCCATGCGACAGGTTCAACCCGAGGAACGTGTCGCCTGGATTCAATACGGCGAAAAATACGGCTGCGTTGGCCTGCGCCCCGGAGTGAGGCTGCACGTTGGCCCATTCGGCGTTGAATAGCTTTTTCAACCGTTCGATAGCGATCGTCTCACTTTGGTCTACTACCTCGCAACCCCCATAATAACGCTTGCCGGGATATCCCTCGGCGTATTTGTTGGTCAGACAGCTTCCCATGGCCTGCATGACCTGGTCGCTGACAAAGTTCTCGGAAGCGATCAACTCAATGCCTTTCAATTGGCGTTGGTGCTCCTTCTCGATAATGTCAAAAATGATGTTGTCTCTTTTCATTACCTCTTAAATTGGTTATTGCAATGATATGTTCCTCATTGAAAAGGAATCCTCGCGAATGTACTATATTATTTTAATACTATTTAAAAGATTCCGTTTAATTATTACAGATGCGCCGGAAACGGCTCCGCTTACCACTTGGTGAGGGTTACGTTTCTGAACTCAACCTCCTTACCCTCGCTCTGTAGCCCGATATGGCCTTCCTTCACCTTGTTGGTTCCGGTGTTCTGGTATACGCCGTTGATGTAAACGGTGATGACGCCGTCTTTCACGAAGATGTTCGCCTCGTTCCACTCTCCGGCGGGTTTCTCGCTAGACGGGTTCACGTTCTTTACGACAGGGAAGAAGGGACGTTCCTCTCCCGGGCGTTGCTGGTACTCGACAAGGTCGGAGCCTCCCAGCAGTACGAACAATCCGGCCCTCCCGGCTTGCAGATTACACTCGATCCCGTTCGGGAAGGGGTTCTTTAGGTCTGCGATATGCAGGAAGATGCCGCTGTTCGCGTTGGAATCCCCATTCGGCCAACGCCATTCCACGTGCAATTTATAGTCGCCGTATTTCTCCTTGGTGTACATATAGCCGAAAGGCTGGCCGGTGATAAAGATCTTACCGTCGCGTACGGAATAGACCTGATCGGCGGGGACGGAGTTTTTGTCGACTACGAAATTCCAGTTAGACAGGTCTTTCCCGTTGAACAGTTTCTCGGTCTTCTGTGCGTTCGCCCCATTGGAGAAACAGAAGAGGGAAGCGGCTAATACAGCCAAAGATAGCATTCTTTTTTTCATGGCATTAAACTCTATTTATAATATGATTAATCAACGATTAGTTTGCGATAGCGTACCCGTTTCGGCTCGGCGTCGCCCAAGGTCTTACGTTTGTATTCCTCGTACTCGGAATAGGTCCCTTCGTAGAAGACCACGTTGGAATCGCCCTCGAACGACAGGATATGGGTACAGATACGGTCCAAGAACCAACGGTCGTGAGAGACGACGACGGCGCAACCGGCGAAGTTCTCCAGACCCTCCTCCAAGGCACGTAGCGTGTTCACGTCGATATCGTTGGTCGGCTCGTCGAGCAGCAATACGTTAGCGTCCGCTTTCAGCGTCAGCGCCAGATGCAGGCGGTTACGCTCTCCTCCGGAGAGTACGCCGCATAGCTTCTCTTGATCCGCTCCCGCGAAATTGAATTTAGACAGGTAAGCGCGTGCGTTCACCTCCTTGCCGCCCATACGGATGAATTCTTGTCCGCCGGATACGACTTGGTAAACGGTCTTTTTCGGGTCTATATCCTTATGGGTCTGGTCGGCGTAACCTACTTGTACGGTCTCGCCCACCTCGAAGGTCCCCTTGTCGATGCTTTCCATGCCCATGATCATCTTAAATAAGGTAGTCTTACCGGCACCGTTCGGCCCGATGACTCCCACGATACCGTTCGGGGGAAGCATGAAGTTCAAATCATCGAACAGCAATTTATCGCCGAACGCCTTCGCCACGTGCTGTGCCTCGATCACCTTATTGCCCAAGCGAGGGCCGTTCGGGATGAAGATCTCCAGCTTAGCCTCACGCTCCTTCTGGTCCTCGTTCAAGAGGGCCTCGTACGAGTTCAGACGTGCCTTACCCTTGGCGTGACGGGCCTTCGGCGCCATATTGATCCATTCCAGCTCACGCTCCAAGGTCTTACGGCGCTTGCTGACTTGCTTCTCTTCTTGAGCCATACGCTTCGTCTTCTGGTCTAGCCAAGAGGAGTAATTACCCTTCCAAGGGATACCCTCGCCACGATCCAGCTCAAGGATCCATCCGGCCACGTGGTCTAGGAAGTAACGGTCGTGCGTGATGCAGATAACGGTACCGGCATATTGTTGCAGATGTTGCTCCAACCAGTCGATCGACTCGGCGTCCAAGTGGTTGGTCGGCTCATCCAACAGCAATACGTCCGGCTGCTGGAGCAGCAATCGGCAAAGGGCCACCCGACGACGTTCGCCTCCGGACAACGTATCCACCACCTGATCCTCCGGCGGACAACGCAAAGCGTCCATGGCACGTTCCAGACGGCTGTCGAGGTTCCATGCGTCCGTAGCGTCGATCTTGTCCTGCAACTCCGCCTGACGGTTGATCAAGGCATCCATCTTATCCGGATCTTCCAGCACCTCCGGATCGCCGAATCGCTCGTTCACCTCCTCATATTCCTTCAAGGTGTCCACGATCTCCTGCACGCCTTCCTGCACGATCTCCTTCACGGTCTTGCCCGGCTCCAACTTAGGGTCCTGCTCCAGATACCCTACGGAATACCCGGGGGAGAAGACCACCTCTCCTTGATAATCCTTATCGATACCGGCGATAATCTTCAGCAACGTAGATTTACCGGAACCATTCAATCCGATGATTCCGATCTTCGCCCCATAGAAAAAGGACAGATATATATTCTTTAAAACCTGTTTTTGAGGCGGAAAGATCTTGTTCACGCCTACCATCGAGAAAATAATCTTCTTATCGTCTGCCATATAATTTTTTGTGTGTTAATTGGTTCCTTAACTTAAAATAATGGTGTACAAATCTACGTAAATATCTTTTATTTTACAAATTAACAAAGATCATAGGTATCAGATATCTACCGATTGCCAAGTTTGGCGTGTGGAGATTACTCGGTTCAATTCTCTTGTGCAAGAAACCGGTAGATATGCTATGCCTCGGAAGTTGAGCTTTAGCGTTATCATAAATGAGGGTAGGAGAGGTTGTGCGGCGTTGTGGTTAGGACTGTGCGATCATGTGGCTTTAGGTTGTGTGATCCTAACGATTTAGGATTGTGGTTCGTCTTCGTCTTGTGAAGATATGTAACCGGTTTATGCATGATGTAATACGTGATGTAAAGTGCTTATATCTTGTTTCTTGCGTTTGCTCCCCATGAAAAAACTAAAATTTACCCCTCTTGAAATTTGTATAATAAAATAAAACCCCCTATCTTTGCACTCGCATTACAAAAGTAACGCACAGGATGATTCGCTAGCTCAGCTGGTAGAGCACAACACTTTTAATGTTGGGGTCCTGGGTTCGAGCCCCAGGCGGATCACTGAAAACAAAAGAAAAATCAAGCAAATCCCTGATAATCAGGCATTATCAGGGATTTTTATTTTCCCCAAATACTGCATTTCACCGCAAAAAACAGTGATGATCACAGGTGAAATAGGTGGACTTGACATCTACCTGAAAAAGTCCACCGAATTAGATCATATTTCATTGATTTTACGGATTTTGCGTGGTTCGAAACCGACTCGTAAAAATTAATTTTGTAACATCATTTTTTTGAGTATGGCTATGCAGAGAAACTACTTTACGATTCTTTTCTTCATCAAGAAGTCTAAACTCCTAAAAAACGGAGAGGCACCCATTTGTATGCGTATAACGGTTAACGGGCAACGGGCCGAGATACAGATTAAAAGAAGCGTGGACATTTCCAAGTGGAATTCCCAAAAGGAATGTGCCATAGGTAAGGAAAGGAAATCTATGGAGTTGAACCATTATCTGGATACGGTCCGTATGAAAGTTTTACAGATCCACAGGGAACTGGAGCAGGACGGGAAGCCGATCACGGCCGATGTCTTAAAAAGACGTTATTACGGGGAGGGGGACTCTCCGAAGATGCTACTGGAGGTTTTCCGGGAACATAACCGAAAGTACAGGGAGTTGATGGGCAAGGATTATGTCGCCGGGACTGTCCTGCGCTATGAACGGACCGCGAAGTATCTGGGTGAACTGCTGCAAAAGGAATACAGGATGAACGATATACCTTTGAAAGAGATAAACCATGAGTTCATCGCCCGGTTTGAGCACTATATAAAAACAGAAAAATCATGTGCCCAGAATGCCACGGTAAAATATCTGAAAAACTTCAAGAAGATAATAAAAATGGCGCTTGTGAACAAATGGATAACGGACGATCCTTTTCTGGAGATTCATTTTAAACAAACAAAAACGAACCGGGCGTTCCTTACGGAAGAGGAATTGAACATACTTCTGAAAAAGGAATTCACCATTCCCCGCCTGCAAACGGTCAGGGACATATTCGTGTTTTGTGCGCTGACCGGGCTAGCCTTTACCGATGTACAGCACTTGCGATATGAACACATAATAAAGGATGTCAATGGCGAGTACTGGATAAGAAAAGCCCGGGAAAAGACGGACAACATGTGTGACATTCCACTGTTGGACATTCCACGGATGATTTTGGAGAAGTACAAGACACATCCGGAATGCCTGAAAAAAGGAGTGGTCTTGCCGGTACCCAGTAACCAGCGGATGAACAGTTATTTGAAAGAGATCGCTGACATATGCGGTATCAATAAACCACTGAGCACGCATGTTGCCAGGCATACATTCGCGACCGTCGCGCTGGCCAACAGGGTTTCAATGGAATCCGTTGCGAAAATGCTCGGGCATACAGACATCAGGACAACCAAAATATACGCGAGGGTTTTGGACAAGACCGTTTCCGAAGAAATGAAAGGGATGAGAAGCAAATTCGTGGTCTGATAAGGACTGGAAAACAATCAGACCATACTTGAAGCCACCTGATTCCAAATGAAACTATCCCATAAAATGATTTCACTTGAGATTGGGTGGCATATCAACAAGATATGAGTATCGGTTTAGCATTTGAATCCGAGACTTCATCAAATACCATCTCTGTTCCTTATCCTGCATTTATGTTTGGAAAATTTGGTAATCATGTCATTCGTGCTGTGATTAACCGTTTTGATACTTTCAAGTTCTCAAATCTTAAAGATTCTTATTCCAATTTGGAGTCTATTAAGAACTTTATCAAGGGTTACTCATATTTAGCGGGAATCAATATTCTGGTATATGCCAAACAAGAAGTGTTGGATGATCTGACGCAGAAAGAGAAACTTTTTTGTGCAATATAGGTTCTCCGTCAGATAGAACCATTGTTGTCAAAAGGCGGTATCGGATAAGGAACAAAGCTTTTCCGTCCGAAATAGATACAAGAAGTCTCTGTGAACGTACACAAAAATTATTACTTAACAGTTAAAGAATTGGTAAGTCTATGGTGGAAACAGAGAATATGTATCTGTGTATGGACCTCTCAAAAGCCGATTGGCACTCTTACGAGGATAGTTTTGGAACATTGGAAGAGAAGCGCCTTATCAGATATATTGAGTCAATATATCTAAAACTCACAAAGAAATACCACAACATATCCTTACTCCGTAATGAACAGGATTTGAATGGGAAGAATATGGAAGAAATACTATTTGACAGATAGTTATGCAAATCTGTGAGATTCTACATTTTGTATATACAATTTGGGAACCATCCGGCTTCTCCGTTCTGCTCAGATTCTCATATTCAAATCCTTGTATATAAAAATATGAGAAAAAGTCTAAAAATGATTTTTATTTGGCAGACGCATCTATATCCAGGCTATTCAGGTAATCCGCTACAAGCCGCTCAAGTTGTCCTCGTCTGAAATCAAACCATTTCTGACGGTATTCGCTTCCATCAATGACATATTTGAAATTTCTGAATGGCTTCCGTCCCGATACGGCTTTTCGCAACCTCTCTTTTATTCCGGCATCATCCGGTATGCAATCCCGAATGAAACGCTCCATGATCCCGAAGGACTCTCCCGGCTCCGGCGGGTCAATGCGGACACGTTTTTCCCAACGCTCCACCTTCCTGTAAACTTCCTGATAATATTTGTCAAAATCTCCACACTCATAAGAACCGTATGATGCTCCCGGCACGCTTTCGGTTTCCAAAGTGTCCGGATTCAAGAAACAGACCATTCCCATGCCCGTTTCTTCGGCGATGCCACTGATTACCTCTACCGGATATTTCGAATATTCTTCCATTTCCCGTCTGCTTTCTAAAATGTAATAAGCACTCACGAAAATACATCATGAGGTGGAAATAACAAAAGCTTTTACGAATAAATGTAACGCAATCTGTCATCCTCATTTCTTGCGGCAAAGAAAGTTGTTTTTCAGGTCGGTCCCGCAAGGCGGCCCTGCGGGCTGGTTGCTCGTGAAAAAATCTTCCTCACGCTTCGCGTGAGCGTATTTTTTCACGGCAAGCCTTGCCGGAGACCGCCGAAAAACAAACTGGAGGAAGCACAAGAAATAAGAATGCCTACCCGTGTAGGCCATGTATAACTCAAAAAAATATAAGGCTATGGCAGACAAGAGCACAGAAAAAGAAAGACTGTTCAACGAATGGTTCACTAAATCCTATGACAGACTGAGAGGGACGTTACGCCGGTACGGAATGCTGGACGAGGACAATTTCCATGACACCTACCTTTTCGTAAGGAAGCAGGTGCTAGTCCCCGGAAAGGACATAACGGATTATGACGCGTATTTTGTCGGATGCTACAAAAAAGCGGCTCTGGTAAAGATAAAAAGAGAGAACCGGTATGCCTATCCTGAAGACGATTTTTTCCTCAGATGCGGTGAGGAGGCGGAGTTTCTTTCCACGGACGACCTGAACGGATGTGAGAGGCTGGTAAGGGACATACTCCGCTTTATCCGGCAGAAATTCTCTTATGACGAATACCGGATGTTCATGTTCCGGTTCTACGAGGCCAGTTTCTCTTTCAAGGCACTGGCGGAATGTATGGGTATCTCGGCCACGGCCATATCACAGAAAGTATGCGCCATAGTGGAAGCGGTGCGCTCGCATAGGAGTTTTGCGTGGAGGAGCCAGATGCTGGTAATTGAAGGAGCGATATCCTGAACGGAAATCATTTATCACCATTATAAAAGGAAAGGACTATGGCACTTATCGTATATAACAAGGAGAATTCCCGTCCGCAGGAAGTCACATACAAGGGCAAGCGGACCATCAATCTGGACAGCAGGGGAACTGTCTATCTATCAAAGATGATGTCAATTGAACTGGGTGTTCTTGGCGGAGGCCGGGTAAGCTTTGCGCATGATGACGAGACGGGGGACTGGTACATCTGCCGTACCACCGATGATGACGGGTTCATCGTATGGAAGGACAAAAGGTGCGCGAGATTCTCCGCGGGGTTTATCGTGCACAGGCTCATGCGGCAGGCGAAGGTGGAGCGGAAAAGCGTACAGTTCATGATGGCGAAGACACCCATGGAGGTGAACGGGACGGTCTATTACAAGATACTGCTCTCGAATCCGATTTTAAGATAGGCTGTACATAAAATAATAATGTATATCTTTCATAATCTTGCTTCAATGGTCTTATTTTTAATTTGAAGTATTATTTATTTTCCATTCTCACGACTTTTACCTTTGCTATGATTTTCTTTTTCGGTTATCAGTCTTGTTGACGGCTCTCAGCTCTACACCGGACATATCCGAAGATTTCCCTGAGTTATATTCAAGTCAATTCTCCTTTGATTGTAAAATTCCCTATATCCATGTGCATAGCTGAACAAATATAGCGACTATTACCTAAATTAACAAACAAATGTGCATTAAAATATAGAGTAGTGTTTCCATTTGAATTTTAGTTATTTGATACCCCAACTATGAACAACAAACAGACAACTGTTTTTTTGAAACAGCAGAATGTTTCTGTTTTATTAAGGAAAAGTTGAAATTGGTATATTTCAGGTAACCGTTCATTTTCGTAAGTATCGAGGCGATTTTCTTTTTCCGATATTTGGGTTCAGCTATTTCTATCCCCAACCTGTATATCTTCAAGCATACTTACCTTTATTATTACGTTCTACAATTGGTCATCCACATCCATAAATGCAAGGTCATACTCGGCACTCTGTACTATCCTCTTTGTTTCCGATATCCCCTTAGTACGAAGCCTCCTTGCGGAGTTGGCGGCTTTCAACGCATTTCCTTAATTTATGGCTATCAGACCGTCTAATGTTCATCCCTTCGTTCCGCAGTCGGAACTACTATGGAATCGGCTGACTTCTCCCGACAAATCTTGTTTCAACCACGCCTGTTACGAATACGTGTCCGGGAGACCTCCCCCGTTAAGAGCAACAACTTTCTCCTCATATATCTGCCTGATTTACAATACGCATGTCCGGATAGTTTAGGGCTTCGACTTGACATGCAGTCTCGCCCACATACGTCATGCCTTATATCCGGTTTCTGTTCGTCAGACCGAGGATTTGCCGACGGTTTCCTTCGGATTCCCCTCACGGTGGACACCCTTGCCTGAAGCTAACGATTCCCACTATCAAGGCTCGTTCGGGACTTACACCCTATAGTTGTTGCCCATTGCCTAAATAAAATACCTTTTTTACTATTGACACGAAACCCAATGGATATGATCGCATCCAAATTGTAATAAGTCAGATTGCGCATCACTTGCCGTTTGCCTTCCTGTCGAACTGTTCGGAAATCCCGAACAGTTGAACTTTCCTCTAATTCTTTCTGATCATATATGTTTTTTATATGCTCGCTTATATTTGCTTTGCTTGATTGAAAAAGATCCACAATTTGCGCCTGTGTTAACCAAACGGTTTCATCTTCCAGCCTCACTTCCAACTTGACCGCTTCATCCGGCTGATATAATATGATTTCTCCCTGTTCCATTACTTACCTTTTCTTATCATCAAGCCTCTGCATCGCACCGCTGAACTTCTCACTAAACATCATATCATCGGGCAAAACAAACCAGGTGGGAATACCTCTCGACTGTGGATTACCTATACATTCACCTTGCCCGTTCTGTTTGCGGTAATCGTCCCATTCACTATAAGCGATGTTCCAACGAATACCTATTATGATATCGATTTTTATTTATTGTTTGGCACATAGTTAATTATATAAATTATCTTTGAGTTACTACGCTTGATCGAATGTTTTTCCCTATTCAAGGAGGATTTTTCAGACCAAAGTGTTAATATATTGGTATAATTATTAAATATATAAAATTTATACGGATTATATACTAATATTGCTATATTTGTCATATATAAATAATACAATATCATTTTATGATAAAATTTCTGATAGATTATTCTGCTGGTGTGCCAATTTATCGGCAAATAATAGATCAAATAAGATTTGGAATTGCTACTGGACAGCTAAAGATTGGAGAGCAGTTGCCAACAGTTCGTGCGTTAGCGGTGGAATTAAAAGTAAATCTGAATACTGTTTCTAAAGCTTACAAAGAATTAGAAATACGTGAGATATTAGAGACTCAACAGGGAACAGGTACATTTGTTAATAAAACAGAATCTGTTATCCCTGAAAAAGAACGACAGGAGAAGCTAAATGACATTTGTACTCAATTTTTAACAATAGGCATGAGTTACGGCTTTGGCTTAGATGATATTATTGTAAATTTAAAAAATATGAATAATAAATAACCTAAAATGTAATATTATGAAGACGACAGATCTTAAAACAAAGGGAAGCCTTAACCCATTATCGATTTCGATATTTTTAATATTTTCGGTGATATTTGTCATGCTGTTTGCACTTGGAGTAATTAATATTTTTGTATTTATTATATCCATGGCTTTTTCAGTTTTATTGTCAAATTCGATACATATTGCCGATCAATGGGAACGTGCGGTAGTTTTAAGAATGGGTAAGTATAGTGGCTTGAAAGGCCCTGGTTTATTTATGATAATTCCAATTATAGATAGGGTCTCTACTTATATAGATCAAAGAGTAAGGGTTAGTGCTTTTAAAGCGGAACAAACCTTAACAAAAGATACTGTGCCTGTTAATGTTGATACTGTTGTTTATTGGACAGTATGGGATGTGGAAAAAGCTGCGTTGGAAGTCCAAGAATACCAAACTGCCATAGAGCAGATTGCTCAAACAGGATTAAGAGATACAATAGGAAAGCATGAATTATCTACGTTATTGCAAGAACGTGATAAAATAGCTGAAGATTTACAACAAGTATTAGACAAGAATACGAATCCCTGGGGGATAACATGTCAGACTGTAGGTATTAAGGACATTGCGATTCCTAAGGATTTAGCGGAAGCTATGAGTAAAGAAGCTCAAGCTGAACGAGAAAGACGAGCCAGAGTTATTTTAGGTACAGCAGAGACTGAAATCGCAGAAAAATTCTCACAAGCCAGTCAAAAATATACAAATAATCCTGTTGCATTGCATTTACGTGGAATGAATATGCTTTTTGAAGGGTTGAAAGAAAAAGGCTCTATGGTCATAGTACCTAGCTCTGCTCTAGAATCAATGAATTTAGGGGCTATTGGAGGCATTGCTTCCTTGTCAAAAATGAAAGAAAATGTTATTTAATAAGATAACATGTTGTTTTATAATCTTAAAAATTTGTGTTATGAAAAAAGTTAAAAAGTTAAAAGTGTTAGAACTGGACAAAGAAGTTATTAAAAAATTGGAAGAAGCCCCTATGAATAAAATACAAGGGGGTGGTAATTTTTGTCCGACAGGGAATAGGTGGACATATTGTGCTGATGGGACATGCCCAAGTACATATTATGCATGCTAATAAGCAGGAATAATTTTAAGTATGCGTTCAAAAATGATTTAACATAAGTTGTTTTCTTCTATTGAATTTATTTTTTGAACGCATATTTATGTATATGCAACATATTATATTTATAGTGTAATTCTACAATATGTATAATTTCCTTTCTAAATTCATACTTAGAACACCTTATTTCTATTACGATTTACTAGAGAAAAAGGATTTTAAATATCTTATCAATGATAAGATATTTAAGGAGGCAATATTTTTGGCATCACCAGATTTATATACAGCAATGATAAATATATCAAATAAAAGCTATAAAAAGCAAACCAGAATAAAGAATTCTTTGTATAGGTATGCTGAAAGGATGTCAACAAGATGTACACCATTTGGATTATTTGCTGGTATATCATTGGGGAATATAGGCGATAATACAGAGTTAGAAATACATAAAATAACCAAAAACGTAAGATTAGATTTTTGTGTATTATATTCAATTATAAAGGAAATTGAAAAAAAAGAAGATATAAGATTGAAATTGAAGTATTATCCAAATAGTAGTATTTATAAAGTAAATAGGGCATATAGATATTTGGAGTATGATATCAGCAATATAAAACAGACTCAACTTTCAACTGTTAAATATTCTCATGCACTTTCTATGGTTATCAAATCAGCAAAAAATGGAATTACAATATATAATATTGTTGACATAATGATGAATATTGGAATAAGTCATGAAATAGCTTATGATTATGCTAATAGATTGATAGATAATAATATATTAATAAGCGAATTAGAACCTAGTATTATAAATGGAGACAATTTTGAAAGAATAATAGATATACTTGAGAATATAAATTATAAACATGTGAATAAAATAAAAGAAATAGAATCAAAATTAAAACAACTTAGTAGCGGTGAATATAATCTTGAAATATACCATGATGTAATAAATATATTGGATGATCTGAATGTTGGATATTTAAAAAACAGGGTATTTAATATAAATATAAGTAAAGAATTAAACAAATGCACTATTGATAAAAAGGTGATTTTAAAATTGAAAGACACAATGTCTTTTTTATATAGGATAAATTCAAAAGTAAATAATCCTAATCTTGACAAATTTAAAAAAGAATTTTATCAAAGATTTGAAAATAACAAAGTGAGATTAGTGGATGCGTTAGATCCTATTATTGGAATTGAATACCCTTGCCTAAACAAGAGTAACAAATCAGATATATTGAGAAATATAGAATTTCCAAACGAGAATGTTATCTCATCCATTTCTTCTGTTTCAGGAATAGAAAATATCCTATTAAACAAAATTGTATATGCATATAAGAACAGAGATAACATAATAGAACTAAAAGAAGATGACTTTCCCAAAAAAGAATTTTATTATAAAGACCTACCAGATACAATGTATGTAGTTTTTAACATAATCAATAATAAACATACAATAAATCTAAAAGGGTTTTATGGAGCATCTGCGGCTAATATAATATCAAGATTTTATTTTATTGATAAAAGAATAGAGCATATTATAAATCGCATTGTTAATATAGAAACTGATTTAAATAAGGATAAAATTTTGGCTGAAATATTACATATACCTAATTTAGTTGTGGCTAATGTTACAGTGCGCCCTAATATAAGAAATTTTAAAATATCATATATAAATAATCATATAGATGGAATTGAATCTATTGATTTAATGGATATAGATATTTTTTTAGATTACGATGGGAATTTATCTTTATGGTCAAACAAATTAAAAAAACAAATAATTCCAATGTTGACAAACGCTCATAACTTCGAAGAATCCACACTCCCTATTTATAGATTTTTGTGTGATCTTCAAAGCCAAAACAAATTACTTGGATTAAGATTTTCTTGGGGGAGTCTAATTAATAAATTTATCTTTTTTCCAAGAGTTATATATGGTGATGTGATTTTGAGTCCATCATTGTGGCGATTTACAAAGAAAGAAATACAAGAGTTGATTGATATAAAAGATTCAATGGAAAAAATTGAAATTTGGAGAAATAAATTTTCTTTACCATTAAAAAATGTATATTCTGATTTTGATAATGAATTGTTAATATGTTGGAATAAACAAATAAGTATTGATTCTTTTATTCAAATAATAAAGAATAGAAACACTTTAATTTTGAAAGAGTTTCTTTATGATAATTATGATATTGTAAAGGATACAAGAGGCGAGTGTTATATAAATGAAAATATAGCATTTTTATATAGGAATTCATATGAATAATAATATATTTATATTAGGAAGTGAATGGGTATATTTAAAAATATATCTGAATGAGAATATAGCAGATAAAATATTAACTGAATATATATATCCTATATTTAGGAAGGCTAAGAAGAATAACTATATTGATAAATATTTTTATATTCGTTATGTAGATACTGGATTCCATATAAGAATTAGAATGCATTTAATTAATAAAATATATTTGTGTAAATTGTTAAATATTATAAGCAAACAACTTAATATTGCAATTAAAAGGAAATTAGTATGGAGAATTCAATATGATACATATATAAGAGAAATTGAAAGATATAAAACAAAATACATTGAAGATTCTGAATCAATATTCTATTATGATAGCGCATGTATACTTTCTGTATTAAAAAAAATAAACAAAGATAAAGAATTGGATTTTTTTAGATGGTTATTCGCTATTTATATCGTAGATAGGTATTTCTATTATTTTGATATTATACCAGAAGATAGAATAAAAATTCTTAAAGTTATCACTCAATCATTAAAGGAAGAATTTAAAATGTTAGGCATATATGGAAAACAGTTTTATAAAAAATATTCAGAAAATAGACATATTATAAAATTATTTTTGGAAAGCAAAGAGAATAATTTGTTGACATTAAATAAAATAATAAATAAAGAAATGATGAGTTTAAATAGCATCTCAAATGCTATTTATAAAAATACGAATAATAAATTTGAAATACTAAATCTATTGCGAAGTTATATACATATGAGTATAAATAGATTGATGAGTTCAGATAATAGAATATATGAAATGTTTATAACTGATTTTTTGTTAAGATATTATTTGGAAATAATAAATGTGAATAAAAATGGAAAATAAATCGTCTTCTGATAAAGAATTTAAGTGGAGCAAATATAATTGTGTTGTTCAACTAGAAAATAGTAAATATGTATTATATAATACATTGACAAACAATATTGTAACTATATTAGAAAGCAACATTGATATATTAAACAAAAGCTTATTTGATGTAAAAACAACAAATATTACTTTTTTTAATATTTTAAAAGAAAAAGAATTTATAGTTTCAAAAGATTACAATGAAAAAGAAAAAGCGGTATTAAAACTAAAAAGTGAAACAAAAGAATCTCATTTTTTTGAATTGATTATAAACCCAACTTTGAATTGCAATTTGAAATGCTGGTATTGTTATGAAAAGCACCTAAAGAATACTCACATAAGCAAAGAAACTTTAAATTCAATATTTATTTTTATAAAAAACATTGTAGAACAAAAAGATTTAGAAAAACTTTTAATTACTTTTTTTGGAGGAGAACCATTGTTAGAATTTAATAGCAGTATATTAGAAATTATTCAATACGCAAAAAAAGTTTGTAATAAGTACAATAAAAAATTGATGCTATCTTTTGTAACAAATGGAACATTGCTAAATTCCGATATAATAAATCTATTATATATGAATGAATATGACTGTACATTTCAAGTAACATTTGATGGTAATCGAAAGTTTCATGATGCTACAAAAAAAATGGCTAGAGTGAATAGTACATTTGATATTATAATAGAAAATATAATGTATGCATTATCAAAAGGATTTAAATTTATAATACGATACAATTATACAAAAGATAATTTTGAAACATTCAAAGATGTAACAGATATTTTTACTACCTATGCAGAACAAAGCATAAAATATAAGCAGATACGCTTTTCATATCATAGAGTTTGGCAAGATCATGATGTTAAACATATGCACTTACCAGACAATGGAGTTCCACATAAAAATATACAAAATTCATCATTCGATATTTGTTATGCTGATAGAGAAAATAGTGTAATAATTAATTATGATGGTAAAATATATAAATGTACTGCAAGAGACTTTAGAGAGGATAATTCTGAAGGACTTCTTAATAAAGAAGGATCTATTATTTATAATAGTAATATGAAAAAGCGAATGGATATAAGGTATAATAATGATAATTGTGTAGATTGTCTAATATTCCCAATATGTAATATTTGCAGTCAATATTGTCTAGAAAATATTAATAGAAACAGTGGCTGTTTGAGGAATTTAAGCGATAATGATAAATTGCATATAATACTGGATCGAATAAATGTGATATAAAATATGAACATACAAAGAACAATAGATCGTTGTATATTAGCTATATGTAATGACATATGGGATAATATAGAAGATAACAAATATGGTTTATACAATGGGCTTTATGGAAAGATTTTAGTATTGATATATTACAATATGTATAATGGTAATAATCCTAATTATAGCTTAATCAGCAGAGCTATCAATATAGGTTTAGGAAAAATATTTCATTGCAATTCTTCATCTTATAGCAGCGGACTAGCTGGAAATATGTGCATGCTATATTTTCTTTGCAAAAATGATATTTTTAAAATCAATATGAATCATTTAAACGAAGTTTCTCGAAATATATTAATTGATGAAATGAGAAATCATATAAAACAAAAATATTATGATTTCATGCATGGGGGGATCGGGGTCGCTTTGCCTTTGTTAAAGTGGAATGTTCAACAAAATAGAATATATATATCAGAATTTATCGATTTTCTATATAATTATGCTGAAAAAGATTTTGATAATAACATTTACAAGTGGGAATCATCCCTTGTTTTTAATACAGATATAAAAGGTTACAATTTATCTATATCACATGGCATTTCTAGTATTATTATTTTTCTTTCTTTATCTTATTATTTAAACATTAATAAGCACAAAATTAAAAAAATGATAAATGGTGCCGTTAATTATATTATATCTAATGAGTTAGAAATGAAAAATACTGCTTTATTCCCAAATATGATATTTAAAGATTATAATAATATAATAATTAAACGTCGCTTGGCATGGTGTTATGGAGATTTGGATATTGCTATTTCACTTTGGCATGCAGGAAATGCATTAAATAATCAAATTTGGAAAAATAAATCATTACAAATTTTTAGAAGTTGTATTGAGTTAGTTGAAGAGCAAGATTTACTAACAGAATTTGGTATTTGTCATGGGACTTCCGGTATTGCAATGATATTTAGAAGAATATATCTTGAAACAGAAGAATTATTATTTAAGTCAGGATATGAATTATGGTTTGATAAGACAATAAAAAAAATAAATGAATGGGCTATAGAGAATAGAGAGCGATCAGAAAAGAAAGACTTTTCACTGTTAACAGGATTATCTGGAATATTATTAGTAATAATGTCTATAGTATATAATGATAATCAGAAATGGGATTCTTTATTTTTATTATCATAAAATATTAAATATAATGTTTACAAATAAAATTATTCATCAAGTTTGGGAGGGTTACTCGGAAAAGTATATCCCAATTCGTTTAAAAATTCTTTCACAAACTTGGATAGAAAATAATCCGGATTGGGAATATCATTTATGGACAGGTAAAGAAATGAGAGAGCTTGTGATAAGTAGTTTTACTGAATATGAAAACTTGTATAATTCATTACCAAGAGATGTCCAAAGATGGGATATTATACGTTATATGATTTTGTATAAATATGGGGGCATTTATACTGATTTAGACACAGAATGCTTTAAACCAATAAATCAGTTAGTGAATGATATATCATTGGGATTTGGAGAAGAACCTCCCATTGAAAAACTAATGCCAATACGGATAGGTAATGCTTTTTTAGTATCAGAAAAAGGAAATAAAGGGTGGATTTATATTATTGAAAATATAAAAAAGAATTTAGATGTATCTAAATCTTCCATTAAGAGTGTTATGGACTCAACAGGACCTAATATGATAAATAATATATTCCCATATATCAAAAAGAATTTTTGTGCAAAATCAATATCATATAAACTGGTTACTCCAGTTAGCAAATATGATGTTAATGATTTTATTTATCATAATTCCATAAAAAAATTTAATGAGAAAATTAAAGAAGCATATTGTGCACATTATTTTTTTGGAAGTTGGGATAAAAAAATTTCTTTATATTAACAGTTTAAAAACAATATCATTATGAGGGGAAAAGTTTTTATTTATTTATCTGCTTTATTTATATGTATATTTATTTTTTCTTGCAAATGCAATAAAAACACAGATGATTTAGAAAAAATCTCTATTGAAAATGCATATCATAAAGCTACATCTATTTTTGCATCTGATTATTTTGATGATATTCGTTATGTAATATTAGAGACAACAGAAGAATCGTTAATTGGTAATAATCCAAATGTATACCTAGCCAAAGATAAAATTATCATAATCTCTGATAAACAATGTTCTATATTTGATAAAAATACAGGTAAGTTTATATGTAATATTGGTCATATTGGTAATGATCCAGAAGGAAGTATAAGTCTTTTAGGTTGGTTTAATGAAGCTTCATCGCAAATATATTTTCCCAAGGGGAATCGTAGAAATGTTATCTATAATAGTGATGGTATATTTATTGGAAATCAAAGTGATCCAGATTTTACAGATGGTTTTTATGGTGTTGATAATTATGATTATTTCGATTCTGAAAAACTAGTTATGCACCTACCTGCAACAGCAAATAAACCAGATAGAATATATATTTATAAAGATACCACAGTTGTATCCTATTTTCCATCTATGGGGGATGATAAAAGTAAATTGTCAGCTCATATGGGTAATATACAAGATATAAAAACTTTCAATTTACCAAATACAGAAAGAGAAGTCATAAATATAACCTATAAAGATGGATTACAGAGTGGATTTATACCTTCAGAACAAGTATTTTGGCATCATGATAAAAAATTATACTTTAGAGAATTATTTAATGATACAATTTATGAAGTTGGCCTAACTGGATTGAAGCCCGTGAAGTGTTTTGACTTTGGCTCACTAAAATGGGAAAGAGATGAAAGATATAATGCAAAAAATAAAAATACTATTTATCCTTTGGATATATTTGAGAATGAAAACGTTTTATGGTTGCGCTTTGTTGTAAATCTTTATCATAAAGAAGATGTGGAGGTCTATAATGCGATTTATGATAAGAAAAAAGGAGTGACAACAATAAGTCCGTTTGAGGAAGGTCTTAAAGATGATTTGAATAATTTTATTCCTTTACAACCTTCTGGTTCTACTTCAACAGGTGAATTTGTCCAGATTGCTTCTGTAGAAGATATTAAAATGTGGTTTGACAAACATCCAGAACAAAAAGATTATCCAAGTGAAATATCAAAGCTTAGGTATTTGTCGGAAGAAGATAATCCGGTTGTAATTATATTAAAATGAATTATTTGTGATTTATTTTAAAAAAAAACACGAAGCTTGTTGTTATTTTTGCATTGAATATTGATTAATTAAATTCATCGGACACATGAAATGCTTTTTTTTAAAATATGATTCTAACTTGATAGATTTATTACGG
>OJIX01000021.1_pt1 | contig 136058 bp, 136 predicted proteins | sample 1595981 | NCBI WGS metagenome assembly OJIX01 (sample SAMEA4350138, study PRJEB24818) | metagenome | biome: human; feature: gut; material: faeces | place: Denmark | collected 2013-09 | reverse complement strand
CCACGTAATTGGACAAAATCCTATCAAACTTGTTCCGAGTAGATACTATTAGTTCCGAATCAGCTACGAATAGCACCGATTCGGAACTAATTCACAAAATTTGCAACGTGGTTTACCGAATGCTTACCCATCTATCATCTAAAATATACAAAATAAGGGAAGCTAAAGAACTGCTTCCCTTATTTTTTCACCCTTCAAGAAGTGTCTCTTAAAAAAGTTATCAACAGGTATTTAGTCGCTTATCCCTATTGTCTTATGGTTGTTTTTAAGGGGTGGTTATACTGGATTTACCATGCGTTTATTTGTCCGTTTTTCTCCTTTCTTTATAGCTTAATAATCGGGGGCTTTGATAAGTAGACTTTCTTCCTGTTCCCGTGCATGGCACGGTATATTTCGGGGGCTTTTCTTTCATGCTCCGCAGGAACAAGGGGGGCTTTTCACCGTCTTTTGACGGTATGGGGCTTTGAAGGGGGCTTTTGGCGTTTCCCCATCGTTTGTAGTAGATGCCACACAAGTAGATACAGAAAATACCCTAATAAGCTATGGTATTTTCATGCCCTGATAAATTAAATCGGGTTATTAGTTACTTTTTCTACTTTAATCGGGGGGGCTTATTGTTTCATGCTCCGCAGGGATAAAGGGGGCTTTTACCGCCATTTGGCGGTTGGGGGCTTTTCTTTTTAAGGGGGGCTTTTGCTCCGCAGGATAAAGAGTTTTGTTCTTTACTGATTCAGTTTTTGTTCCTGTTCTATCTGTACCCGTTGCCGTTCTATCTCTTTTTTAAGTTCCTGTTCCGTTGGTAGATAAAGCATATATTTCGATGCAAAAATCTGGCTGCTATCATTCAACAGGCTATATTTTACGATGGTCTTATCCTTTTCGGTACACAAAATAAGTCCGATTGTCGGGTTATCGCTATCCTGCCGTATCCTGTCCTCAAAATAGCGTACATACATATCCATCTGCCCGATGTCCTGATGGGTAAGCGGTTCGGCTTTCAAGTCGATGATTAAGAAGAATTTGAGGATGTAATTGTAAAACACCAAGTCCGCATAAAAGTGTTTCCCTGTCTCGGTGGTTAATCGGTATTGGCGACCGACAAAAGCAAAGCCTTTGTCTAATTCTTGTAAAAAACGCTGTAATTTGTCTATGATAGCCTGTTCTAATTCGTTTTCCCTAAAATCCGTATTATCCTGTAATCCTAAAAATTCCAGCACATAGGGGTCTTTGATTATATCTTTCGGTTCTTGGGAGACTTGTTTTTCAGTAGCTTCGTTCTTGACTAATTGCCTGTTATGGCTCATAAGCATCCGTTCGTAATAGAGATTGCCGATTTGCCGTTCAAGTGTCCTTGTACTCCAATTACAATCTACCGTTTCCTGCATATAAAACAGGCGTACCTGTTCGTCCTCGACCTTTAAAAGCAGGCGGTAATGTGTCCAACTCAATTCGTCACGCAGTGAGTGACTTTTATCGAAGAAGCGGTAAAACTGGCGCATATATTTCAGGTTGGTTTCCGTAAAACCTTTGCCGTGTTTTTGAGTCAGTTTTTGGGATAGCTGTTTAATAAGTTCTTTCCCGTATTCTGCCCGTTCTTTTCCGTTCTGCTCCCCTTCCACGATGGCTCTGCCTATGTGCCAATAGGCAGAGCCATTGTAAACTCTCAAAAGAGCTATGTTTATCAGCCGTTTTTTACCTCCTGACAGAAGTAACCGTATGGCAAGTCCATGATACGGGTAAATAAATCGGGGATTATCTATTCGCTTTTCTGTTTAGGCTTCCATACTAAACCTCCAGGAAAATCGGGAGTTAGATTCAGCATTGAAGGAATCTTTTCCGCTTCAACTGGAATACGGAAGCCGTCCGCGTGGTACATTCTCCTTCAAGATCCATAATTCCTTTTTTCTTCTTAACATAAAGATACAATGTTTTTCTGAGAGATATTCTACATCAATCAGCTTCCGTTAGTACCCTTTGATATTTTTTTGAAAATAACCAAGGATAGGTTTTCATTTTTTGATTTTAAATCATATATTTGCAAAAAACAAACCGACTAATCGGTTTTAAATAAGAGTGGAATTTATATTAAGTAGGTTAGATCATATAGTTAATGTCGTTAAATTCAACCGCATTAAACAAAAGGCAGTCTAATTCGCTAGTATATCAACTTTAAGAAAGTGTAAACTCTAATTAAATATTAATCTTTAATTGAAAAGCATTATGAAGAAAAAGATGTTCAAATTTATTTCATGCATAACCATTTTATTTATGGTTTCATGCTCTGGAGATGATTTACTTTTCTCCTATGAAGATGATGTTACCACAAGGGGACTTTCGGGTAGAGCTTCATTGACTTATCCTATGAGTAGCTTTATTAGTAATGTGTCGTTGAGTTTAACAGACCAAGGTTCTGTCAATTCCATTCTTGAGGAATTACAAAGTAATCCTTTAGGCAAAGGATACAGATGTGTTTTCAAGAAACTGACAACTAAAAAGGTATCAAAAATATCCCGAGGCGATACAGGCACAGCACCAGCTTCGTACAATGCAAAAACGAATGAGGTATTGTTGAAAACAGGCTCAATAATTGCAACGAATTCAATACAGGAGGAGTTTATACATGCCGCACAAGATAGAGTATATTTCAATGGAATTCTTCAATATGCAGGTAAAGAAGGAACTCCAAACATAGAATTTGAAGCAAAGATTATTCAAGAACTTATATATTGCGCTAATGGATATGGATTTGGCGGCTTAGGAGCAGGACCGACACATGCCGATGATTATACAAGATGGATTATGTTGTTATGTGAAGATGGTTTTCTTGATGAAAGATTTCCTTCTCTATCAGAAGTGTTATCTACTAAATATGCTGGATATGGTTATTACAACTATATGGAGTTTTTTAAAGTTAAAGATCCTGGCTATAATAAAGGTATCATTTATAGTATGCAACCTTCGCTACTTGATTATATAAGTAATAATTACGGTATTTAAAAAAGATATTATGAAGACATTAAGTTTTTTTATTTCAGTAATTGTCGCATTATTTGTTTTTACAAATAATATTTGTGCACAAAACGAAGTTAAAGTTTCCAATGGCAAATCTTATGTATATGATTATAAGAACCAGAAGATTTATCGTCAAACTTTGAATAGAAGTTTTCAGCAAGATAAAATACTGGACAATTTTGTAGCCAAACAAACGACACCAGTAAATAACTTATACATAGAAGTATTATCACCGGCAAGATTGGAAGAATTGAAATCTGAAAAGATAGCCACTACATTTATTTGTGATTCGTATGGGAAAGTAAAATCTGTAGAATTTCTATTTTTCAAAGAACCTTTTTTGTCTGTCGATGAAATAGAAAGATTAGAAGAAGCTTTTTTGAATTACACATTTGATTTGAAAGTATATGGAGATAAGCAGGATTCAAATCTTTATAAATTTGCAATTGCTTGCTTTTTTAGTAAACTTTAAATAGGAAAGGGATAGAATATACTTCAAACTGTCCAAGAACTCTTATCGAACACATAGCATAGTATGTATAAACAGGATATGAGCTTTTGGACAGTTTTCTATATATAAAAATAATACCAAGACTATAAAAATATTATCCCACATCACTCAACTCATGGTCTAAATCAAACCTCAACACATAAAAAATACCATTATCCACATAACCAAAACATCTGTTCCGTTGAGTGATTTTGAATTTTTTAATGCCTTTCTTCCATAGATTATCTGAAAAATAACGCTTGCTTTTCTTATTCTTATTATACGTTTTGTAATCCAATCCTTTGTCCGTTGCTATGGCATTCCGATTCAATTCTTCAAATTTGCGGAATGAATCAATAAACTCGTTTTGGTTCTCATTGTCAATAAGGGAAAATCCATGAGTGTCATCAATAAGGCTGAAATCAAGCTTTCCTTCACCGAAATGAGTCGTGATATACTTCTTGAGAGACAATTCCCCCTCCTTTCAAACAAGATGGAAGACAGTTGCTTCTCCTTCCATATATTCCCCACAGGAATAGCAACTCCGTCTTTGGTTACAACAACCGGATGCTTCCCATACAAGGAGCGTATAAACGACAGAAGGCAGACCGCACGGGCGGTGGCTTCGGCAACGGAGCTACCGGACACATCTGCTTCATCTGCCAGGTAATGCGCATTCGAATCTTGCTGGGGTGCATCTCCCAAAACGGATTACAGATGGCACGTGCCAATGTACTCTTGTACGTTTCACTTCGTCTATGATACGGACTTCCTGTACTGTCGGCAAATCATTGATAGTTCTAAAACATAAGCCTAATAATCATAACTTTTTTAAAACCGAGTTTGTCTCTTCCGTTTTTTAAATTACCTTTGTAGTTACTTAGTTATAAATGAAACAGATTCAATGATTAACAGCATATTATTAACTGATTTTACAGGCTTTGCAAATACCCGGTTTGATTTCACCAAAGGGATAAACATCCTTATTGGCAAGAATGGTACGGGCAAGACACACGTTCTCAAATGCTTGGCGGCAACTTTGCAGGCACGGCATGACTTCCTCAGCAAGAACTCAGCTTCCAAGGAACAATTTGAGTATATCTTGGCGGAAGACATGATATTTTATTTCAAGCCGGATGTCATAGGCAACCTAGTCAACAAGGGAGTGCCTTCAGGTAGGGCAAACATTACAGTCACGATAGACGGCAAACTGTTGCAATACAGCTTCTCATCCGCTTCCAAAACAACTGTAAAATTAGAAACGGACGAAAAGTGGGACGACCGCCACTTTATCTATATCCCCCCACGTGAGATGTTCTCTTTGTTCGAAGGCTTTATCGGTTTGAGCAGTAAACGTGAAATTTCATTTGACCAAACGTATATCAACCTGGCACACGCGTTGTCACTCCCCATATTGCGTGAGTCGGAAGACAATCCGTTGAAACCGGCTATCGAGCTGCTGGAGCAGGAATTGCAGTTCAAGGTTTTGCAGATGAACGGACGTTTCTATATACAGACAGAAAAAGGGAACATGGAAGCGCACCTGGTAGCCGAAGGACTCCGCAAGCTGGCTTCCATCTTGTACCTCATACTGAATGGGGAAATCAATACGGACACCATCCTGTTCTGGGACGAACCCGAAGCCAACCTGAATCCGGCTCTTGTGAAAGTCGTGGCAAAGTTTATCCGTGTGCTTCAGGAATGTGGCTTGCAGATTTTCGTCGCCACTCACGACTACCTGCTTACACACACGCTTTCTCTCTATTCCGAATATAAGGAACACACCAACATATCCGTCAAGTTCTTCGGCTTGAAAAAAGAAGATAAGGGAATCATTGTGGAGGAAAGCGAAACCTTGGCGGGCATACGGAACAATCCGATACTGGAGGAATATGCGGCTTTTTACGATTTGGAACAGCAATTCATCAACCAATATGAGTAATTTTCAGGAAAGCGGCATAAACTCCAGCCCATCCCCAGCGAATTTACAATCAGCTGGTTATAAACATTAGACCAAGGTTGCAATAATATTATCCCACATCACTTAGCTCATGGTCTAAATCAAACCTCAACACATAAAAAATACCATTATTCACATAGCCAAAACATCTGTTCCGCTGAGTGATCCTGAACTTCTTAATGCCTTTCTTCCATTGCTCATCTGAAAAATAACGCTTGCTTTTCTTATTCTTATTATACGTTTTGTAATCCAATCCTTTGTCCGTTGCTATGGTATTCCAATCCAATTCTTCAAATTTGCGGAATGAATCAATAAACTCGTTTTGGTTCTCATTGTCAATAAGAGAAAATCCATGAGTGTCATCTATAAGGCTGAAATCAAGTTTCCCGCCACTGAAACGAGTCGTGATATACTTCTCGAGAGGCAATTCTCCCCTTTCAAACAAGATGGCATACAACTGCTGCTCCTTCCATATATTCCCCACCGGAATAGCAACTCCGTCTTTGGTTACAACAACCGGATGCTTCTCATACAAGGAGCGTATAAACGACAGAAGGCAGACCGCACGGACGGTGGCTTCGGCAACGGAACTACCGGATACATCTGCTTCATCTGCCAGATAATGTGCATTCAAATCCTGCTGGGGTGCATCGTCCCAAAACGGATTACAGATGGCACGTGCCAATGTACTCTTGTACCGTTTCGCTTCGTCTATGATACGGGCTTCCGGTGCTGTCAGCAAATCGTGAAGAGTCTTGTCGGGAGTGACTTGTGCCCCATAAAAACTTCCTTGTTTGAACAGATACCCCACTCCGAACGAACGAGCATCCTGCAATGCTTTGTAAAAAGGAGGCATTCCGTTCTTCCAGAAATCCTGGCTGTCATGAAACTGTCCGCTCAATGACAATTCGTTGATAATGATACCGTCCATAATCTTATAGCTTCAAAATAGCATCCAGGTCAATATCAAACTGCTCGAACATCCCTGGGATATACGACCGGATTCCTCCTTGGGGAGTAAATTCCACACATTCGGCACGTGTCAGTCCGTTCCCGTCCTGCCTGAAATTATATACGGAGACATCGGACAAAGCCAACTTTTCCTGGCTAATCAGACGCCGGATGCCGTTGAAGAGATGGTCGCTATGACTTTCTATGATGATTTGCACACCGGCTTTCGCCACTTTCGCCATAAAATCAATCAAGTCGGCTTGCGCTTTGGGGTGCAGATGGATTTCCGGATTTTCCGTAATCACCATACCGCCTCTCGGAGTGGCAAAACAGGCAATGATGACCTCCGTAATAAAACTCACTCCGGTACCGACATGATAAGGGAAAAGCTGTTTGCCGCTACGCGTTTCATACTTCACATAGTGATTGTTTCCTACTGTTTCCACCACCAACCGATAGCCGGTCAGTTTATCCAGTTGGTGATTTACCTGCCCTTCCAAGGTTTGAGTACCGGGAGCCAGAATCAAAGCGGCATCCAGTGGCTCCAGACGGTGCTTGGCATAATAGTCAATCACAAATTCTCCGTTACGTCCCAGTTTGTTTTCCGAATCGGGATTGATGGGTTGCGCGTATGCGCCACCGGGACGTGTGGCAGGCAGATACAGCAGGTTATCACTTCCGAGGATTCCCAATAAATCCGAAGACGCGTCAGCCGATTGTTCCACAAGAGTGGTTTGGTAAGAGTCATCTCCTGGAGTAAAACAAAGCACGGTCGGTTCTTCACCATTATACGAAATACCGATTTCGTATGACTTGGCGTTGGTTACAAAGTTCCTTACGTCATTGAAGTTCGACGCTTCTGTCCTTCGGTTCTTCAAACCATGTTTCCCTTTTTTCTCCGTCACGTTATCCGAAGCGGTCAGCAGGGCTTGCAATACGGTAGATTTTCCCGATGAATTCGGACCGGCGAACAAGTTCAGAGGTTTTAACTCCAACGAACAATCTGTTAGACATTTATAATTGTTTATGGTCAAATTGTTTAGCATAAATTCAATTCATGAATAAGTCGGTTGATAATTTCATAACGCTTTTCAGTCTGCTTGCCGCTATCCACAGAACGGGTAAGGGATTCCAAATAGGCAGCGTCACATATTAATTGCATATAAACTTCCTGAATCTGACAATGGAGTTGCTCCCCTTCTCCATTCAGCCTGGACAGGAGGTAGCTGAAACTCTCAAAAAAAGCCATGTTTATCGGTCGTTTCTTACCGGGTGACGAAGGCAGCCGGAAGCCACCTGACGGAAGCAGCCGTATGGCAAGTTCCATGGCACGGGTAAATCGGGTGTCCAGCTCTTTGAACAAACCGTTTTCCGGCTCCAACCGATTGAGAAAACGCATCGTTTTCCCTAAAAAATCCTCCACATTACTTCGATAGTCCAAAGGCCCGTCAGTGTCAGGGTCTATGGTGACATGCTGCTGCCACAGATAAAAAGCCACAAACCGGAGTACCAGATACCTGTCTTTCATATGATTGGCGGGAATGGAATGCTCCGTGGCTTCAACAAAGGCCTCCTTTTCAGCCAGCCGGTTAATCAGTTCCGTGGCATTGCCTTGATAAAGTGCATTACGCATTTCTTGGTTGTTTAGCCGCGTCCCGCCCCGGTTCACCCGGTCGAACAAATCAAAAGTGACCCGGTCGCTGGTGGGAGCCTTAATCACATGCAAGGTCAGGGAGCAGTCCTCTATCTTATTTTGCTCCAATGGAGTCAGTTTGTCAAACCGGGAACCATTCTTGTCCTTCAGGATGGTGAGTTTCTCCAGAGCAAATTCATTATTGATAAAACTGAACAATGTACTCAGGCGCTGTTTGCCGTCCACAATGACATACACTCCCTTTTCATCCTCCTTCACGTAAATCAGAGGCAGGGGAATACCCATCAGTATGGATTCTATCAGTTCGCTTTTCTGTTTAGGTTTCCATACCAGCCCTCGCTGGAAATCGGGAGTCAGATTCAACATCGGAGGAGTCTTTTCCCATTTCCGCTTCAGCTGAAACACGGAAGCCGAATCGCGGGCTATATTCAGCACGGCGTCTGGGTATACGGTATCCGGCTCATAACTCTGCTGGTTGGAAGCCGTCCGCATGGTATATTCTCCTTCAAAGTCCATAAATTCCTTTCTTTCTTCTTATTAATGCAAAGATACAATGTTTTTCCGACACATAATCCAAATCAATCTAAAAAACATTCCCACCCTTGTCGGATGTAATCAATACATAAACCTCAGTGTCTTCCCCATTCAAGATTCATACTTAGTTGCTCTCTGTTTTGCTAAATTCATATTTTCACCTCAAAAAATGACACTTCTATTTCTTTTCGTAGATTAAAAGGAATATATTTGCAGACAGACCGTTTGGTCTATTTTGTTTATGAAAAAATAGATATGAAGCATTTAGCGGAAAAAATAAAAGAATTAATGGCTGCATTCAGCCGTAGTCACTACGAGTATATGATGTTTGAAGAATACGGAATGCCCGATTTTTCTAAATTGTCCGAAGAAGAACGTCTTGATTATGAAATGGACGAACAAGAAAGAAAGGATTCCCTAATCTACATGGCAAAAAAATTGCGTCCTTTAGTACAAGCGTATATTGAAGCGAAGCACCTTCCGGATTATTATAATTCTTTTCTAACAGAAATTACACCATTCTACGAAAAAGAAAGAATGCTACGTGGTACAGAAGACATGGATAGCGAACTGATATTTGCTTATAGAAAATTTTTGAACGCGTTCGATGATTTCAGCATTACAGGTGCTCATAAAGAATTTGAAATCCTGGAGAATATTTTAAACAGTACGGCTACGTTACTTGCAGACTTTGACATACAACCAAAATCCGAACCGGAGGTGTACAAACCTATGATTAATATCTGCAAAACAGCATTTCCTGATAATAAATCTTGCAGTTTCAAATTTCAGAAAACAGCCAAATGCTATAATCCGGATATATTAATACCTTCATTGGAATGCGCAATCGAATTTAAATATGTAAAGGATGAAAAAGAACTCAACAGGACCATGGATGAGATTTTAGCTGATGTCGAAGGTTATAAAGGAAATCCTTCATATTCTGTCTTCTATTCTGTCTTTTATGCAGTAGGTTCCTTTTGTTCACCCCAAAGATTCAATTGCATGTGGGAGGAAAAGCATTTTCCGGACAACTGGAAAGGTATTTATGTCCAAGGCAAATGAGGTACGACCTTCGTTAGGTCATCTCATTTAGAAACACTATCTTTGCACATAGTCTATATAACAACGATATGAGTAGAATCAAGATTAAGAATTTCGGTCCGCTCAAGGAAACGGTCTCCGCAATGGACGGATGGATTGACATAGAAAAAGTGACTGTTTTTACCGGCAACCAGGGTAGCGGTAAAAGTACGGTTGCCAAATTGGTTTCCACATTTACATGGATGGAAAAGGTTTTGACGCGGGGGGATTTCAAGGAGAAAGAATTTACCGCGGCCAAGTTCAAGAACAAATATTGCGGTTATCACCGTATTTCCAATTATTTCATAAAGGAACGGACTGAAATTTTCTACGAAGGGGATTCCTATAAGTTCACCTATACCAGACAAGGCGAACTTATCATAGAAAAAAAAGACGGTACATTGAACAAATATGCCCTTCCTCAAATCATGTATGTTCCCGCTGAACGAAACTTCATCAGCATGGTCAACAAACCGAATTTGATTAAGGACTTGCCGGATGCTTTGCTGGTATTTCTGACGGAATATAACAACGCCAAACAACTCATCAAGGGTAGTCTGGAACTGCCTATCAACCATGCGCAGCTGGAATACAACAAGCAAAACGACATTGTCTATGTCAAAGGCGAGGATTACAAAGTGAAGCTGATGGAGGCTTCCAGTGGCTTCCAGTCCATAGTACCGCTTTATCTGGTTTCTCTGCATTTGTCCGAATCTGTAAAAAGCCAGGCAAACAATGCCCAAAAGATGAGCAGCGATGAAGCGAAACGCTTCGAAGCGGAAGTGGCGAATATATGGAATATACCGAATCTTACAGACGAGCAACGGAGAATCGCCCTTTCAGCCGTTTCTGCCAGATTCAACAAGTCGGCGTTTGTCAACATCGTGGAGGAACCGGAACAAAACCTTTATCCGGAATCGCAATGGATGATAATGAAACAATTGCTGGCTTTCAACAATTCGTTAGAGGCAAACCGTCTGGTCGTTACAACGCATAGTCCGTACCTCATCAACAGCCTGACCATCGCTGTCAAAACCGGTATGTTGTTGGCTTCTGGCAATCTTTCCGATGAGGCACGACAAAGAATAGGTACTATTTATCCTATAGAAGCCGCCATACATCCTGACGAAATCGCTATTTACGAATTCAATGAAGTGGAAGGAACGGCAACCGTATTGGACACATATCATGGACTGCCTTCCGATGAAAACTTCCTCAATAGGATGCTGGAGAAAACAAACGAGGATTTTGCCGAATTACTGGAAATACAACAAGAGTATGATTGACTTTTTCCCTACAGAACATATTTCCTCCTCATGCAAACGCAAATTCGGTATATGTGACCGGCCCGCTCCGGCTGCCGAAAAAGCATACATCGCTGAAAAACAGGGACAGGATTGGATTGCGGCAGTGGACAATCACTACCGGCTTAAAGTAAATTTTGTACCGGTTGACCATTGCATTGAATTACGCAAGGCGGACGGAAAGATGGATAATCGCTGTGACGGCTGTCTATTTTATGAAGACACGATCATATTTGTGGAACTGAAACAAAGAAAAAGCAAAGGCAGCCAGTGGATAAAGGATGGTGAACAACAGTTACGTTCTACCATTGGCTATTTTGAGCAACAGGAAGAGGCACGGAACTTTCCTATAAAGAAAGCCTGCATAGCCAATAGCGAAAGACCTTTGTTCAGAACGGGCCAGGCGGTACGGATGGAACGCTTTTTCTTGGAAACAAACTATATATTGAGAATCGAAAATAGAATAAATATCGAATAATTGGTTGACCTTGCAGTGATTTTCGGCGAAAAACGGAACTCGGGTACGAAAGCCGATGCCTACATTTGCACTGTTAACAAGATGTTTCACTTAATACCAATTTATTTATGGACAATATCCAAAAAATCAAGTTGCTGAATGAGCTGATGTCCAAGGCAACCCCGCAAAATGTAGATTTCACCCCGCACAATGGCAATTATTGTGTGACACTGCTGGCTACGCAACCCATTCACACTTGGGGATGGCAAAAACGTAATTTCAAAATCAAGGGTCGCCTGGAAGAGGGCAAGACAATCTCCGCCGACTTGATAGTGGAAAATGAAATGCTTTTTGGTGTGGCAGACCTGCCGTATGTGGCACACGAGGGCGACCGTACCCCTATCTTCAAGATTATCCGTGCTTCCATCTTCTGCGCTTATGGAGCCTTGCAGCTTACGGAACTGCATCGGGGTATGCGGAAAATAGCCTGCACGGACTACCCTTTCAAAAAAGCGAATAAGGAAGAACAGATAACGGCGGAAGTCAAGTTTATGAAGAAACTGGCTTCAAGGATGACTATCCCTGAACATTGTATAAGCGGACGCCCGGTAGTAACCCATCTTACGTCCACCCGCTTGAGAGACGTCATATTGTATAACAAAGAATATGAGCCGGCATTATATGAAAAGATGAAAGGTTCCATTGAGGCGTTATCCCCTTTCATCCCGGCAAAGGACAACGCGGACAATGCGCTTCCGGATGTATTTATCTCCCGCCAAGATTGGGAAAATCCCCGTGACACCTTTGACCATCAGGTGGTCATACTCAACGCAAAAAGCAAAAAGAAGCAACAGTTTTGGTGGGATTACCTGAAACTCAATATTTTTTTGAGTGACTTGGAGTATAAATTCGGTTACTATGTATTAATGAACCGCTGGCAGGTTCCGGTAATTCAAAAGTGGATTGCCGAATACCACGAAAAAGGTTATTTCGAATCCCAACGGGCAAAAGACTACCTTCTTTTTTATTTGAAAGCCAGCGAAAAAGCACCGGTTCGCGTCTTAAACTCCATGGGAGTACAGGTTAAAGTCAAAATGACTCCAAGATAAATTTGACAAATCAGCACTTGTCAAAAGGGAAGGATGAAATGTTTATTAACATAGAGTTTCATCTTTCCCTTTGTTTTTATTCCGAATGTTTATATTTTTGCAAAACAAAACCGTCTAGTCGGTTTTGTTTTTTTAATCCGAAAACATATTTCGTGCACATATATGTGTCAAATCGCTATGTAGAATTTTTTATAGGGTACAATCTATATTGGGAAAAAGACATAGAGGAATATCTCTATTTGAAATTCCACTTTCTGTTTGAATTCCTCTATGCCGAATAGACCGACTAATCGGCTTATTTGATAACAAATATACAGAAAAAAGAATAATTATAGGGCTTTTGATTGGTTTATATTTTAATTATATGCAAAAAGAATAATTTTTTAATGCAAAAGTCTTATTTTTGTATGGAGCAAAAATATGAAATCATGAAAGGATCAAAAGGCTCAGAAACAAAAATGACAATAAGGGAGGAAGCGTTTAGACTGTTTCTGACTAAAGATTTTAACATCGTCCCCCTTAAGCAAATTGAACGAAGTTTGAATTTATCAAGAGGTTGTATGTCGTACCATTATCCAACGAAACAGGAGTTGTTTAATGATGTAATCGACTACTACATTTTGCATAAGCAGAATGCTAACAACAAAATGCAAGGTGCATTCAATCTTTCCCTATTGGAATTTATTCACTTCTATGTGGATAAAGTCGCCAGTACCAAAAACGAAATGCAACAATTCCTTAGCGATGATGACCCTAATAACATAACCAACGCATACTTAAAATTAATATCCCAAGCCGAATGCTATTATCCAAACTTTAAACAGATAGCGCAAGAAATCAAACAACATGAAGTCATTCTGTTTGAAAAGATAATAAAAAAAGCGCAAGAAAAAAAAGAAATAAAACCGGAATTGGATAGTTTGTTATTGGCTCAACATTTTAGGTATCTTTTTTATGGACAATCTTATGATGATGCACTAAATAATGGATTAGATGTTGATAAACTAAAAAAGCAATTCATGTTTTTGTATAATATTATAAAATATTAATCAATTAATTACATAATGAAGAATGAAGTTTTTATAACCGAAACAGCCAGCTTCTTCCCAAATAATCCGATAGACAACAATTCTATTGAAAACTATTTAGGATTAATATCTGGCCAACATTCAAGAGTAAAAAATCTTGTTTTAAGACAAAATGGTATAAAAAATCGGTATTATGCACTTAATACCAAACAAGAAATGACACATACCAATGCGGAATTAGCCGCTAATTCCATCAACCGTCTTCTATCCGACAAGAATCTCAATGAGAAATCCATTGAATTATTAAGTTGTGCCACATCCAATGCTGATCAGTTAATGCCATCCCATGCTTCAATGGTACATGGTTTGTTGAAAAATAAACCTTTGGAAATATTTTCAGCCTCAGGGATTTGTCTATCTGGAATTCAGGCACTGAAAATTGCATATTGGGCTATCAAGTCGGGAGAAAAAAGAAACGCCATATGCAGTGCTTCAGAGTTACCATCAGCAGGATTACTCTCTAAGAATTACGATATTGAATATGAATCGTGTTGTAAATTGGGGACAAGCCCATATATGGCACTTGAAAAAGACTTTTTGCGTTTCATGTTAAGTGATGGGGCTAGTGCTGTCTTTTTGCAGGATACACCCGAAAATCAGAAGGCATTGAAAATTGAATGGATTGAAATGGTTTCTTATGCCAATGAACTTCCGACTTGTATGTTTGCGGGAGCAGAGAAACGGGAAGATGGTGAGTTAAAAGGCTGGAAAGAATTTGATAATGAAGACTACACAAATCGATCCTTATTTACACTAAAGCAAGATATTAAACTCTTGGGGAAAGAACTTCTTCCACATTGGGTAGATCATATTGAAAATAGCCTGTCAAAACATGGAATCAGTTTGGAGGAAATTAATCATGTGTTACCACATGCTTCTTCTATGATAATCTATAAAAACCTGATAGCAGAAATCCAAAGCAGAAATATAATATTTGATGAAAAACGGTGGTATACAAATTTGCCTCGAGTGGGAAACACAGGCTCTGCCGCCATCTTCGCCATATTGGATGAATTCTGGAAAACGCACGAGCTTAAGTCCGGGGAAAAAATCCTGTTACTTGTTCCTGAAAGCGGACGCTTCTCCTATGGAACAGTGTTATTAAGTGTAGTTTAAGTGTTTAAGTTTGGAAATAAGCAATAAATAGCTTAATTTTGCAAAACTAACAGGTAAAATAGTATAGTATCATATACATCTTTCAAACGAAAAGTGGAAAATTTCAAAGAGAGAAGATGGGATATGACAGCTTGCGCTATATCAAAACATATAGCACGGGTGCGTCGACTTCATCTCTAGGCTTTTCCACTGCCACGTTTGGGTTGTTGATTGCATCTGTGCTATTTTTTATATAATGCAGGTGTGATATGGATCCAAACTTGAAACAGCGGATAATTGACGAGGCGTATGTACTGTTCCTTACCAAAGGCATGAAACAGACTTCATTTTGCGATGTGGCGGCAGCCGTGCATAAGTCCAAAGGAGCGGTCATGCACTATTTTTCATCCAAACGGCATTTGATTGACACTGTCGTGAAAATGCGCTTTTTCCCGGCTTCCCAGCTCTCTCCGGAAATGGATTATCTGGAAGGGAGAAGATGGGACGAATTTCTCCGGTCCTACAAAAACCCGATTGAACGGGTAATCGACAGTTTTCCTGAAAAACTGGAGGGCAACGGATTGATGTATTACATGCAGTTCGTATCCTCCGCCAACGAATACATGGACGAATTTCCGCAAATGTACCACGAACTTCTTGCCAGGGAACAGGATTTTCTTTTCAATGCGGTCGTTGTCATTCACAAGCAGTCTGTGGACGACATACAGGTGTTCAGCCGGCAATTGTTCGAAAATTCCATAGGAAAAACCTTTGGAGCACTGCTTTTTCAAATACAATAACCGCTTCTCTTCGCTTAAAGCCGCATTTTTCTAATGTAAACGGCACATTTGCCTTGCATTTGAATACTTTTTCTTTTGTTATTATTTGGAAAGGTTTATCTTTGCGAATAATAAAATACCGACTGATCGGTTTTTATTATTCGCTTGTTTAAAACCGGGTATAACAAAAATAAAAAGGCTCATACATTGATAAATTGGAACAGACTGATAAGAAAGACTTCACACCCGCGGTCGCTTCTTGCCAAGATTGCGGCGGGGTACATCACCGTGCTCCTGACGGTTGGCTGTATCATATATATAGGTATCCACGAATGGCGGGAGATCAGGTCTATAGAAACGAATGTCCGGCAAATAAACAGACAAAAGCGGGCCATACGCAATGTATATATGAAAATGCTTGAACTCTCTTTGTTCTGCGACACATTCACGGAGTGGGACGAGAAGGATTTCAACACGTACCTGAAACAGAAATCGACAGTCGACAGCCTGTTGTACGGTTTACAGGAATTGCATCCCAACGCCCGGATAGACAGTATCCGCATCTTATGGAGGGACAAGGAACAGTCCATGCTGCAAATCAAGGAGATTATGCGCAAGCAGCAGCAAGCCGGCCGGGAAATAGCCGGACAGCTTCCGCAAACAGCCGGACAAAGCCCCCCGAAAAAGACCGGCAGGAAGGGAGGATTCCTGAAAAGGCTGTTCGGGAAAAAAGAGAAGACGGAAACCTCCCCGGACACATCCGCACTCCATACCCTCAACAGGAGCATAGCGGACAGACAGCGGCAATATGCGCGCCAGTTCTCCGAGCAGGCACATATCCTCGCCTCCCGCAACAGGTTGCTCAACGAGCAGCTTCAACAGGTTATCAGGCACATGGACCGGAATATCCAGGAAGAGATGCAGCAACGGGAGGAGAAGCTGGGCAGGACGGGCGAACGGTCACTGGCCATAGTCGCCGGGCTGGTGGTGTTCATGCTCCTGCTGCTCGGAGGCTCCTACATGATTATACACCGGGACATGGCACGCATAAACCGCTACAAGAAAAGGCTGGAGGAAACAATCGGGCAATTGGAACATACCGTCGCCGAAAACGAGGAGCTGATTGCGGCAAGAAAAAGAATCATGCTGACCGTGACCCATGACCTGCGCACACCGCTTACGACAATCAACAGCTATGCTGAACTGCTCGCGACGGAGAAAAAGATATCCAAACGGAAAGAATACAACCGGACGATACGCCGGGTGGCGGGACACATGGAGGCCATGCTGAACACTTTGTTGGGATTTTTCCGGCTGGAGAGCGGAAAGGAGGAAGTCAATCCGGTTCCGTTCAGGCTACATACCGTCATCGAGACGCTGGAAGCGGATTTCATGCCGCTGGCGGCGGACAAGAACCTCTTCCTGAATATGGAGAGTCCAAGGGACAGGGTGGTCATCGGGGACAAGAAACGGATTGTCCAGATAGGACATAACCTGTTGTCAAACGCCATCAAGTTCACGGAGCGGGGCGCGGTCACATTACGCATGCGGTTTGATAACGGAACCTTGCAGCTCTCCGTCGAGGATACCGGTACGGGGATGAGCGCGGAGGAGCAGGCACGCGTTTTCACCGCTTTCGAGCGGTTGCCCAACGCGATGGCCGAGGAGGGTGTGGGACTGGGGCTCTCCATTGTCAAGGAGCTGGTCGGACTGTTGGGAGGCACGATAGAACTGACAAGCAGAAAAGGGTCCGGAAGCTGCTTCACGGTGCTCCTGCCCGTGTCAACTGCGGAGGACACGGCAAAGAAAGAAAACGACACCCGACCTCTCGTACAGCCTTTTACCGTTGTGGCATTGGACAACGATACCGTCCTGCTGGCCGCCGTCAAGGAGATGTTCGCGCACCATGGGGTGATGTGCACGACATGCGGGTGCGTACGTGACCTGATGGAATGCATCCGCCGTCAGAACTATGACCTGCTGATTACCGATCTGAAAATGCCGCAGATGAACGGGTTCGACGTGTTGAAACTGCTTCGCACAGCCAATGTGGGAAACTCGCGGACCATTCCGGTCATTGCGGCCACCGCTTCGGGAGGCTGCAATACGGCGGACCTGCATGAGGCGGGGTTTTCGGCCTGCCTGAAAAAACCGTTCTCCGTGGAAGAGCTGCTGCAAGTCTGCACGGGATGCCTGGGCGACGAAAGGCAGCAGGAGCAGGTCGATTTCCATGCGTTGCTGGAGTATGGCGACAGGCTGGAAATGCTGGAGACGCTTATCAGGGAGACAACGGACGATATCGCGGCGATGGCGGAAAGTGCGGAAAGGAACGATTGCGAGTCGCTCAGGGAATGGACCCACCACCTGAGCAGTTCCTGGGAGATAATCCATGCCGGCAAGCCCCTGCGGGACTTGTTCATGCTGCTTCAGGGGAACGGGGAATATTCGGCGGATGAGTTCGGCCGGGCGGTCCGGAAAGTACTGGACAAGGGAAAGGAAATAATTGATTTGGCACAACAGGCAAAGGAAAGCTATGAGAGTGATTGTGGTTGAGGACAATATATTGTTCTGCGATTATATCTGCAACTTCTTGCAGAATGCCGATTACCAGACAGTGAAGGCCTACCGGCTGGCACAGGCGCGGCAGGTCATCGCCCGTTCCGTCCGGGAGGATGACATCGTGCTGGCCGACCTGAGACTGCCGGACGGGGAAAGCACCGCGCTGCTGGAATGGATGAGGGAACAGGGCTATACCCATCCGTTCATCATGATGACGAACTATGAGGAGATACACACGGCTGTACATGCCATGAAACTGGGAGCGGAGGATTATATCCTCAAACCGCTGCTCGAAGACAAGCTGCTTCCCGCACTGAAAAAGATAAGGATGGCGGACGAGGCATTCGCCAAAGTGATTTATGAACGCAAGAGCGCCGCTTTCCGCGAGCTGGACCGCTACATCCGCCTGGTTGCCCCCACGGACATGACGGTGCTCATACTCGGCAATACGGGAACGGGCAAGGAGCATCTGGCGGGCAAGATCCACAAACGGAGCCTGAGGGCGAACAAGCCGTACATAACCGTGGATTGCGGAAGTCTGTCAAGGGAATTGGCGGCATCCGCCTTTTTCGGCCATGTCAAAGGGGCGTTCACGGGGGCGACGGATGAAAAACCGGGATATTTCCAGGAAGCGCGGGGAGGCACGTTGTTCCTGGACGAGGTGGAGAATCTGCCGGTGGAAATACAACAGATGCTGTTGCGTGCTATGGAGGAACGGAGGTACCGCCCCGTGGGCGGAAGGCAGGACAAGCGGATGGACGTGCGCGTCATCGCCGCCACCAACGAGGACTTGCAGGATGCCGTCGCGGAAAAGCGCTTCCGGAAAGACCTGCTATACCGGTTGCAGGATTTTACAATCACCGTGCCCACGTTGCAGGATTGCCTGGAAGACATACTCCCGCTGGCTGATTTTTTCCGTATCCAATCCGCCGGACAACTGGGAAAGGAGATTCCGGATTTTGACGAGGCGGCAAAAAAAATATTGCTGGGCTACGGCTGGCCGGGGAATGTCCGTGAATTGAAACAGGTTGTCCATGCGGCGGTGCTGATATGTGGCGGAAAACTGATAACCCCTCAGTGCTTACGGTTGCAGCAGGCGGGAAAGACCGTGTTGAATCTTGCGAAGGAAGAAAAGATAAACAACTGCCTGCTAAAAGACGAACAGCGGAATGCGGAACAGATCAGGATGGCGGTCACCATATCCAAAGGCAACCTGACACAGGCGGCAGCCTTGCTGGGCATCAGCCGCCCGACCCTTTACAAGAAAATGGGCATGTACAGGATTACCAAGGAACAGGTCTGAAAGGACCGGATAATAATATACAGGACAGTTTCCCCTTCCATCAAAGGAAAATCGAACCGGTCTTGCCAGCCGCATTTTCCACACTCTTTTCGTGGCAATTTTCCTTGCGGCTGGCGCCGGGGAAAATTGCCGCGAAAAAGAATGCGGCGGCAATCCCGCTTCGATTTGAAGGATGATTACAGGGGCAAACTGCGACCGACGTGACGCACGGGCAATACATACAGGAGATATTCCGGAGGAACCGTTTCTTATATTCCCTGAAAATCAAACACTGACCATACCATATCCCGTCCCGCCTGAAATCTTCTTATTAAGTATATGACGGACCACAAGAAAAAACAGGGGGCTTCAGCTCCCTCTGTTCTGCATGGGCCGCCGTACCCGCTCCTTTTTTCTTCCGTGCCATGCACGCCGTTTGTCCTTTTCCCTGCGGTACGTCCCCTCGCCTGCCCCTACTCTTTTTTCCTGCCGCCCTTGTATTTCCTACTTGTTTTGAAGCACCTTTCCGGACATCTGATGACATCTGATGACGTCCGATGTCACCTTTTTGAAAATCAGCATTTTATCCAAAATATACTCATACATTTGAAGTGTCAAAGCGATTCATTAACCTCAAAAAGATGATGTATGGCACAAGAAAAGAACATGAACGAGAAACCCAAACGGACCAGGAAACCGAAGGCGAAAGACGAGGCCCTTCCGGTGGAACAGATTACCGAACTGATGCTGGTTCACAACAAGAACGACCCGAAAGCGGGCGTGCGGGCGGTCAGCGGAATCGACGGACAAGGAAAGGTGAAAACTGTTCCGGCGGATGAACGGAACGAGAATTCATTCCTGAAATTCGACAAGAACTCAAGTATCCTCGAGAATTTCATCAAGAATTTCTGGAGCCAGCTCAAGAACCCCACGCATTTCCGGCTGATCCGCATGACCGTCCACGATTACAAGATGAACAAGCAGGCCATCAGGGACCTGGCGGAAGGAAAACAGACGGACGCAGTGAAAGAGTTCCTCAAGCGCTACGAAATCCGTCCCAAAGAGAACAGGAAGGAACAGAATGTAAACCAAGAAAAAACAGAAACGATGGCAAAGAAAAAACAGCAACAGCCGCAACAACCGCAGGAACCCCTGCAACAGAGCGAGGTGCAACAGGCGGCACAAGGCGCGCAGCCGCAGGTACCGCAGGCGGAACAGCAGCCGCAGGCACCGCGTTACCGCTACAACGAGGACATGATTGACTGGAACGCACTGGAAAAGATCGGTGTTTCCAAAGCGTCGCTCGAACAGGAGGGACTGCTTGACTCCATGCTGAAAGGCTACAAGACGAACAAGCTGGTACCGCTTACGCTGACATTGGACGCCGCCACCATCCGTATGGACGCGCGCCTTTCACTGATACCCATGCAGAACGGACAGGTCGGGCTCGGCATCCACGGCATACGCAAGGAGCCGCAGCTGGAACGCCCGTACTTCGGGCATATCTTCACCGAGGAGGATAAGAAGAACCTGCGCGAGAGCGGCAACATGGGACGTGTGGCGGAACTGAACCTGCGCGGAGGCACGACGGAACCCTGTCTGATCTCCATCGACAAGAACACCAACGAGCTGGTGGCTGTCCGCCAGGAGCATGTCTACGTGCAGGATGAGGTAAGGGGTGTCAAGTTGAGTCCCGACGAGATACAGACCCTCAAGAACGGCGGCCAGGTGTTCGTGGACGGGATGATTTCCAACAAAGGGAAAGAATTCAGCGCGACACTACAGTACAGCGCCGAACGCAGGGGGCTGGAGTTCATCTTTCCCAAGGACCAGGCGTTCAACCAGCAGTCCCTCGGCGGGGTACAGCTCTCCCCCACCCAGTTGAAAATGCTCAGCGAGGGGCACACCATCCTGGTCGAGGACATGAAACGCAGGAACTCCGACGAGGTGTTCTCCTCATTCGTCACGCTGGACAAGGTGACGGGACGTCCGAACTATACCCGCCACAATCCGGAGACAGGCGAAATCTACATCCCGAAGGAGATCTGCAACGTGCTGCTCACCCACGAGGACAAGGAGCTGCTCCGCAAGGGACAGCCGGTCTTTCTGGAAAACATGGTCAACCGCAAGGGAGAGGAGTTCTCCGCCTTCGTCAAGCTGAACATGACCACCGGCAACCCGCAATACTCCCGTACCCCGGACGGGTTCAACGAGCAGCAGGCACCGCGCATCCCGGCGGAAGTGTACGGACATGTGTTCACTGCGCAGGAGAGGGCAAACCTCCAGGACGGAAAGGCCATTCTCATTTCCGACCTGAAAAGCAACGGAAAACAGTTCAGCTCCTACCTGAAAGTCAACCCCGGTTCCGGGCAGTTGCAGTATTTCCAGGACAATCCGGATATCCGGAGGGACACTTCCCGCCGGGCGACACAGGCAGACAATGCCCAACAACAGGAGCAGAAGAAAAGCGCGAAACAGACCATGTAGGATGATACCGGAAATGACAGAGAAAATGACTTTACAAACAACCCCAAAATCAAGAAACGTATGAATACGAATCAGAAGACCCGCCTCAAGGCGGAAGATATGGAGTGGAACGTTCTGAAGACCCTCGGGCTCAGCAAGGAACAGCTGGAGGCGGACGGCAGTATGGAGCGGTTGCTGCAAGGCATGGAGACGGAAGCCATTCCGTTGAAGTTCCGTACCCCGGTCATCGACCTGAGCATGGACGCCACATTGAGACTGGTACCCGGACCCGGTGGAAAACCGGTCCTGGAAATCAAGGGAATCAGCCCGGAAAAGGAACCGGAAGCATAAGACGGAAGAAGTCGGACACGTACTCCGTGCCGGACGGTACGGAGTACATAAAAAGAAAAAAAGAATATGATTGCAATATTGACTGACAAGCCCAACGTGGGCAGAGAGATAGCAAGAGTGGTAGGCGCCCATAAGAAAGAGAACGGTTACATGACCGGAGGCGGCTACATGGTGACATGGACATTCGGCAACATGCTTTCCCTGGCGATGCCGAAGGATTCCGGAAAAGCGAGGGTGGAATGGGAGGATTTCCCGCTGGTCCCGCCTCCTTACCTGACGGTGAAGAACATAAAGACGGATACCGGATGGAATCCCGACATCAACGCGGTGCTCCAACTGAAAGTGATAGCCAAAGTGTTCGACGCATGCGACACGATCATTGCGGCCACCGATGCCTCCCGCGAGGGGGAAATGCTGTTCCGCCACCTTTACCGCTTCCTCGGATGCAAGCAGCCTTGTCTCCGCCTTTGGATCTCGTCACTGACGGATGAGGCCATTCTGGAGGGCATGGCGAACCTCCGCCCGTGCCATCAGTTCGACAACCTGTTCCTGGCGGCAGACAGCCGCAACAGGGCGGACTGGATGCTGGGAGTCAATTCAAGTTATGCCGTGTGCAAGGCGGTAGGCTTCGGAAACAACTCGCTGGGCAGGGTGCAGACACCTGTGCTGGCGGCCATAAGCGGACGTTATCGGGAAAGGGAGAACCACATAGGTGCCGACAGCTGGCCGGTATTCATCAGCATCTGCAAAGACAACCGGATAATCAAGATGCGGCGCACCGAAGATTTTGAGGAGCATCGGAATGCGACGGAGCTGTACGAGGACTGCAAGGCGGCACGGAAAGCCCGCATCACGGCGGTCAGCCGCAGGACGGAGGAGGTTCGGGCTCCGGCTCTGTATGACCTGACCGGACTTCAGACGGATGCGAACCTCTACCATGGCCTGACTGCCATACAGGTACAGGAAATCACACAGAGCCTGTATGAGAAGAAACTGATTTCCTATCCGCGTACTGCCTGCCGATTTTTGCCGGAGGATGTATATGCCACGCTTCCCGCCGTCATGGAAAAGATGCTGGCGCGCAAGGAGTTCCGGACGTATGCGGACCGGCTGGATATTGCCGGCGCAAAGGCCGTCATCAACCCGCTGAAGACGACGGAGCACCATGCCATCATCATCACCGGCATGTCACCCGGCGACCTGGCCAGGGAGGAGATGCAGGTCTATACGCTCATCGTAGGCAGGATGCTCGAAGCTTTCTCGCCATCCTGCAAGGTGGAATACACCACGGTCGATGCGGTATGCGCCGCACACAAATTCCGTACCCGGACATACCGCATACTGGAAAAAGGATGGACCGGCGTCTTGGGACGGGAACATCTCATCGCGGAAGAAGGCTTTTCCAGCCTCTCCCTTCCCGAGCTGTCCCGGGACGAACTGGTAGAGGTGGCCGGTTGCAGCATCATCCGCAAGAGAAACCTGCCGCCCTCCCCCTATACGGATGCGGAACTGGTCGGATTCATGGACAGGAACGGACTGGGAACGGTAGCCACACGAGCCAACATCATCCGCACCTTGCTCGAACGCAAATATATCCGTTATTCGGGGAAATACGTCATTCCGACTCCCAAGGGGCTCTTTTTCTACGAAACGGTACGGGGCATGAAAATAGCCGACGCCTCCCTCACCTCGGGCTGGGAAGCGGAACTGGCGCAGATAGAGCGGGGCGAACGGACACCGGAGGAATTTCTGGACGGTGTACTGGAACTGGTGAAGGGGATTACCGATGAAATCCGCCGGATCCAACGCCCGGAGGAATGACCCGCGGAGGTTTACCGGCCATCCGGATTCCAGACAGACAAAAGAGGAAAGAGGTACAGGCGTCATCAGAGGCCCGTGCCTCTTTTCTTTTTTAGAGCCGGCCTGATTCCGGTCCGGACAAGACGGCAGGATAGTTTTTCCGCTTTTAAGCGGCAAAGGTCTTGGATTGCCTCATTATTTGCTGCAAGGCGGCCCCTTTCAGGGGCTTGGTTGGGGAAAGAAAATCATCCTCGCTCCGCTCCGGTATTTTCTTTCCCCAAGCCTTGCGCAAAAAGGCAATCCAAGGGACGGGAGCCTATAAAATCGGGAAAACATATCCCGATGGGATTATTCATACTTAAAATTATAAAGAACATGAAACTGCAACTCATCGAAAAAATCAGCAGACAAGCGGTAGCGCTGGTCCTGCTCGCAGGAATATGCCTGCTTTACAACAAGGGGATCGTCCCTGTGTACACCATCGTCCTGTTCCTCTTCTCGGGAACAATCATCGGATTCTTTTTCAGGGCCCTTTCCTTTGTCATAAAAATAATTCTTGTCCTGCTTCTGGCAGGCATGTTCGTATAACCGTTAATCCTTTAAAGACATGAGAACAGCAGCATTTTCTTCCCCGGCTCCGGTCATGCCGGCCGCATGGCCCGCCACACACCGTATCAGACCGACTAAAAAACGTATCCCCGGCACGGTGGACGGACCGAAACATATCGGGTACTATCTGGAACCGTTGAGAGGCATCGCCTCAAAACCCGACAGGCGGCAAATCCTGAAGGATTTTTTTAACGAAACGAATGTATAACACTTTAATATTTTACCACTATGTTTTTTCAAGCTATCAACCGAATGATTACAGCCGGCACTGACCTGAGTTTCAGTATCCGGCAAGTCGACAACCGTCTGACCGTGGCTGTCATGCCCCGCCGCACCGGACTGAAAGGCGAAGCCGGGGGGCAAATCGTTCCCCTGGTATTGAACGGCACTCCGGAGGAACTGGATGCGGAGTTCCTTCAAGCCATCAGCACTCCCGTACAGAAAGCGCAGGGCATCCTCACCAACCTGGAGACATTCGAAAAACAGGCGGAACAGGCGGCGTCGCAGAACAAGGGCGCCAAATCCCCGCTGGAAAAGGAACCGAAGGAGGTCAGGGAAAAACGGGAGAAAATGGAAAAATTGCTGAAAAAGGCGGATGAGGCAATCGCCGGCAAACGCTATTCCGAGGCGCTGACGTGGCTCAGGCAGGCGAAGGTACTGGCCACACCTGACAGACAGAAGGACATTGACGCAAAAATGGCGGAAGTGCAGAAAAAAGCCTCCGAGGGAAGCCTTTTCGGAGAGGAACCGTTTATGCAGGCGTCACAACCGCAACAGGAAGCACAACCACTACGCCGGCAAGACGGACAGGCGCTGATTTTCGAGCCGGAACCGGCAGCTGCCATGCCTCAAAACGTACCGCAACAGCAGCCTCCGCAACCGGTACAATATGCACAGCCTGCCCCTTCGGTCCAATATGGAGCGGACGGAAGACCGGCTTACTCTCATCCTTATGCGGAACAACGGGGTCAGATACCTCCCGGACAGCCCGTGCAGGCATCGCAGACCATGCCGCAGGCCATACAGTTCCATCAGCCCGTACACATGCCGCAGCAGCCCGTGTACGGAGGACAATGGCCGCAACCGGTCCCGGCGCAACCGCAGAATGTCTCCGTACAGGCCGCACCGGGAAACAGCGGGAACCGCGAGTACAGGTCGCAACCGCAGCCGGCGGAAATGTACAGCTTTGACAAGGATGACGAATGTGACAGGGAACTCCTCCGGGAGGACCCTTATGCCGAATACCTTGACTTTCCGGAAGAATACCGGATGAAAGATGAGGCGCAAATGGAAACGGTATGTTGTTAAACCTTATAAAAACAAAAAATTATGGCACTTGAAATCAAAGGATTGCAGAGAATATTCAAAATGAAGAAAAATTCTACAGAAATGGAACTGGCAGATCCGGACAGCAACATGTCCCCTTCCGAAGTGATGGACTTCTATTCCATGACCTATCCCGAACTGACCACGGCTACCGTGCACGGGCCGGAATGGGAGAATGACAGGACGGTTTACCGGTTCAAGACAACCATCGGGACAAAAGGATAGGGATATGGCGAAAATAAAGAGAAACAATCAAAAGAAGGAAACATGCAGATTATTACCGAAATCCCTGACGGCAAACCTGGCAGGCCTGATAATCAGAGAAGCCGGTTCCTCAAATGTCAGCCGGGGCGTGACCTCCCGAAAAAGACGGAGGTTGCCACCGGCAGAAAGCGTAATGCTTTTCTGACCGGGAAAGTTTCCCCCATTGCGACCGATTATTACATGGAAAACGAAACGGATGAAACCGAAACAAATCTCACGACATCCGAGAATTTTGACTTCCTCTACCGGTCGGCATTAAGATATGCCGGGCTGATGGGGATAAAGCTCCCTTTCCGTCCACGGAAAGGGGGCAGTCCCCGCATGAACATCGCCGGACTGTACCGGGCAATGGACGAGGCGCTGCCCGAACAGGTCAATCTGGAGGAAAAGGCAGGAAGGCTTTACTTCTGCCTGTACAGGTTCCATGAATGGCCGGATTACACCTTGTTCTGGATTCCCATTGATTTCATAGAGAAAATCTCCGTACCGGTACGGTGCATCGTCCGCGAATTCATCCGCCGGTTCATCCGGCACCACGGATTGAACATGGTCAAGGAAACATGGTATTACGAACTGGCACTGGAAGAACTGCGTGACTGGAAGAACCGTGACCCGGACGCCTCGCCGCAGGAGGTCAGGCGAAACAGCCTGCTGGCGGAATCCTATGATAACGGAAAAATCTCAAAAGCGTTCAAGCGGATGGAGGGAAAGCCGTTCTGTGTACGGCTGGAGGACAAAATACGGGAATGCCGGACAGAAGCGAAGAGGGAACGGGACCTCCTCGGACTGGTAAGCGAGGGGCTGGAACTGATAACACCGGACAGCCCGTGTCTCATACAGTACTATTACGACTGGGCGTATGAGAAAGAACCGGATTTTCCACCGGTAGGACTTGACACCCAAATCATGCTGGCATACTCCAACAATGATATGCTGGCAGAAAACATGGAGTCTTATTTCAATTCGGACTGCCGTGAAACCTATACCATCACCCCGGTCACATACATGTACCTGACACCGGAAACGGACAGGCTGTTCCGCATGGACGATTACCCGGAAAGGCTCTCTAAGTGGATGCAGAGGTTCATGCAGCATATAGCCGGCTCCTTTTAATTCCCCCAATCAAAATTTCAAATCAAAAATCAGATAGAGATGAATGAACTGACCAAGAAGATGCAGGAGATAATGGTGCCCAAAGCGGCGCTCATCGCCTATGAATACAGGGAAAGCGCTTATGCAACCGGAAAGAATTACCTTGAGCTTCGTCCCATCAACAAGGCGGGCAGAATGGAAGCGGGCATTCCGGTCACGTACGAGTTCATGAACGCCCTGGTGGAATCCTATTCGGACGAAAGGCAGAATGTGCCCCACGGCAGGCTGCCTTCCAACATGTTATGGTGCGACACCCGGAAAGGGCATGAGAAATATATATGGTACAACCCGCCGGGAAAACGGCGGATGTTCTTCAAGGACAGCCTGAACATCAAGGATGGCGTATTCCATCTGCCGGGAGTTGTCTACATCATGGAAAACGAGAGAATGACCATATTCGCCTACAAGGGGCGGACACCGGAAGAGGACACGCCGCTTTATCTGGCGCCTTTCTTCAATGTGACGCGCGGAAGTGTGTGCCTGGGCAGCTCCACATTGGTAAAACCGGAAAATATGGACTTCCACGCGCTTCAGGAATATTGGGAGAAACGCTTCTGGCTCAGCGAATTCTCGCACCTGGGAGGAAGTGAAAATCCGACACGCGGCAATCTGGTCTCGGTAACGGAGCAGGCACGGGAGCGGCCGTTCAACAATGACGAGCTCAAACCGGCAAACAAACAGCTAAAAGATATACTGTCATGAGAAAAATACATTACACAGACCAATACCTCCTCAATCCCTATCATCCGGTAACCGTTTTCGTAATCGGGGCAGGAGGCACAGGCTCCCAGGTAGTCACCTGCCTGGCACGTATGGGCATGGCATTGCAGGCGCTCGGCCATCCGGGACTGCATGTCACGGTCTTCGACCCCGATACCGTTACCGGAGCGAACATCGGACGACAGCTGTTCAGCGAGGCGGAAACCGGGCTGAACAAGGCTGTGGCGCTTGTCACCCGTATCAACCGGTTCTTCGGCTACGCCTGGGAAGCGAAAGGAAAGAGTTTCCCGTCAAGACGGAAACACGACGATGACAGTCCCGGACTGGCGAATATAATCATTACCTGCACGGACAACATCCGTTCCCGGCTTGACTTGTGGAGACTCCTGAAGCACCACAGGAAGAATACGCACAATGACGAAAAGACACCGATTTACTGGATGGATTTCGGCAACGCCCAGACAACCGGGCAGGTTCTGATAGGCAATATCCGGAACAAGATACATCAGCCCGCCTCCACCGAGTACCACACCATACCCAGAATGAATGTGATTACCGAGGAGACAAGTTATTCCACCATTGAGGAGAAGGATTCCGGACCGAGCTGTTCGCTGGCGGAAGCATTGCAGAAGCAGGACCTCTTCATCAACTCCATGCTGGCACAAACCGGCTGCGACATCCTCTGGCGCATGTTCAGGGAAGGAAGGACCTTTTACCGGGGAGCCTATCTCAACCTTGACACGCTACGGGTGAATCCCATCCCGGTATAAACGGAAAAGAGAGTGTCATTATGCCCGAATTGAAAAATCCGGAGGATGTTACCCCCCAATGACTCTCTGCAAAGCTACTGATTGTAACTGCAAGACCAGAAAAGAGCCGTATCAAGCTCTGTTTTGAGCAATGATACGGCTCTTCTTTTTGCCTTTAGGGATGTTCAAGTTTCAAATCAAAAGCTCATCCGGACTAAACCGGGGTTTCGGTCACCCTTTATAAAAAACGTTCAGCGTTTCAACCGTACGGCCCCCGCCACTCCTTTTTCCGTCCGGACCAGCTCATAACGGTCCAGTTTCTCATACAGTTTTCCCAAAGTCTTGCAACCGTATCTTTTTATCTTGAACTTGGGCATCATCCTTTTCAGGGCGGTTCCGATCAGCGAGAGAGGGACTTCCGTCTTACCGTCGGCGGCCTCCTCGAAAGCCCTGTCAAAATATTCCATATCCCGCCGGAGAAAGTATCCGGGCGTATTCTCCACCGGCTTCCCTTCCATGCGGTCCGCATACAGAAATTCAGTACAGGCGCGTACCAGCGGTGCCGGGGTCTTGCCTTCACCGTATCCCAATACCGGCAGGCCGGCTTCCCGTATCCGCTGGGCAAGCAGGGTATAATCACCGTCGCTGGCAACCAGACAGAAACAGTCGGCCAGTCCGTCACGCAGAATATCCATCGCGTCTATGACCAGGGCGATGTCCGTGGTGTTTTTCCCGGAGGCAAAGGAAGAGGCCTGTACCAGCCGGAAACCGTGTTCTCCGGCGGCATCCTTCCAGCCGGAAAGCGGTTTCCGCGTCCAGTCGCCGTATATCCGTCTGATAATGGCATTTCCGTGGCGGGAGACAAACCCCATCACATCCTCCAAATTCTCGAAGGATGCGTTGTCACCGTCCACCAGGACCGCCACCGCATATTTCATATCTGTCTTCATAACATGTATTTCAGGTGCAAAGTTAACATAACTTCCTCATTGTGAAATAAAACATTCTCTATTTTTTCTTCCCGCGCTGTTGCAGGAACTCCTGCACATCCGAACTGCGATAAAAGTTCTTCCCGTTCTCATCCGTCTGATAATACCGGATCAGCCCTTTCTCCCGGTAACGGGCCACTGTCCGCAACGACACCCCGAGCAGTCTGGCCAGGTCATAGTTGTCCAGCAGCTTGTCACCATCCATGCAGTCCTTCACACGCATCATACTGTCCAGTTTCTTTTCCATCCGGTCAAACCCTTCCACTATGGTCATAATCATTTTCTCAAGCACTTCATTGTCTATATACATCATGGCATGTCTCTCCTGTATTTTAAAGGTTATTACTGGAATACCCTTTCTTGTGCGCACTGATAAGAGTATATGCCATTCATAGTGAAAAAAACGTGCCGTCAGCCGGCACTTCACAAAAAGCATCAAACGAATATCCTGATTATAAAACAATTAGAAAAGAATACAAATTTTATTCCGCGTATTATTGTAAAAGACAAAGTGTAAAGTTGTAAAGGGGGTATTGTAAACTTTACAAATCGCGTACAGTCATGCCCGCCGTCTTACTTTCCTGTCAGCAACGCCGATAAATGATGTTTCCAGACAACCCGTCTGACTGTTGCCGGCGGGGGCATCCGGAACGTACGGGCCAGAAAGACAGCGCCTGTCACTATGGCGCCGACCCTTTCCAGGTTATGGGCATACTCCAGCAGGCTGTCACCGCTGGTCAGCAGGTCATCCACAATTACGACCCGTTTTCCCCGCAGCCCCCTCGCCATCATATAATTGGCCGTATCCACTCCGGAACGTCTTCCGGAAGTGTGTTTGCTCTCCCTGTCTTCCGTGATACATATCAAATCCAGCCCCGACCGGGCATAGCCCCCGGACTCCAGAAAAGCGGCTATACCGGAAAAACGTCGATGGTAGCGCCGGGAAGTGCTGCATGGCATAAACATGGCGGTCACATCTCCGGTAACGGAAAGAACCCGGAACGCCTGCGAGAAACAATTCCGGCATGGGTCTCTCCCTTCCTTGAAATCATACACCTTCTGGACAAATTCGGACTGGTCGTCACAAAGCCAGTTTTCATAACGTTGAGGGAAATAATATCCGGCAAACACACAGCGGATTCCCCTGAATTCAAACAAGCGTAACGGCCGGGCCTTGTCAAACCGTTCGGGATAAGTCAACGCATACAACAAGGTGGCATGACGGTTTCCCGCTATTATGGCATACCGCATCAGCTTTTCTCTTTCCTCTCTCCCGCAGCAGGCAGCCGCATATTGGCAGAACGCCTTCCCGCACATTTTTCTCCAATACCGGGCATACATCCAAAGCCCGATAAAAAACAATATCACCGACAAATTCACAATCAATTCCATAATATAAACGTTTCAAAGGTTAAAATCCTGATGGCGGATAAATATAGTTGTTTTTATCGGAAAAGGCCTGCAAGTCATTCCCTTTTGAAGAAAATTTAAACAGGGACTAAAATCCTGTCCAATTCCTGCTTGCTACTTTCTCGGGGGCATTTAAATATTTCACATTTTCGTTCCCCTTGCCATCTGATGCCGTCTGATGACATTTACAGACACCTTTTTGGAGGAAAGGGATTCCATCCCTATTTTCGTACCGGACAAAAAAGAGAAACGTATGGAAATCGTAACCATTGAAGCGCAGACATTCTTGGAAATGAACAGGGCCTTGGAAGCCCTTGCAAAAAAAGTGCGGGAAATATGCGGGGAAAATTCCCGAAGTATGGATGACTGGATAGACAACCAGGAAGCATGTATGCTGATGGGAGCCTCCCCCGGAAAACTGTTACAGCTCCGGAGACGCAGGGCGCTCCCTTACAGCCATATAGATCGCAAAGTATATTACAGGCGTCAGGACATCATCCGCTTTATGGAAAATACGATTCGTCAGGTAATCCTTTAATTGGAAAGATACAATGGCACAATCCCTATTGACCAAGGAAAGTCCGGAAATCAGGCAGTTTTTCCGGAACATTGACACATTGTCCCGCCTTCTGGACATACAGGCGGAAAAGTTCCGTCCGCTACTGAACGGCGACCGTTACATGACGGACAGCGAACTTGCCGGAAAGCTGAAACTGACACGAAGGACACTGGCGGACTACCGCCTGAACGGAAAAATACCCTATTACAAGATAGGAGGCAAATTATTGTACAAGGAGAAAGATGTCCTGGCATTGCTGGAAACCAACCGGATGGAAGCGTTCGACTGAATCCGGCACCACGTCTGTCTACCGGACGGTTTTTCTTTTCCATGGCAGACCGCACATGACACTTATGCCCGGACAGACTGTCGGATTTCCCTACCATGTCTGCCGTACAATGCGGCATGTACATGGATAGTCCACGAATGCCGTCGTACATCACTGCCGTACAATTTCTTACAAGACCATTCATATCGTATTTCAATTCTTACCTGCAAAGGTCGCCTTTTGCCTTCGATTGGGCAAGGCGGTCCTCCGGACTGGTTGGAAGGAAAAAATCATCCTCGCTTCGCTCCGGTATTTTTTCCTTCCAAGCCTTGCGCAATCACGGCAAAAAGCAAACCGGGGCATATAAGAAATAGAAATACTGGCTCTTGCCAAGTCGGTCATGTTTAATCAAAAAAGAAAGATTATGGTTCAAACGAAAGAAATGAAAAACTACAAGGCAGAAGCGGCAGACAACAACCTGATTGAATATCTCCACTTTTTCGGAATAAAGTACCCGTTCATCGAAACCGACGGAATGAAAATTGCCTCTGACGAACTGGAGTATGCCATACGGAACCACCCGAACTCACCGGAAGGATTTGAGTTGATGGAAGAAATAGACTGTTTCCTGCCCGAAAAGAAACTGCTTAGGCTGGATGAAAAAACAATCCGGATGTATATGTCTGCCTGAACAGGAAATACAGACCCTTACTCCAACGTGAGGGAATATACGGTTTGAAACACCCCAAAGAGATGTCCCGGGAGGGATATCTCTTTTTTATTCATGGACAATATCAAAACTGGAAAATATGTTATACTACCAAATTAAAAACTACGAAGATTTCAAAAAACGGTTCGGACTTACAACAAGGGAAAACGGAGTGATATCCAGAAAGAACAAAATATTGCTCGGACATTTAAAGAATCCCCTGTTGCTCCGGTATTGTTTGACACACAACGATTACAGCCTGTTGCACATATCCGATATGGCAGACTTGCAGAAAAAAGTTACCGAGGCTGTCAAAGAGTCCGGAAGGAACGACGGGAAGCTTACAAACAAGGTGGAACTGATAGGGGAAACCTATCACTCCGGATTGTACAGGACAAATGAATCCAAAGGGATTTGCGAAGATATGGACAAGTCTTCAGTCTGTTATATCAATGTCGAACGGAACCGGACCTTCAAAATGAAATCCGGAAAATTCATGAGGACGCTTATCCTTGAAACGGAGATTGGGAAGCTGCTTTCCTCGGGAATCCTGAACTGGCTTTCCGGAGATGTCTTCACCCGGCAATGGTACACCTATGCCTACGGGCATGGTTCCGGTCTGAAACTGCATGTGGACAACCGGTTTGACAAGATATATGACTATTGGAAATGCAAGGGTGATTTCGGTTCCTGTATGACGGGCAGGAACAGGGATGAGTTTTATGCCTATTCAGTGAATGCCAAGGCCGCCTATATCACAGACGAACATGATTATATCGTAGCAAGGGCAATCCTGTTTACAGACGTGACAGACCAACACGGTAAAAAATGGAGGTTGTTGGAAAGGCAATACGCCTCCAATAAGGACGACACGCTGAAAAGGCTGCTGATTGATAAGCTGATTCATGGAGAATACATAGACAGATATAAAGTTATCGGCGCATCATGCAGTGATGCGGATGCTTTTGTGGACATTTCCGGAAACTCCCTTAAAAATAAGAAGTTTGAAATCGACTGCCGATTGGATATACGCGACACGCTCTCTTACCAGGATTCCTTCAAATGGTATAATCATAGTAAGAAAAAAGCCTATAACTATGAACCGGAAGAATATTCTCACGACCTTGACACCACAGACATCAACCTCAATGGGGATGAGGACGGGGATGAATGGGATGACTATCATGGATATTATTGTGAAGAAACCCGGCTGTGCTACAGGAACGGTGCGCAAATCCATGTGGATACGGAAAACCTGAACGATTTTGTATGGATAGAATCAATATACGAATACCACCATGATGATGACTGTACAACTTGTGATGAATGCCAGGAATGGATATTGCACAGGGATGCCCTGCAATCGCACCTGACCGGCGAGAAGTACTGTTGTGGCAAGTGCATGGAAAAAGCGGAGAAGGAATTCAAGCGGAAGAACTGGTATTATTCCGAATACGACGATGAGTGGTTTGAAAAGGAGGACGACATCACCCGGATTCAGGTATGGACGGATGCGGAAAACAAGTATAAGGATACAAGCATCACCGCCGGGACATTGGACAAATTGGTAAAGGACGGAAAGGCATGGATATTTGACAAAGAGGCGTTTGATACGCTCAATCCCGGCACCGGTCTTCCCTATGGTTACAAACTTAATGAAAAAGAACATGAATACACAATTGCTAAAGAAGCTGTATAGCATTCACAGCCCGAGCGGAAAGGAACAGAATATGATACGTTTCCTCCGTTCCTATATCGGAACACTTCCCGGTAACATATCCGTTTCACAGGACCGATACGGAAATCTTTATGTGATAAAAGGAACGGGGAAAAACTATCCCTGCCTGGTCAGCCATATCGACCAGGTGGCACACTGCCACCACTCCAAGGATTTCAAGGCGATAGAGACAAAGGACATCATTTTCGGCTATTCCCCGGGCAAAAGGCGGTTTGAGAATCCGGGGGCGGATGACAAGAACGGAATATTCATCTGTCTGGAATGCCTGAAAAAATACGATACCATTAAAATAGCCTTTTTCAGGGAGGAGGAAACCGGATGCGCGGGCAGTTCCAACGCAGACATGCCTTTTTTCAACGACGTACGGTTTGTCATCCAGCCTGACCGGAAAGGCAATTCCGACCTGATTACAAGCATCGGTTTCTCGGAACTTTGTTCGAATGAATTCATAGAAGCGGTAAAACCGGAAGAATGGGGTTATAAGGAGAACAACGGATTGTTGACCGACGTAATGGTCCTGAAAAGAAACGGGATGGGCGTCAGCTGTGTCAACTTGAGTTGCGGTTATTACAACGCCCATTCAGACCACGAGATAACGGTCAAGAAAGACCTGATGAAAGGCCTGCTATTTGTAGAGCATATCATTGAGGATTGTACCGCTGTCTATCCGCATACGGGCATATTCAACGACCGTTATGAGTGCGAGGATGAAATCCATGACATCCTAAGACAAGATCCGGCACTGACGCCGGAAGACCTTCAATATATGTATGCCACTAATTTCCCGCACTTGAAGCCGGAAGATTACGAAAGGATTTGCCAAGACTACCGGACATTGTGGGCGGGAAACGAACAAGACAGGGAACATCCTTAACCCATATTTGCAGGACAATACAACCATTACGAACCGCAACCGGCTATAACCCAAGCCTATTGGAGCATCCGTTTTGGTTGTACTGTCAAAAAATATCAAAAGAGTAGCAGCAGGCGGCTTTTCACAAACCGACATCCCGCAACTGCAAGTAAAGATAACCAGAAAAGAAGAAATTATTTTTTGGACTCTTCCAAAGAGAGTTTGCGGAACTCCTTCATCAGTTTTTCCAATTCCAACGAAGCTTTGCGGGCACGAGCACCTGCGGCCTTGTTATTCTTTTCAATCTGAAGCGCAGCATCGGTAGAAAATGCGGCATATACATCCTGTATTTGAGTCAACAATTCGTTCATATAAACCTTAATTTAATTAATAATCGGTACAAAAATAACGAAAATAATCAAGAATGAAAATGATTCTGTAGTTTTATCATTCAAAATGCCATTCAATACCCCCCTTCACATAATCCTTCCAACAATCATACGTTTCATCGCTTACGGCACAGATATTCATTCAAATCCTTATAACCGGCATATTCCTGTGAAAGGTCATGTACGCGGCTGCCATATTTTTCTCTCATCGCCATCACCGTATTATTTCCGGCAGCATCATTATCCAGACAGCTGTAAATGTCATCATATCGTGAAAGAAAGGAAAAAGCCTTCGGCAAGTTGCTGACGGAGTTCAGCACCAGGCAATCCCCCTTCGTCCAAAGAGGAAAGGCCGGCTCAAAAGACAGAAAGTCCATAAATCCCTCGAACACATAACACCTGCCCGTTTCCTGTCCATTCGTGATACAAGTAATATCCTTGGGGGAGATACAAGCCTTAAAAAATCTGTTCCGTATCTCATACCCACCAGAAATATTGGGAAAGGCAATGGCAAAATAATTTTTTCCGTTCCGCTTGAAGGAAGCCTCCCTGCATATTTTCCCCGCCGTTTCCACATCAATGCACCGTTCTTTCAGATAAGCAAGCAATATACGGTTGGCAAGCGGCCTGATTTTCAACTCCTGAAAGGCGGGTGCCGCCTCTTCCACAGGGCAGGAGATTGTAACCGGTTTCAAAACCGCCTTTTTATCTTCAATATACCGTAGCACAAGACTTATATCATCTGTCCGGTAAATTTCCTTAGCCAGGGTAATAATATCCCCGCCCTTCCCCAGCCCGAAGTCATACCACAATTCTTTCCGAAAGTCAACTTTGAAGGATGCCTCCTTTTCCATCCGGAAAGGAGACTTGTACCACACACTGTTCCCGCGTTGTATGACCGGGTGATGTCCCAATCCGGCTAGAAAATCTACCAGCCGGATGCTCTTTGCTTCCTGTATGTTCATAGCTTGATACTGTTTTCATGAACTGACCACTTGTTATACACAGGACAAAGAACGGATTTATATCCAAGATAAGAAACACGATGGCATCAGATGGCATTAAAAGTAATCAAATGACATCGGTACGAGGTTAAGTATAAAAAATCCCAGTCGTATATCTTTGTACAACTGGGATTCATACCATTAAGAATATTTTCAGGCAATACTATAACTTTATATTTCTTGTTTCAAAAGCCTTGAATCCGCGATTGGTTATAAGTTTGGCATTGATTGGGATGGGATCCGGAAGCATATTGTATATTTGGTTAAAACCGTCTGCCATACCGTTTGGAGAGCATACAGGGGCACTACCCGCCGTCAAAACACACGTCTTGTTACTGAAACTTTCTATGAATGCTTTGATGCGTGGAGCATCAAACAATAAATGCAATGTGGCAAACAACTGTGTTCTCGCCTTTGACAATTTACTGCCTACTTTTCCATCGGACAACTCATGAATGATAAAATGGGCATTGCTTCCGGAACAGTCATACACAATGTAATCAGCACGTCCTACACCTTTCGTCCATTTCTCAAATTGGTTTAAGTAATCCTCATAGCGGATGAAACGCAGCTTGTAGACATGCTGCTCATCCCCGTTAAAATATGTGGCCGTACCTTCCCCTGCATTCCTTTTGATAGTGACAGTCGTTCCCTTTCCATCCACGATATCAAACACCTTATCTTCTATATCTTCTGTTATGACATTCGGCTCTGCGGTGTATTCGGCCAATGTACCACTTCTTTGTCGGTTGATAACCTCCACGAGGTCTTTCTTCATCAAAGATTCCATCAGCTTATCGTATTTTATTGTATTCGGAATAAATTTCCGTTATGGGGTCAGACATGATGCGGGTATCTATCAGATGCTGCTCACCCTCAATATTGAGCGAAGTGGCATATCCGTCTGCTATTTCCAACACCTCTATGTCATGGAAATTCATTTGAGGCCCAAGAGCGGATTCTCCGGCCTCGGCGCGTCGAATCAACAGATTTAGATAATTTACAATATATGGACTATGGGTAGCCATCATCAAAGACATATTGTCTTTGTGTTCCATTAGGAAACAACGGCTAATCAAGAAATCTATCAACGACTTTTGGCTTTCAGGATATAAACTCAGTTCCGGTTCCTCAATATGTATGAAGATATTGCTATGGAGAATCTCGCCCACATTCATGGTCGCATTGAAATGTTTCAGCCCATCCGTATCTGCCAGATAACGGAAAATGGATTTATTCATCCCGTCTACCGAATCATAACGCTTGGCATAATATTCCACAATGAGGGCAAGAGGACTGACAGTCTGAATACCCGAAGAAGCGTTTTCCAAGCCAATGGTATATTCATCATCCCCATCCATACCTGAAATGACAAACCGTTCCTTGTTTTTCTCTTTTACCCGCTTCACTTCTATCCCCAAATAATCTATAGGAAAAGTTTCTATTTCTGATACGGCAGTCCGGAAGTCAGACAATGTCTCTTCAAAATAAGACTCGGTCTGTTCTACTCTGGTCTTTCCTGCAATGACATCCGCTATCTCATTCCGTTTGTCCGAAATGAAGCAGATCTTGTTCAATGACAACTTGTCTTGTGGAATAACCTTTCGAGGAGTGACCAATCCTTCCTTAGTATAAGATATCCTGCATCCGTCATTTTCATAATAGATTTCGGTATTCTCTTTGACATATTCATCAATACCTGAAAATTTCAATAAATCCTTCATGTTAAAAGTCAGATCTTTCAGGTCTTTAGCTTGTGAATGGCGCAAGTATGAGCGAAGATTAACGCGTTTATATATCCAACGGAACAAGGAAAGCACTTTCATGACCGTGCTTTTCCCACTGCCGGATTCACCAACCAATACCATAAACGGCTTGATTTGTGCAATCTCTATCTCTTTAATAGGACCCAAATTGACAATTTTAATACTTTCGTCCATATGCTTTTTATTGTTAATGATAAGGATATGATTTATTGAATACTTATACAAAGATAACACATTTTTCTAGAATAAGTCCAATGACCACCTCAATTCGTATAGATAAATTGCAAATTTCTTGGCTTGTATTATCACTATTTATGATATAACCCATATTAAAAGAAAAAAGTCACTAATATGTTACAGTGATTTTAGATGATTTTTACTTAACCTCATGAGCAAGACTAGTTGTAAAATATGTATCCTTTGGCAAGATACTTTAACGAGAAACTACTTTATAGGGGGCAGTAAGCCAATACAAAGACAACTTCTTGTTGAAAGGTGGCTCTTTACTTCGTGCCATGAATGAATTTAAACCCATCTTACAGTTTCTTAGACACTTTCCAAAAGCATTATCGGGCTTGAACAAAAAAATATTCAATAAAAATCCTAATGATATTTGCAGAAATCGAACCTTTTACTTACCTTTGCACCGTCAAAGAGATAATGAATGTTGAATTGATAAAGAAAAGCGATGAATTTAGTGTAGGGCTAATTCAATGGCTTTTATAAAAGATAAAGTAACAAATGTGCAGTCACTCAAGGGATTAGAATAAACCGAAACAAAAGGTTCGATTCCTGGTGGCACCACTTTGAAGAAAAGCAAAAAGCAGTAAAATCCTGATTTCCAAACGAAATCGGGATTTTTTGTTTTTCGCAGGGACGCAAAAAACGGCAGAATGTTACCGTTTCCGGTGTTCCAATCGGTGGAGCAAGAAAGGTGGAACGCGAATCTCCACCGAACAAGATTATTTCTCTCTGATTTGCAATATTTTGCGTATCAAGAAAGCGTGTATGGTTTCCTACTTTTGTCCAACGAAAAAACTGTAGGAACATGAAACGAAACTCATTCAATGTGCTTTTCTTCATCAAGAAAGCCAAACTGCTGAAAAACGGGGAAGCCTCCGTGTGTATGCGCATCACCGTGAATGGTGCGCGAGTGGAAAACAACATCCGCATGAGCATTGAGCCTGCCCTGTGGAATCAAGCGAAGGAGTGCGCCAAAGGCAAGAGCCGCAAGGCTTGTGAACTCAATCTCTACATCGAGCAAGCCAAAATCAAGTTGCGCAAGCTGTTCGATGAACTGGAAGAGAGGAACCACTCCATCACAGCCAGAATCTTGCAAGAAAAGTTCTTTGGAGCTAACGAAGAAGTGAAGGAAGTCCGCACACTCATCCAAACCATACAGGAGCATAACGACCAATGCCGTGAACTTGTGGGCAAGGACTATGCGCTGATTACTGTCCGCCGTTATGAAAGCTGCAAACGCTATCTAGCAGAACTTATCAAACTGAAATATGACAAGGAGGATTTGCCCTTGTCGGAAATCAATGGTGAACTAGTACGTGCTTTTGAATTTTATCTCAAGACGGAAAAGGAGTGCCAACAAAATACGGTCATCCGTTATATGAAGTGCCTGAAGAAGATAACCAATCTCGCACTTGCCAACGAATGGATAACCAAAGACCCGTTTATCGGTATCAAGTTCCACGAGAAGGAAGTTATCCGTGAGTTCCTAACTATGGATGAGCTGCTCACAATCTACAACAAGGAGTTTTCTTTGGACAGGATTACGGTTGTGCGTGATGTCTTCACCTTTGCTGCGTTCACTGGGTTGGCGTTCATTGATGTACAGCAGCTATCTGCCGAACATATCGTTCAAGACAACAACGGCAATTATTGGATTCGCAAGCCTCGCCAAAAGACGAAGAATATGTGCAACATCCCTTTGCTCGATATTCCGATGCAGATTTTGGAGAAATACAAAAGCCATCCTACTTGCCAAAAGAAAAATGTATTGCTCCCTGTCCCCTGCAATCAGAAGATGAACAGCTACCTGAAAGAGATAGCCGATTTGTGTGGCATATCAAAGTGCTTGACCACGCACACAGCCCGGCACTCGTATGCGACCTCTGTGTGCCTCGCCAATGGTGTAAGCATTGAGAATGTGGCGAAAATGCTCGGTCATTCCAACATAAAAATGACGCAGCACTATGCCCGTGTGCTGGATTCTTCCATCTTCAAAGATATGATGAATGTGAAAAGTGCCTTATCAAAAAATCTTTGATTATGAACAGAGGAATAATAACAATCAGTGAAACGGGCGTAGTTATAGTGCCGACTGCCCCTATATGGATGACAAAGTTTGAGATAGCCGACATGTTCGGGGTATTCTCGTACGACATCCGCAAGGCGATACGAGCAATCTACAAGAACAAGGAACTGAATGAAGCCGAAACAATGCGATATATCAGGCAACCCGATGGTATCAGTTATGATGTGTATAATTTTGAAATGATTATAGCCATCGCTTTCAAAATATGTAGCAAAGGGACCCTTTTGTTCAGGCGGTTCGTAATAAATGAAATCTGCGCCACCAAGAAAGGGAATCCGGTCACATTGTTTGTTTCCTATGGCAAGGGCAGCAACCTATGGTATAATTGAGGTTCATCCCGTCAGCCACCTGTTCCCGATGCCCGGATGCAAAGGTAGCATGTGGCTTTGAGGGCATTGGCAAGGTCGGGCGGCAGAGCCGTTTCGGGCAGAATCTTCCTCAAACGGGTTTGAGCGTATTCAGCCCGAAAACCTTGCCACTGCCAGCCACACGCATTCGAGGCATCCGGCAACGGAAACAAGCGACTGGCGGGAAATCAGAAGAAATATAGGAACGGCTTACAGACGAAGATAAACATTGATGCTTCATCCGTAAGCCGTTCCTTTTCTTTTTATCGAAGTTCTATTGCTGCCGCAAACATAGGGGCAGACGGTCAACTGCGCTCCTTCAAGAAAATCAAGTTGCCGCCTGTCGATAGGCGGTGCGGTAACTTTCAGTCAACATCCTTTCGATGTCGGATTCACGGTAGAGGATTTTGCCGCCCAACTGGATATAGGCTATCCGTCCCTCATTACGGTAGTCCTGAAGTGTCCGGCGGCTCACCTTCAACCGTGCCGACACCTCCTTGTCGGTAAAGAAACGCTCTCCATCCAATGTCGGGCGGTAGTTGGCTGTCAGATGCTCTACGTTGTCCAGCAGGCGGTCGAGGCTGCCCATGAAGTGGATTATCCACTCGTTGTCTTTGTTAATCAGTTTGTTCATGTTACTCTGGATTTAGTGGAATTATTGTTATTACTCTATTCGGTTATCAGATTGTCCTGCCTTTGAACCTCGCTTCCATTCGCCTGGCCTCCACGATGGAGACGATGCGCTGCACATCTTCGGGACGGTAGTACGTCTTGTGGTTGATTTGGCTGTATGATAGCGTTCCGTTGTCACGCAAGGTCTGCAACGTGCGTGGGCTGATGTTGAGCATCTGGCACACATCCTGATTGTCCATCCACTCGCTCATTCTCTTTTCTCCGTGCCGATGGCAGATGGCATCCATACGGCTGACGAAACGGTCGAACTTGGCGACCAGTTCCTCGAAGGTTTTTCTTTCGATTGCTACGATTTCCATATTGTCTTTCTTTTAGTTATTACTGTTTCTTCTGCTGCAAAGGAATACATAATTTACTGTCCTGCAATGGATTTTCCGAAAGTGGCAGCGTGTTGCGTCAATAGGTAATCTTTGTCCGGGTTGCCGCTTTGTTGATTGTCCGTAAACAAGGCTCCTACCGTAATTTCTGCCATGCCATTTTGGACGGGTGTTATTCCTTTTGCCGCAAAGAAATACATATTCCTTTACCTGACAATGGCTTTTACTATTACTGGCAGCATGTGGCACAGGGTGGTAGCGGTTGGCATGGGCTGGAGGCTGTGGTTATTCTCTTATTTCTAAAAAATAGGAAGTTGGCAAGGGCAAAAATAAGGGCTTAATTCAAATTCGCTTGCGATTGAGCCTTTGCCCTCTCAGACATATACATCCGGCAAAACGGTGAAGTCCACACCGCTTTGTCAACCGCCATAAAGCAGAATCACACAAAATTGCCTAAGAGAATCCAAGTGCTTGACTGACTGCACTGGAGCATCTTACTTTGCTCCCGATAATCGGTCGAGGCACTGACCAAGACCACATTCAATAACTTAATCTATTTATTTTTTTACAATGAAGAGAGAACCAAACATTACAGAGCAGCAGGCTCGTGAAATCGTGGAAAAAATGGGACGCAGGGAATCCTACACTCCCAAGTCAATGGATGACCTCTACAGGCGTATCGGTCTGGAACCGGATGAGCCGGGGCAGCCCGGCAATACCGTCACGGAGGAAACAGAGACCGCTATGACGGATGAACCGTCTGGTGTGGTGGTCGAGGAGGCGGCAATACCGCAGAAGCGCGTCAGCAGCAAGCAGCGCAGATTGTCGTTGGAGGACTACCGCGCCACCTATCTCCAAGTCCCAAAGATTATCAACCGCAAGCCCGTGTTCGTCAGTGAGACGGTGCGTGACGAACTTGACAGGGTTGTCCGCTACCTAGGAGGAAGGGGCATGAGTGCATCGGGATTGATAGAGAACCTTGTCCGCTTGCATCTCGATGCCTATCGGGATGACATTGAGCAGTGGCGCAAACTCTAATGGGATTACGGAAAGTCAGTTAGGTCGGTGGATATACTTCACCGGCTTAACCGATACCCTAGATGAGTTATTACACTCGGAAACAAATCCGACAGGCGGAGGATTTTTGTGTCTTCAAAAGAGTTTTGCTTAATTGTATGCTCTGATATTAAGGCATTTACATCAATTCAACATTCTAACGGGTTACGATATGCCAACTTGCAGGCTTCATCGTATTTCTCAAATTTGCTTTTTCAAATAACGCTATTGTTTGGTACAAAGGTACAACTTTTCCTATATATAGACATCAATTACCAAATAAAATTGTGTATCTTTGCCACGGATAGTCAAAAAAACTGTATCTAATTGTGTGTCAGAATAGAATAAGAGAGTTTCAATTTTATGGTAACGATTTAGCGACAATGCAAATTCACTGGTATGCTGTGCTTTGCTACATCTAACAACTCTATTGCAAAGGTACACTTTTTTATCCAAACTCCCCAATGATTTACTTTTTTTCGGTGTTTCGAGTGTGATTTTTTGATATACTCGTATTCATATCTTCCGTAAAAGCGGTTCTCTCCGTCGACACACCATCGCACAAAGAGATTTTGGACGAACGTATGCCTACTACCGCATAAGCGGAGAAAAAGGCTTTGCCTCACGCCTAAACAGAAGTTTAGACTGATGATGCAAGGCCCATTTCTTTTGCGCTTATGCCATAGAGGTGCTTTTACGGGTTTCTGACTATTTTTCTTTTTTGCTGTTCCTTTGAGCCGTAAGCGGAAAGCCGCGCATGACCGCCCGATCCGTAAATGGAACAAGCCGTCATACACGGCAGGCAAACCGGGAAGAATGATTTTATCCGTCAGACCGGACACGCTCGGCCAGACATATAAAATCATACTTCCTTGCCGGTGGTTTGCCCGGTTTCACGCTTCCGGCAGTGTCCCTTTTCTTTTTGGCATTATCCCTTTTTTACGGATTTCTCTTTTGAAGTTTTCCTGTCCAATCTGCCTCCACTTCCGTTTACCTCCATTTTCGCGTCTTTCAGTGAGCCGCATCAGGCAGTCATTTCCGTTCTGGGCGCAAAGGTAATTCCGGGATTGGACGGGAATGCAAGGTCAAGCCTCCTGTTTTCGGCAAAAATCTCCAGCCCTGCGGGTAGTATTTTTCCCGAAAAACCTTGCATCCCCTAATCCCTACCTTTTCAAGCACCCGAAACGAAAACGACCGATGCGACAGAAAGACGCATTAAAAAAATGTCGGATAAACGAGAGGCAGATAAGATAGTTTGAAACTCAACTCCCTCAGCTCTTGAATCCACATTAAAAAAATCAAAAACAGCGAAGTAACGAACTGATGAGAAAGGCTGTCAATTATACGTTAAACCAGTGGAAGTCCCTGAGAAATATCCTCAAGGACGGTGCAGCGGAAATATCGAACAACCTCTGTGAACAAAGGATGAAACCGGTAAAGCTGTTGCTCAAGAACTGTATGAACATAGGCAGTGAGGATGCGGCAGAAAACTCGGCATTCATCTTCTCTCTGATAGAAAGCTGTAAGCTTAATGGCATAGACCCTCAGGATTACCTGAAGCACCTGTTCGAATGTATTCTTCATGGTAAGGACTGCGACAAGAAGACTCTTCTACCATGTTTTTATAAACCGGAATGTTAAAACAAAAATATTTTCTTGCGGGCATTTTTATTTTATCGGCTGAAAAACAGCCGATAAAATTGTCGTGGCGGAAAATAGAATGATTACTCAATTTTAGAGAATTATATTCCGCATCCATAAATAGGGTAAGTCAAATTCTATTTTACAACCTCATTCCCCGTTTGCGTTTCTTCTTCCTGCGAAGCATATCCGCCATCTCCTGATTGGCTTCCGCATCGGTGGCGTTGTAACCACTGCCGTTAAGCAATCCCAACGAGCCGTTGAAAATCTCATTGTGTTCCGAGTAGGATGGAGCACTTGGTGTGACTGTTTCACGTGATGGAGTTGTCATACCCTTCCGTTCTTCCTGCCTGTTGCGTTGCAAGGCTGCATCTATCTTGGAGTAACTGAAACGCCTGTCCACTTTGGAACCGTTGAAATGATAACCGTTCTTGACGAATATAACACCCTGCACCTCATCTGTCCGCCCCTTGTATTTGAAGCGCACTTCCACCCCCTGACGTTGCAGATTGGCGACAAGCACGTTCCAGTTACCACACCTGCCGACTTCCTTTTTCAGAATGTCATATAATTCGTACTTCGTCTTATCCGGCTCTTTTAGTCGGTTGCGCTTGACATTATCCTTTCCATCCGCCATGTGCAGACCGTATTTCAAGGTAAGTTCCTTACAGATATGGGTGCTGCGTAACCGCTCGTTCCTGTCAGAAATGGTGGCGCCGTTGTTGTCTATGCGGTTGAAGGCGATATGCACGTGCGGATGCTCCTTGTCAAAGTGGCGGGCGATGAAGAACTGCGTGTCCCGTATGTCCATCTTCTTCATGTATTCGAGTGCGATGCCTGCCATAACTCGGTTGGTCAGGCGTGGCTCGTCCTCCTTGGAAAAACTCAACGCTATATGTCCGACAGGCTTCGTCACTTTACCGTTCATCCGTGACTGTGCATTGAAACTCATGGCGATGGTTTCCTTGTTTTCCATGAACAAGCCGTCGTATGCCACCACCTGCGTACCCTTATCCTTGTCAAGGATGTAGTCCACCACACCCTTGAAGTCGCCTCCCTTTACGATTTTCGCCATCATATCCCTATCATGTTTATCAGTTCGTGAATTCTTGCTACCGCAACTTTACAATCCCAACGGGCTTCTGAAAAGCCACTGGCATTTGCCTTATGCGCAAGCTGGTTGAGGTTGTTCGCCATGCCACAGAGCTGACGAACATAATCGGACTGTTCTTTTGACAGCCGTTCCTGCACATATCCGTTTCGGAAGCATTCCCTCATGTACTCACTCGGTGATACACCTGCCTCGTATGCTTTTGTCAGCAGACGGTAGTAGTCGGCTGTCGCCATCTTTACCGCTATACGGTATTTCAGTTTTTCGGTCGCTTCCTTTTTGGGGCGACCGCCCTTGTTACGTTCCTTGTGTTCCATATTTCAATGTTGTTACTGTTTATACTGAATAGACCAACGGGATGCCGCTCCTACAATTTCGGGGAGTGGGTTGCAAGTGGTTTCGGTACACCCGAAACACAAACTTGCTACCTCCCCGATTCCATCGGATGAATTTCGAGCATCTTCCGTTTTTTCCATCCTTTGGCTCATAACCCCAAGCCTTTTTTCTTGGGTTTAACGATGGCTCGTGGCGGTGGATTGACGGTTAAATTCTGTCGCTTACCACACAAGTAGTCGTTCAGGTCTTTGTGTCCGTTATAGTTGTGGGAGAAGTCCCTGATACGTCCTGAAAACTCTGCCGCCAGTTCCAAATACGCTTTCCGTCCTGCCTCGTCATTGTCAAGCAGACAGTGTATGCGCTCATATCCGTGCAACACATCTATAGCTTTGGATACATTGGAAACGGAATTGAGAATAACGTAATCCTGCCCGTCAAGGTTGGGCATGGTCGGGCAGTTCTTCATCCGCAAGGTGAGGAATGAAAAATAGTCCATCATCCCCTCAAACACGAGACATTTCTCTCTCGGCTCTCCCGACTGTCGGATATAGCTGATGTCCTTCGGGGCGATGCACCCCTTGAAGAAACGGTTGCGCACTTCATAGCCTCCAGCCACATTCGAGAACCCGATGGCGAAATAAGGCTTGCCGTTGTGGACGAAGTGCAGTTCCTTACATTCCGCTTGCGCCAATGCGGTGTTTATTCCACGCTCCCGCAAGTAGCGGAGCAATGCAGGGTGCGTGAGTTCTCTCACCTCCAAATGTTGGAAACTCGGTTCGGATGCCTGCTGGCGAAAAGAGAAAGACACGGGACGGACGTGCGGCGCTTGCTCCGCTATCTTGTTAAGCAGGTAAGGCACATAGTCCGAACCGTAGAGTTCCTGCGCTAATGCGATGATATTACCGCCCTTGCCTGTTCCGAAGTCGTACCATTGGTTGAGTTCGGTGTTCACCTTGAACGATGCTTCCGCTTCCTCCCTGAACGGTGATTTGTACCAAAGGCTTTTGCCCTGCTGCTTGACGGGGCTGTAGCCTAAACTTTGCAGATAGTCTGCCAGTCTGATTGTTTTTGCTTCTTGGATGTTCATAATGTATATTTCTACGGATTTGATGATGGTTGATAAAGCGATGATTTGATGAATGGGATAATATTCTTGTTGTATATCAACACGATAGACCCTCATCACGCTTTCATCAAAACATTCACCGAAAGAGAAAGGATATTGATGGTTTCTTTCTCTTTTCATCAGTAAAATGTCTTTGATGAAAAGTTGATGAGAAAATAACAGACTGTATTCCAATGATTTTATATACTTATCCATCATTTCATCAAAATAATCATAGTGTTTCTAAAAACGCTCTTGTCACGGTGTAATACCTTCCTGTCCTGCGAAGTGGAGAGTAACGGCATTCCCGGTTGTAGTCCACTTGGTAGGTGGTATATGTGAGGGTGTTGTGGGCAGGTGTCAGTTTCCAACACTCCTGCAATACCTTCCTCACTTGGTACTTCTCCGCCTTGACATAAGTGTTTGCCAACAACGAGAGAATGTCGTTGCAGCAAAAAGAGAAAGTGTCGATACCCGTACTTGCCATGATGTCAAGTATAAGTTCACACATCTCTATCTCCAATCTGTTGCGGTTGCTGCGGATTATCTTCTGCAAGGCTTCGGTATGCAGCAATGACGGGGCAAACCACATACGGCTCTCTTTCTCGGTGGATAGCTGTCTGTGCTGCAAATGGTAGAGGAAGGCAGGGATTTCCGCTTTCAGTTTTTGCAGGAAGTCGGTATCGTCCGACTGCAAGCGGTCTATCTTGCGCACCCAATAACGTGTTTCCCCTGCATCTATGATGACAGGCAGATACTCGTTGTTGGAACACAGCACGAACTTGGCGAAGAACGCTATCTCGTCACGGTCTTTGCCTTTGGCTTCCACCTTGTAGGATAATGTGGTACTCAGGTTTTTCAACCGTTCGCTGTCTTCTCTGCGACTAAGCAACACTTCATCCACCACGATAAGCAGCTTGCCAGCCCAATCGGAATTGAACTGGCTGCGGAAGTCCTCGTTGGTGTTAAATGTGACATTGTTCTGAAACAAGGCTTTCAGAAAGTTCAGGAACGTGCTTTTGCCTGTATTGCGTTCTTCCGATACCAACAATAGGATAGGTAACTTTTGAATAGGTTGCAGGTATAGCAGTTGCAGGTAGTCCATTCCCAACTCGTATTGTTCCCCGAAGATGTGCTCCACCAACGAATGGATAGAGGGAAAATCACCCTCCATCGGCTTGTGGTCTATAGGTTCATAGAGGTTCAGGAACTTGTCCACTATCGGACGGTAATTCACATGGTCGGGAACCGTGCAGAAGCCGTCATACTTGGGGACGGTGGCGAGAAAGTGCTTGCCGTAGTCCTGCCGCAGGGTCTCGTTGTTCCACACGATGCGTTTCTTCACATAGCCACCGTTCAGTCGGGGCTGGTTCACTAACTTGTAGAGGGTCGTACCCACTCGGATAAACTCCTCCTTGCAGATGTCTGATTTACTCATTATTCATACGCTTAAATGGTTGATAAATAGTCGTGTGCAAAGTTAGAGTGAGCCGCTTGAAACCTTGATACGCAAATCACGGCAGAATGGCGCAAAAAACACACGGAATGAAAAACTTGCAGCCTGTTAGGGAGCATAACAATAAAAAATCCCGAAGAAACAACCGTTATAGAGAGGTGCTTCTTCGGGATTGCCACATTCCTGTGAATGAATGACAATACGCCTACCCAATTATGTATATGGATACATTGTCGGCAATGGGAATACGCATCGGTTTCATTACTTCATGTCGTCATATCTATATATTTTATGCCTGATACTTAGACATTTCCATTCTATTACCCAGCGAAAAGAAGATACTTGTTTTCTCTTTTCGCAAGTACATTCTTTCAAGTATGGCATTGCGTACCCGTTCCACTCCGTATGAGTTAATGCGGAAAGCAAGAGCGACAACCATTTCAAGGCTGTAAACATCCATACTGATTTTGTCCGACAGGTGGATATACCTCTGTACCTCATACTCTTTCAGTATTCTGTTTTTATAGACTGCTTTGATTGCAGCACGGACGGTTGGAGCGATAACACCGAACAGGCTGACAAGTTCAGCTTCGCTCATCCATATATCGGTAATGTTTTCAGGCATACTGACATTGCCCGTTCTGCTTATTGTTATGATGTTTCTTTTCATCCCTTATGGTATTTGGTGATTAAACAAGTTTCATTTTATCTCCAATTTTACTTTCCAACACAGAAAAATCCTTGTCTAATTTTTCAGTTGTTATCTTGGCGTAATGCTGCGTGGTGGTAATCTTTGTATGCCCCAACACCTTGCTGACGCTCTCTATCGGCATACCGTTTGAGATAGCCATTACCGCATACGAATGGCGGCTCATGTGGAAAGTCAAGTTCTTGGTTATCCCACACTCCGCCGCTATCTTTTTCAGCAGGATATTCGTCCATCCGTTCCTATAGACATGGAACAGGCGTTTTCCCCTGCGGAACGGCTCGTAGCGGTTGATGATTTTGCAGGCACTCTCCATCAACTTCACGTGGAAAGGTATTTTCGTCTTCTGCCGCACCGATGAAACCCACAGGTTGCCGTTTATCGTGACAAGGTTGTCGGTGGTGAGGTTCTTGATGTCGCTGAAAGATATTCCCGTCAGGCATCCGAAAACGAACAGATCACGTACAACTGTCATTGCCGGGTCATCGAAACGGTGCGACATGAGCGTCCGCACCTCTTCTTCCGTGAGGAACTCCCGCTCCTTCTTACCGCCGCTGATACAGCAGTCGGCGAAAGGGTCTCTCGGTATCAGCCCGTTCTTGTGCGCATGGGTCACGATGGACTTCAATGTCTCGCAATAAAGCTTGACGGTGGATTGCTGCACGCCCACCTCGTTACGGAGGTAGATGCAATACTGGTTCATGAAGTCTTCCGTCAGCTCGTTCATGCCGAAGTCGTTCCGCTTGTAGTAATACTTGATGAAGTTTGCCACATGGGTACGGGCTATCGTGTGTTTGTAGTATGTTTTCTTTGTCCTGTCCTTGCCCACACGCTTGGCAAAATCCGCATTGTGTTTATCGAAGGCACGGAGCAGGGTTTCGTACTCCGTGCCGATGCCCTGATAGGCGTTGCGCACCATTTCCGCCGTCACATACGCTTCCTTGTCCAATATGCGTTGGTAGTGCTTGATGATTTGCGCCTTGATGTTATCGAGGGCGAAGTTGATGTCACGGGCTTCCTTGCTTTTCCCCTTCACTTTGTTCGCCTTGGTGTCCCATTGCTCCATAGCAATGGAATACTTGCAACTGAACTGCGCTTGTGTTCCGTTGATTGTCACTCGCCCCATGATGGGAACAATACCGTTTTTCTCCTTGCTTCTGTTCACGAAGAACAGAATTTTGAATGTTGCTCTCATACCAGTTGTTTTTGGTTGCAAAATTAGTTTCACACGCGCTAAATGGCTGTAAGCAAACCTCCGCAGAACGGCGCAAAATCAGTGTCGGGCTGTTAAAAATGCAGATTTCCGGGGTTACGATTAGGAAACCGTTCTCTTTCTGCAATCCACATTTTTTTGCTTTTTCCCTATTCTGCAAAGTTGTGAGAAATACCGAATAAATCACTATCATACAGATGGTTGTCTTTTAATGGCTGCAAGTGGCGTAAATCGGAGTTCTTGTGTCCTCAAAGACACAGCAAGATATGTTTTCAGTTACCCGAATAATTCTAAGTAACTGAAAACACCTTCACCGCCGTGGGCAGAATTATCCTCCGCAGTCGGATAATTTCGGGATTCCTTAATCAAAGATTAAACAATGGACAAGCCATAAAATTAAAAGAATAAGAAGAATGAAAAAGAAGAGCAAGTATGGGAGAAATCCCAAATTGAATCCGAAGACGCACTGCGTAATGGTGCGCTTCGACGATGTGGAATGGAACAGGTTCCTGACGATGTACGAGGAATCGAACGTGTATGCGAAAGCCGTCTTTCTGAAGGCGCACTTCTTCGGGCAGAAGTTCAAGGTGCTGAAAGTGGACAAGACGCTGGTGGACTACTACACCAAACTGTCGGACTTCCACGCCCAATTCCGTGCCATCGGTACGAACTACAATCAGGTCGTTAAAGAGTTGCGCATCCACTTTTCGGAGAAGAAGGCGATGGCGTTGCTCTACAAGTTGGAGAAACATACCATCGACCTTGTGAAACTGAGCCGGGAGATCGTGGAGCTTTCAAGGGAGATGTATGCCAAGTGGGAACAACAGAAGGAATAATTCTGTTACATACCCAAGATACACATTACAGATACGTAATTCGGTAAATGAACGCATTTTTACTGACAATTTCATTGTCAATCATGTTGTAATCGTGCATTCGGAACTTTAGGACAAAGATAAGTATCACTTGACAAACTTGAAAACTAAATTCTTATAATTGAAACGACTGTATCATTTATGATGGTGCAGTCGTTTTATATTCAAGAGGATAAATGGTTGCAACTGTTCACTTAGCTATCAATATGAAATTACTATCTTTGTAAAATGATTCAAGAGAAGTTCAAATTTTACAAGCCATGTAAGTTGCTGCAACCTTATATAAGATATTATTGGGTATTCAAGAGCAATCGACCGCTGGATGCCTTTACTTATCCTATCGGTTGCCCTCAAATCATTTTCCATAAGCAAGCACCGTTATATATCCCTGAACTGAATGTTACACAAGACAAACTGACTGTCAGCGGACAAGTTAATTTTTCATCCCATTTGTATGCTGACGGCAATACAGAAATGATAGTGGTTGTATTCCACCCTCACGCTATGAGTATGTTTCTGAACATACCGACTTCACTTTTTTATAATCAAGAAGTGTCCGGTTACAGCCTTGAAAACAAAAGTTTGAATGAACTGGCTACACGAATATTCGACTGTGAGAATAATTCTATTTGCATAAGCTATGTAGAAAAATGGCTGGTGTCACAAATTGCCGATAATTTAGCTGATACCACACACAGAATTAAAAGAATAGATGCCGCCATACAGCGAATATATATCACTCCGCAAATCTCTGTAAACGAATTATCTTCCATTGCCAGCCTAAGTAAAAAACAGTTTGAGCGGTTGTTTCATTCATTTGTAGGCATCAATCCCAAAGAATATACCCGTATCGTCCGCTTCCAAAAGGCTTTGGCGCAGATGCAGCATCAAGCGGGTAAAGAAATCAACCAGGCACAAATAGCATACACCAGCGGTTATGCTGACCAGTCGCACTTTATCCGAGAGTTCAAGAAGTTCTGCGGATATACGCCCATGTCTTTGCTGAAAATATCAAATCCATATTCCGATTTGTTCACCAATCCCGTATAAATGTCCCGTTTGTTCTATCCGGGTTCAAACGCTTCTCCTACTTTTGCCGTCTGATTCATTAAATGAAAATAGCATTAAGTATGAAAGAAGTAAATCCCCAAGAAACTAGCCGGGCATACGCCTTTGAAATGTGGATGAACGCACCCATGCCAATGGTGACGTTCTTTAAGACACTCAACGTGTCACGCCTTGTGAAAATCAGTCGGAAATCGGGCATGAAGTTTAATATGTTGATGTGCTGGTGCATCGGCAAAGCCGCAAGGAGCGTGAAAGAATTTTATCTGCTGCCCGTAAACGACAAACTGATGCAGTACGATACCATTGCAGTAAACACCATTGTCGCCAACAGAAAGGGCGAGGTAAGTTCGTGTGATGTTCCTTTCTGTGATGATTTATCTTTATTTAATCAACACTATCTGCAACTAACCAAACAAGTGGCTGAAAGTTGCGTCAATCACGACTTGACGGAAAGCATGGTTATCGGAACTTCCGCCTTGGCACAATATGAAATAGACGGGGCTGTCGGGATGTATAGCGGCATTTTTAATAATCCGTTTCTTATTTGGGGCAAATACAAACGTCGCCTGATGAAAACGACGCTCACCGTTTCTTTCCAGTTCCACCACACGCAAATGGACGGGGCGCACGCTTCCCGCTTTTTAGATGGGGTTCAGAAAGAAATCAACCAAATGAAAATATAGTTGAAAACAACTTTGGAAAATAAAAGGTAAAATTGGCGAGATTGGACAATCATATATCTATGAAAACTCTATAATTTTGCAAATTATATTGTTATAGATGAAAAATAGCACCGAAAATATATATAAACAGAAGGTCAATCAAGTAATTGATTACATAAATTCCAATTTGCATCAGCCATTACAGTTGAATGTAATAGCCGATATAGTAAATATGTCTCAACGGCAATTACTTCGGATGATGAGTTCTGCTCTGAAAGAACCATTATATACTTATGTGGCAAGGCAACGTGTAGAACGAGCCGTACTATATATGCAAATTGAAGATATGAGTTTACAGAATTTGGCTGGGTTAGTCGGCTACGACAATCCACAATCATTCTCCAAAGCATTTAAGAAACAATTCGGTGTTTCTCCAAAAGCCTATATCAGTAAATTAAAGAAGCGATTAAAAGAGTTTGTACATGATGGAAAGCAGTATGACTTACATTCTGATGCTTATGATTTTGAGGGATTAGATTTAGTATATATCCGTATATGGGGCAAGTATGGAGAGGAAGAGCCTTATGAAACAGCGTGGAGTAAATTGATACATTTCTTAAAGAAAAATGACTTACTTACATCCGACACACGCTTTATCGGGTTAAGTTTTGACGACCCTAATGTAACAAAATCTAATCAATGTCGTTTCTATGCCTGTGCATCAGTGCAAAAAGAAATTATACCCACTTGCGAATTTGGTACAATCCGGCTACCACAGGGTAAATATGCGGTCTATACGTTGCAGGGATATTATACTGATTTGCAGGACTGGTATAACATCATTAACGTAAGTCAAGAATATTCACTTCGTCATGGGATGTCTTTTGAGGAATATATCAATTATTCAAAAGAAAATAGAAATGATAACATTACAAAAATCTACATACCTATAAAATAAATAGAATCATGGAAAATAATTTACCTAAATATATAACGCTGACAGAAAATAATATAGATAAAGACCATATCTGTTGCGCATTCTCTGACAAAAAATGCTTGGCGGGGTATGAGTTGAAAAAAGAGTGGCTAACGAAAGAATTTGCCAATGGCTATGTTTTCAGGCGGCTTGATGCACGAGCCAAAGTTTTTATAGAATATGTTCCTGCTGAATATGCGTGGCTTCCGGTTACTGCTCCCAATTATTTAATGATTAATTGTTTTTGGGTTTCAGGGCAGTATAAAGGGCAAGGGCATGGATATAATTTGCTTCAATCTGTAATTGAAGATGCTAAAAAGCAACAGAAGAATGGATTAGTCACTGTTGTGGGTACAAAAAAGAACCATTTCATGAGCGATACGAAATGGTTATTGAAACACGGATTTGAAGAAATAGAAAGGCTTCCGAATGGCTTTTCATTGTTGGCGATGAATATTTGTGACAATGGTGTAGTTCCATATTTTAATGACTGCGCAAAAATCGAAGAATGTACCGATAAACAAGGACTGGTTGCCTATTATTCAAGTCGTTGTCCATACACGGATTATTATGTAAATGGAATGTTACGTGTTCTTGCACAAGAAAAGAGTATTCCTTTAAAAGTAATCAAGCTGGAAACGAGAGAACAGGCACAAAGTTCTCCCACACCAGCCACTATTTTTTCTCTTTTTTACAATGGAAAGTTTGTAACTACGGATTTAAGCGTTTGTACAGAATCTAAATTTATAAAATTAGTAAAATGAAAGAGTTGGCTAATAATATATTAGCCCAAATAGAGGTCGATATTTCGGAAATCGACCTCTACGGCTATAATATTATTGATGTTTCTCTTTCAATAGTACATAGGCTGCAAACAGCTCTCAATGATTTGAGGATGAAAATACAAACCTATATATTTCCAACCAAAGAGGACGAAATTTTATTTTTCAAAACTCAGAAACCGGAAATACTCGGTCGGTTGCTATTCTTCTATAAGATATACAAGATTGAAACACAATGTCCTAATGGTAGCGATGAAGTGATTAGGAATTATATCAATCGGGAACTGGATAATCTGACCTATTTCTTCAATCGCAATTTGGACTTTTATCAATACTACCGTTCACATTCCACTGTGTATGATGAATATTATTTTGTTCGTGGAAAAGCGGATTTACGATTATGTACCGATAGCGCACAATTCGATAAAGACCCAAATTTCTCAACAGGATATGATTATAAGGTGGCTAAAATCATAGCCAATGAAATGCTGCGCATCTATCTGAATAAACGATTGGTGAAACTGGGAACTAATAATCAGATAGAAGATAATCTACAAAGATGCTTCAAATACCCGTTCCGTTTCACAGGCAAAAAGTCATATCTTATCGAACTGGGATATTCTCTTGTATCTTCGGGCGACATAAACAATGGCAACGTGGAAATTAAAGAAATGATGAATTTCCTTAGTACAATATTCCACATTGATTTAGGGGATTATTACGCTTCATATATAGCCATGAAAGAGAGAAAAGACCGGACGGCATATCTTCATCATCTGATAGATAATCTTGTTAAGCGGATGAATGAGGATGATATGGAGTGTTAGCAAGAATTTAATTGATAATCCGATAATATAAGTTCAGGGAAAAACGCTATCTTTGCAGAACTAACAGAAAAATAAATAGTTGTTCAACAATATGAAATGGCAGTTGTGCATATAGCTACGCTCAACGAATAGCACTTCCAATTATTGCTATTCAGCAATAGACAGGCTTATGTTTTAAGTTTGCCTGTTATTGTTTTGTCATTATCCCTTATTATAAATCTATAAGATTGTCGTGCTGCTTAAAGCGGCAGGATGTATTGTATCATATTGGTTTGAACAAATGAATTATACCTATAAGAAAATCTGGCTCATCGCTTTTCCTGTAATGATGAGCATCCTTATCGAACAACTGATAAATATTACCGATGCTTTGTTTTTAGGGCATGTGGGTGATGTGGAATTGGGCGCATCTGCCCTTGCCGGAATATGGTTCTTGGCAATTTATATGCTCGGCTTCGGATTCAGCTTGGGGTTGCAAGTAATAATTGCCCGCCGAAACGGAGAACAGTGGTATGCAGAAACGGGAAAAACGTTCTTTCAGGGATTGTTTTTCTTGCTGATACTGGCGGTACTCCTCTGTATGCTATCCAAGATATTTTCTCCCGTTCTGTTGAAACATCTGATAACTTCGGATGATGTCTATAATGCGGTTATCCGCTATTTGGATTGGCGTATTTGGGGATTGTTGTTCTCTTTCCCGTTCCTTGCCTTACGCTCGTTTTTGGTAGGCATTACACAGACAAAAGCTCTGAACATGGCAGCTTTCACTGCCGTACTGGTAAACATTCCGCTGAACTGGCTCCTGATTTTCGGCTTCGATATGGGTATATCGGGAGCGGCTATCGCTTCTTCATCTGCCGAAATGTGTTCGCTGGCTGTATTGGCTGCATATATGTTTCGGCACATTGATAAAAAAGCGTATGGCTTATACTGGCGTATTGATATAACGGTATTGAAAGAGGTGTTTTCTATCTCTGTATGGAGTATGCTCCAGTTCTTTACAAGTGTAGCCATTTGGTTTCTGTTCTTCGTGGCTATCGAACGCTTGGGAGAAACGGAGTTGGCTGTATCGAACATTGTAAGAAGTGTTTCCGCACTGTTTTCCGTTATCGTCAATGCATTGGCAGGTGTCACCGGTTCTTTGGTGAGTAACCTGATTGGAGCAGGTGAAAAGAAACAAGTTTTTCCGCTTTGCCATAAAATTATCCGTTTAGGATATGCGACAGGCATTCCACTGATTACTTTTGCGTTGTTCTTTCACCAGCACATTATAGGGGCTTATACGGAAAATCCCGCTATCGTACAGCTTGCATGGCCGCCTTTTCTTGTTATGCTATTGAATTACTTCTTTGCACTACCCGGTTACGTCTATCTGAATGCTACAACAGGAACGGGAGCGACACGGACGGTATTCATTTTTCAGGTGATAACTACTATTGCTTATCTGTTCTGCTTATGGGGATTAGGTTATTGTAATGTCACGTTAGCGGCATATTGGGCAGTGGAATACTTATATGTGATACTGCTTGGTACACAATCCGTCATTTATCTTAAATATAAACAATACTAAGAACTGAAATTTATGATGAACAAGATATATCCCCGTAAAGGTGACACGCAAACCGTTTATTTGAATGCTGTCGTAAAAGACCCGTCTATCGAAATAGGCGACTATACCATTTACAATGATTTTGTTTCAGACCCGTGTCTGTTTGAGCAAAATAACGTATTGTATCATTATCCCATTAACCATGAACGGCTGATAATTGGAAAGTTCTGTTCTATTGCTTGCGGCGTAAAATTTCTGTTCAACTGTGCCAACCATACCCTAAAATCTTTATCCACTTACACATTTCCGCTGTTTTATGAAGATTGGGAATTGGATAAGGCAAATGTGGCTTCCGCTTGGGACAACAAAGGCGACATCGTAATAGGCAATGACGTATGGATAGGCTATGAAGCCGTTATTATGGCTGGTGTCCATATCGGTGACGGGGCTATTGTTGGTACAAGGGCGGTTGTGACGAAAGATGTGCCGCCCTATACCATTGTGGGTGGTGTCCCTGCCAAAGAGATACGAAAGCGGTTCAGTCCTGATATAATAGAACAGATGCAGGCTTTGAAATGGTGGGATTGGTCGGTAGATAAGATACGGGAGTTTTTGCCTTATCTGAAAGATGGACGTTGGGATAAATTACAGGCAGTATGAAATCTATTAAGAATCTAATTTCACTCGGCTATTTGCTGATGGCATTATTGGTTATCGGCATAATGTATATTTGGTATAAAGAATGGTGCGATTTAGAGAAATTGGAAGTTCAGAATCGTCATATAGATACTTTTCGCCAAGAATCGCACGAAATATTTGTTCTTCTTATTGAACTTTCTTTATCAGGCGAGACAGTATTGGAGTGGGAATATGCAGATTTGGAACATTACCATTATCAATGCATGGCAATGGACAGTATGCTATGCCGTTTCAAAACGATTTATCCGACAGAGCGCATAGACAGTGTACGCTATCTTCTCGAAGATAAGGAACGACAAATGCATCAAATCGTGCAGGTACTTGAACAGCAACAAGCCATCAATGATAAGATCACTCGTCAAGTACCCGTAATCGTACAGAAAAGTGTGCAGGAACAACCGCAAAAACCGAAGCGGAAAAGATTTCTCGGCATATTCGGCAAGAAAGAAAAGCCAAAGCCAACCGTGACCACAACAATGCTCCGTTCCCTCGACCGGGACATGATAGCCAAGCAACGGGCGCAAAGCCGCCGTCTGTCGGAACACACCGACAACCTTGTGGCACGAAACGCGAAACTTAACCGGCAACTGCACGGATTTATACGCCAGATGGATAAAAAGGTGCAAGCCGATCTGCAAAAACGGGAAGCCGAGATAACCGCCATGAGGGAACAGTCGTTTATGCAGATAGGTAGCCTGACAGGATTCGTCTTCCTTCTGCTGGTAATATCATATATCATCATACACCGTAATGCCAACCGAATCAAACGGTACAAACAGAAAACGACTGATTTAATAGGACAGTTGCAACAGTCGGTAGAGCAAAACGAGGCTCTGATAGCCTCCCGCAAGAAAGCCGTGCATACTATCACGCATGAACTGCGCACGCCGCTGACAGCGATAACGGGTTATGCCGGACTGGTGGAAAAAGAGAATGACATAGAACGAATCGGGCGTTATATTTGTAACATCCGGCAATCTTCTGACCGTATGCGCGAAATGCTCAACACCTTGCTGAGTTTCTTCCGTCTGGACAACGGCAAGGAGCAGCCGAACATTTCTCCTTGCCGGATTTCGGCAATCACGCACATTCTTGAAACGGAGTTTACGCCCATCGCCATGAACAAGGGGCTGGCTCTGACCATAACCAATCAAACGGATACAGTTGTCTTGACCGATAAGGAACGTATCCTGCAAATAGGCAACAACCTGCTATCGAACGCCATCAAGTTCACGGAAAACGGCGGAGTCTCTCTGACAATGGATTACAATAACGGTGCTCTGAAACTCATTGTCGAAGATACGGGTACAGGCATGACCGATGAGGAACAGCAACGGGTGTTCGGCGCGTTTGAACGTCTGTCAAACGCCACCGCAAAAGACGGCTTCGGTCTGGGACTTTCCATCGTACAGCGTATTGTGACAATGCTCGGCGGTACAATCCGGCTGAAAAGCGAAAAAGGCAAGGGAAGTCACATCAAAGTGGAAATACCCATGCAGACAGCCGAAGAACTGCCGGAACAGATAAATCAAATACGGATTCATCATAACCATACATTCCACGATGTGATAGCCATTGACAATGACGAGGTATTACTCCTTATGCTGAAAGAAATGTATGCCCAAGAAGGAGTACACTGTGACATCTGCACCGATGTAGCGGAGCTGATGGAATTGATACGGAAAAAGGAATACGTCCTGTTGCTTACTGACCTGAATATGCCGGATATAAACGGCTTCGAGTTGTTGGAACTGCTGCGCACCTCCAATGTGGGCAATTCAAAGACTATCCCGGTAGTCGTGACCACCGCTTCGGGCAGTTGCAGCAAGGAGGAACTTATGGAACGTGGTTTCTCCGGTTGCCTGCTCAAACCGTTCTCCATATCGGAACTGATGGAGGTTTCAGACAAATGCGCCATGAAAGGCAACCGGAATGAAAAGCCGGATTTCACCTCCCTGCTGTCCTACGGCAATGAAGCCGTCATGCTGGAGAAACTGATAACGGAAACCGAAAAGGAAATGCAGGCGGTCAGGGATGCGGAGCAACGGAAAGACCTTCAGGAACTGAACGCCCTGACACATCACCTGCGAAGTTCATGGGAGATACTCCGTGCAGACCAACCGTTAAGGGAACTATACAAATTGCTTCATAGCAAAGGTACATCAAATAACGAGGCTATCCATAATGCTGTAAAAGCTGTGCTGGATAAGGGTTCGGAAATCATCCGGCTGGCAAAAGAAGAAAGGAGAAAATACGAAAATGGATAATACAAAAATCATCGTGGTGGAGGACAACATCGTGTATTGCGAGTTTGTCTGCAACCTGCTGGCACGCAAGGGATTCCGTACCGTGCAGGCTTTTCACCTCTCGACCGCGAAGAAATATCTGCAACAAGCCGCAGACGGGGACATCGTTGTTTCCGACCTGCGCCTGCCCGACGGCAACGGTATCGACCTGCTGCGCTGGATGCGCAAGGAGGGCAGGATGCAGCCGTTCATCATCATGACCGACTATGCCGAAGTGCATACGGCGGTTGAAAGCATGAAACTCGGTTCGCTGGACTACATACCCAAACAACTCGTGGAGGACAAACTCGTGCCTCTGCTCCGTACCATACTGAAAGAGCGGAATATCGGGCGAAGCCGTATGCCCCTGTTCTCGCGTGACGGCTCGGCGTTCCAAGCCATCATGAAGCGGATAAGGCTGGTAGCCCCCACCGACATGAGCGTGCTGATATTCGGGGAGAACGGCACGGGCAAGGAGCATATCGCCCACTTGCTGCACGACAAGGGCAAGCGGGCAGGAAAGCCGTTTGTGGCTGTGGACTGCGGTTCGCTCACCAAAGAACTTGCGCCGTCGGCTTTCTTCGGACACGTCAGAGGGGCGTTCACGGGTGCGGACAGCACCAAGAAAGGTTATTTCCACGAGGCGGAAGGCGGTACGCTGTTCTTGGACGAGGTAGGCAACCTCGCACCGGAAACCCAGCAGATGCTTCTGCGAGCCATACAGGAACGGAGATACCGTCCGGTAGGTGACAAATCTGACCGTAGTTTCAATGTCCGCATCATCGCCGCCACCAACGAGGATCTGGAGAAGGCGGTCCATGAAAAGCGTTTCCGGCAGGACTTGTTGTACCGTTTGCATGACTTCAAGATAACCGTCCCGCCGTTGCGCGACTGTCAGGAGGACGTCATGCCGCTGGCAGAGTTCTTCCGTGAAATTGCGAACCGGGAACTGGAGTGTGATGTCATCGGATTTGACGGAGAAGCCCGCAAGACATTGCTGACCCATGCGTGGCCGGGCAATGTACGCGAGCTTCGTCAGAAAATCATGGGCGCGGTGTTGCAGGCACAGACGGGTCTTGTCACGAAAGAGCATCTGGAACTTGCCGTGTGTAACTCGTAACTTTGCCGCATCACTTTTTCGTAACATTAAATATTTCACTTTACGAAAACTATATTTATGTAGAAAATGGATGCAAAAAAGATTACAGAAGACTACCACGACTGGCATAACATTGCCGAACTTCGACTTCTTGGCTTGAGCCGTTCTCAAATAGCAAAGAAGCTGCAACTTCCTCCCGGCAGAGTCATGCGGCTTTCCCGATTAAATGTTGATGAGCTTCTTCAACATGGCAATCGTCCGCGCCCTTCTTATTCCTGCCGTCTCGATCCTTATGAGGAGTCAGTTAAGCATTTGCTGATAACCTGTCCTTATTATTCTTCCACCCAGATTCATGAATATCTAAAGGAGAATAATCCCTCTTTTCCAAAAGTCTGTGAAAAGACTGTTTTCAATTACGTAAAAAAAATACGTAAAAGATACGATATACCTGCAAGAGTATAATTTTTTGCAGCAACAATCTTTTGTTCAGAATTCAATAAGAATCTGAACTGCATCCTTATTACCGAAATTTAAATAAAAGACATTATGAAATCCGTTATTTCAGACAATAAGATTATTCCATTCCTGCCTTGTTATAAAAGGACATCACAGTTGCATGAAACCAAAGTTAGTGATCTGAAAACTGTATATGGATGTAATGGATATGCGGTTTATGATTATATAGAAAATGAGATATTCCGTACAGGAAACCATTCATTGTATTGGTGTAAGAATATGCTTTGCAGAGTAGCGGACTATTGGGCACTCTCTCCGGAAGAAGTGGAGAAAATCGTGGAGTATTGTATTCAGGTTGACTTGTTCAATGCTGAGTTGTATACCAAGTATCATATTCTTACATCCGCAGAAATCAGGCAACAGTATAATAATGCCGGTTTCTTCATGGCTGTCAATTCATAATCACTAATCCGAAAATACTATGTTGATAAGATGTGAAATGTTAAAAAAACTGGCAAACGCTTTTATAGAGGTAGCCAAAGAGGAGAACCTGCCTGTAAATATCACAATGGGCAGGTCTTATACAGACTCCGGCGGTTCCAGACAAGTTGGTATTATTCTTGAATTTGACAGTTGGAACTCGAAAATCATCAATGATAAATTAGCTGACACCATCAACAGAATCTTCGAACTTAAATAATATATAATAGAAAGGGAGCAATATGGAAATATTAACGGCCCTGCAATGGGCTAAAAAGGGTTTTATCCCCAATGAGGGGGCCAAAGGTACAAAACAATGGACTAACAGCTTTTACTCTGCCAAAGCTGTCTATTTCAAAGACAGTGAGGTCCATGAAGATAAGGACACTGCCAAAGCCATCCTTTTTGCCAAAAGGAAGGAGTACCGGGATGTAGCCAAGAAACGGAAAGAGAAAAGAATAAAAAATGCTGCATACCGAGAGAAAATGAAAACCCAGTGGCAATGGTTACAGGAGGGAAGAATACCTAACGATAATGCCAGATGGGAAGTTGGAGAGGAGCTGAATAAGATGTTTTGTACATGTGCTTACGGAAGCAACTACTGTTATTGCCATGAGAGATATACTCATGAGCCTAAAAATGATGAAGAGATGCAAAAAGCCATTTTTGATTTTTAACAGAAATAACTGGGTATGACTATAAACAGAGTAAAAAAGAAGTTTTGCTCAATAACTAATAACAGGAACAGATATGAGTAAAAAAAGAACAATGCAAATAGACGTAATCGAGGAAGTAAAAGGAACTCAATTCATGCAATGCAAACTGTATATAGATGGCAATGCGAGTGTTATTCTTATGAATAAAATCGATTATGAAAGGCTGTTAAGCGATAGTTTTTTTGTGCGTGATGGTAAAAATCGGGATTCAGCCGGAGTGTTAACTACTACTAACACTTTCATCGAAAAAGATTAATATTTAAAACGATATAGGTATGAATATAGATACTGAATTTAACGTAGGAGATAGCGTATGCTATCTGAGCGGGGATAACATTATCCATACAAGTATAAGCAAAATAATTATCGAAATATCCTATACTGATGATAGTTTTCTTATGGTTTATAAGCTGTCAGATGGGCTAAGTGTGCCCAGAAACAATTATCCACAATGGGGAAAAAGACTTTTTAGAGATAAGGATAGTTTAATGAGATATTTATCAGAATCGTAACGGAACAATGGACTAACAGGCAAGTCACCGCATTGTATGCAGGCTGGTGATACAGGTTCGAATCCTGTTTGTTTCACACTGAAAAAAAATCTTAAAACGTATAATTATGGGAAGAATTGCCAGAAAAGGCTTTGAGTACTACAGGGCCGAAACGGACCGGTTCCGTGACATCAAGATCCGCAAGCTGAGAAAGGAACACAGCTGTGCCGGTTATGCGATATACCAGTATGTCCTGAATGAGATCTACCGTGTGGAAGGCTGTTATATCCGTTTCACACAGGACGAGCTGTTCGATTGTGCGGAATACTGGAACATGAGGGAAGAGGAGGTTCTCCGGATCATCAACTATTGTACGGAAACGGGGCTGTTCAATGCCGGAATCTGGAAACAGTACGGCATTCTGACAGGGCACTCCATCCAGATCCGATATGTGTCCATGTGTCACGCGGCCAAGCGCAAGACAGTCATTCCGGAAGAAATAAATCTTCTTTCCGAAGAAAAATCCTCCTTCCCGGTTTCCCGGGCACAGCTTCCTGTGGAAGCGGCGTCCGTTCCGATCTGTGGATCTGTGGCAGTCACCTCTGTTCCCTTCACGGAACCTTCAGAAGCGCCCGTTCCTTTGAAAGAGGGGATTCTTCCGGAAAAAACCGGATTTATTCCGGAAGAATCCGTGAATATTCCGGAAGCTTACAATATAAAGGAAAGAAAAGAAAACATATCATCCTCAAGCTCCTTTACATCCGTTCAGGAAAAGACGGATGAGGAGGACAATTCCATCCGGACTTTAAAATCCGATCTGGAATACCTGAACCTGAAGGATGACCAGATCCGCTGGGCGTGCATTCTGAAAGCCCGTTATCCGGCCATGCCCCTGGAGTACGCCATAGCCGCCGTCAAGGACAGCATCCGTAACGGTGACTACCGTTACAGTGTGGGCGGCTGCCTCACTCCGCTGATAGAGAACTATATCCGCAAGTACAACGCTGAATGTTCAGGAGAAAAGAGGCAGGACGGTTTCCGTGCCGCCCTTGAGCGTCTAGGCATTTCTCCGGCACAGCAGCATGAGATCCTGCATCTGTCCGCGGACTCCCCCCGTGTGCTGGAAGCCGCCTTGAAGGAAATCGAGCGCAGCAACGGGCGCATCAGGAGCCCGCTATGTTTTCTCAGGAGCAGGCTGACGTCCGTCCGGACCGCATGATATTTTGACATTAGTTAGTATGTGAAAGAACATTCCATCCTGCCGTCCCGCTGTGAAGCCGGTGCGGCAGGAACTTAAAAAAAACGAAAGATTATGAAATCACAGGAAGCCAATGCGATCCCCTTGCGGGAGATACTGGAAAAATACGGTCATGAACCGGTCAGGTCCTACCACGGCTATCTCATGTACAGCTCCCCTTTCAGAAATGAGGAGACTCCCAGTTTCATGGTGAACCTGCACACGAACAAATGGAAGGATTTCGGTGAGGACAGCTCGGGAGGTGTGGCTGACCTGGTCATGCGTCTGGAACGGTGCGATTTTCACTCCGCCATGCGGCGGATTGAAAAAAGCGACCTGTCCGCCCCGTCCGACCCCCTCCCTGTTCCGACTTCCGCCGGGGATGCCGGCACCAGCCCCAGACTGACTGTCGACAATATCAATCCCCTGACCAACAGGATGCTTCTGGAATACATGGGCCGGCGTGGAATTGATGCGGACATTGCAAAGGCATATTGCAAGGAAGCATACTACCATTTCAGCGGAAGGAAGGACAGGCGCTGTTTCGCCGTAGCTTTCCCCAATGACAAGGGAGGCATGGAGCTCAGGAATCCGATATTCAAGGGATGTGCCGGAGTAAAAGCCGTCACCTGTCTTGACAATGGAGGCGACCGTTGTGCCGTTTTCGAGGGATTCATGGATTTTCTCAGCTATCTCCAGTATGCCAGGGAACATCCCGGACTGCCGCCAATGAATTTCTGCATCCTGAACTCCACGGCCATGGCCGGCAGGTCCGGAGAGTTCCTTTCCCGGCACCGGCTGGTACATGCCTTTCTGGACAACGACAAGGCAGGCATGGACGCCCTGGAGAAACTGGAGGGGAATCTTGGGAAGGATACGGTACTGGTCAATGAGTCCGTCCGGCTGTATCCCCGGCATAACGATTTCAACGAGTTCCTGCAAGCCTGTAAAAAAAAAGCAATGACTGCAGGAAATGAGATGTAATACAGCAAACAATATGAAAGAAGTATCAGAAAAGATAACGGAAAGAATCCGCAAGCTTATCCGGCTCAAAGAATCCGCCACACAGATCGGATCTGAAGGTGAAGCCCATGCGGCGGCAGCGGCGGTACACCGCCTGCTTATGGAATACAACCTCTCCCTGCTTGATCTTGCCGGTGAGAATCCACAAAACCGGCTGACAGCCTGCGAATCTGACAGAATCAGCTACAAGGATGCGGCCGGCAATATCTGGAAACGGGACCTGATGAGGGTCTTATGTGAATACAATTACTGCAAGATGCTGCTCTACGCGGGCACAACCCATATGGTGGTAATCGGGACAGAGGAAAATGCGGCAACTGTCATTGCGCTCTTTGACTACCTGCGTAAAACCTTCAGACGTCTGTCCGAAGAGAAGTATTCCGGGTATGCGCAAGGCAGACGCGGTTACTGGAGAACCGCCAAAGGTAAGAAGGACTATATCCGGTCTTATCTGGAAGGCTGCATACCCGGTTTACGCATGCAGCTGGAGAAGTCCGGGCAGACGCCGCAGGAAACCGGCCTCATGATCTGTCACCAAAAACTGATAGGCGACTATATGGGCAGGTTCAGGCTTGTCAGAAGAAAGCCTGTGGCGAACAGGCATAAGACGAACCACAAGGCTTATATGACCGGAGTTGATGACGGCCGCCATATAAGTCTGAGCAGGCAATTGAAGGATAATACTCTTTTTTAAAAGGATAAGAACATGGGCTTTGTCAACAGACTGATCACATGGATCATGGACCGGCTTTCCGTGGAGGTCGATCCGGATGCCGAATGGTTTTAGCAGATCGTGAAAAGGATGGTTGCGGTTCATCCCCGTTCACTTGATTAAAAACACATAAACGAAAAAAATATGGAGATAAAAGGAAAAGTACTTACCCTCTTTCCGGTCAAGGAAGGAGTCGGAAAGACATCGGGCACTCCGTGGAAGTCCCGTGAGTTTGTGATAGAAACGCAAGACCAGTATCCGAAGAGGATCTGCCTGCAAGTGATGAATGACAACATGGACCGTTTTCCCATGGAGGAGGGTATGGAGGTCAGTGTCAAATTTGACATTTCCGCCCGTGAATGGGACGGCCGTTACTTCAACACGCTGACGGCATGGGACATCACCGTGCTGAATTCCCGGCCGTCCAATCAGGAAGGAGAAAACAGATGAGAAAGAAATTCTTTTTTCTGGGGATATTGTTGGGCGTCTGCCTGGCATCCCCGGCCCAGTTCTATTCCGCACGTACCAACCTGATAGGGCTGGCAACGGGCAACATCAACCTGGAGGGGTCCATGACGCTGAACCGCCGATGGTCGCTTCATCTACCGGTCCAGTACAATCCCTTCGTCTTTAAGGATAACCGCCAGTTCCGCAACCTGACTGTCATGCCGGGCGTGCGCTACTGGTTCGTGGAGTCCTACTCCAATTTTTTTGTCGGGATGAACACCCTGGCAAGCGGCTATTCGATCGGCAGGATATGGAACAAGAAACGCTATGAGGGAGAAGGCTACGGCATCGGCCTCTCCATCGGCAAGGCCTACCCCCTGTCAAAAACATGGAACATAGAATGGGAACTCGGCGGCGCCGCGGTCTGGGCGAGGTACAACGAATACCGTTGCCGGGAATGCGGCGCCTTCCTGGGCAGAAAACACGGATGGTATCTGATACCTTCACGTGTGGCGTTGAACATGATATATCTTTTCTAAATGTACGGTCCTATGAAAAAAAGAAACATACCTGTAATCCTTTTACTTCCACTGCTGTCCTTATCCTGTTCCCTGTCCCACAAGATGGAAAGGAGCATCAGCAAGGTCGGTCTCTCACAGGCCGGCAAGCGGCCTGCACCGGACACGACATGCTATTCCGTTCCCGAAAAAATCACCTGGAAGGACAGTTCGGGAGTGGAACATATTGTCACCATGGCCGAACGTGACAGCGTTACGGGTGAAGAGATGACCGTGTTGCAGCTGGACGAGGTGACCATTGTCGCGCGTAACAGGAACATCCCCGAGCGTGCCGGGAAAGTGAATCTGGATTTTGTCGTGACCGTTCCGGGCAGGCTGATAGATGACAAATGGCAGGTACAGCTGACCCCTGTGGCCTACAAGCGTGGCAGACGCATAGAACTGGAGAGGATCTTCCTGTCCGGCGCCGACTTCGTCAAGCGGCAGAAAAAAGGATACGCGCAGTACCAGGCCTTCATAAACAGCATCATCCCGGATTCCGCCTATCTGAAAGAGATGTTCGACATGAAAGGCTACCGCCGTGCCATGGCCGAGCTGGAGGAGGAGTTCTACCAGGCATGGAAGCATGACTATATCGCCCGCGAGGAATGGATTGACTGGACTGAGAGATGGAACCGCCGTTACCAGCACTTCAACGCGAAGATGGAACGGAACCGCATGGCCATCGCCGGCCACAACACCATCCTGTCCGTACTTCCCGCCTACTGGCTCCGCCGTGACCTGGACACCACGCTGATTCCGTCCCGCTACCGCATGTTCTCGGAAGGCACCCCTCTGAAGGTACGCAGGGTGACGCCGGAAGATTCGGCGCGTATAGCGGAGAGATACTTCGATTACAAGCGCATTGCGGAGAACGAACGCAAACGTGACGCGGTGTCACGCAAATATGAGGAGCTGGTTCGTTTCCCTTACCAGGCCGCCCGTCTGGATACGGTCATCAGGAACAGGAACAATACCTTCAGCTATTATTACCGGCAGGAGATGGATGTTACCGATAACACGAAACGTATTGACCTGACAGTAGACGGAAGGATACTTGCCGTCAATGGCAGTTCCGCCAATTTACCGTCCTCGGATACCATTACCTATTATATAAGCAGTATGGTGCAGTTCCTGGACCATGCGCCCCGGTACAGGAAGGAGAAGATATACCGCAAGGCCACGGCCAATACGACCGCCTATATCAATTATCCGGCAGGCAGATACCTGTTTGACGAGGAATACGGGAACAACCGTTCCGAAATAGACAAAGTCCTGGAAGCGATCAACAAGCTGACCTATACCGGTGAGTTGGTGATGGACAGTATTGACATGACCGCCACCGCATCCCCGGAAGGCAGCGCGGCCGCGAACCGTATCCTGTCCAGGCAGCGTGCCGTTGCCTTGAAGGAGTACCTGTCCGGAAGGACGGATGACAGGACCGGCATCGACACCCTGATCCGTCCCCGGTGGATTGGCGAGGACTGGCAGCTTCTTGTCCGCAAGGTACAACAGGATACGGAAATGGATGACAGGTCAGCCGTTCTGGATATCATGTCCTCCGTAAAGGATCCGGACGCAAGGGAGGCCGGGATCCGGAAACGTTTTCCGGATGCCTACAAGCATATCAGGGAGAACTATTATCCTCTGGCACGTGCGGTGAACTTCGCATTCTACCTGCACCGCCGGGATATGATAGAGGAATTCAAATACACCACCGTCCTTGACTCGGCCTACATGCACGGTCTTGACCTGATGGAGGACAGGCAGTACAAGGACGCGCTGGTGATACTGTCGGACTATAACGACTACAACACGGCCATCTGCCTGATGTCACTGGGCTATGATGCACGGGCTGCCGGAATATTGGAATCCCTGCCGGAAAGTTCCAATGTGTGCTACCTGCTGTCCATCCTGTACAGCCGTCTGAAAGACGACGGCAAAGCCGTGTCCTCCTTCATGCGCTCACTGGAACTGGACGGTTCCAAAGCCTATCGCGGTCGTCTTGATCCGGAAATCAACCGGCTGATAACAACGTATAATTTAAACCTGTCGCAATATGAATAAAATAGTAAGAATTCTGCCCGGCATATTCCTGTCCCTGCTGTCACTTTCCTCTTGTGACGGCCTGTTCACCGAGGATTGTATCTACAAAGGATACCTGCACGCCCGTAACGGGTTCCATCACCCTTCCGATATGGGCACACCGGAACAGGCGGAGATGAACCTGATGGTTTTTCCGCTGACCGGTAACGGCGTGGCGGAATATGACAATCTTTCCATTCCTTTTAATGGAAGCGGTGATGCGTATGGGACCTTGCATATCGGGAGTTACGAGTTTCTCGCCTGCAACAAGGATGTCAACATCCTGGAGGATGCGGGCTCCGCCGCCACCGTCCGCTTGCGTGTTCCGACGGAACAGGGAAAGATCACGGCGGAGCAGGGATACGCGTATTCCTCTTCCGTGACCGGTACGGTCATGACTGACGACACCCTGCACGTCACCTGCGAGAGCAAACTGATGGTGCAGCGGATTGTCTTCAACATCACGGTGACGAATACGGGAATCCTGGAATATACCGGAATCACCGCCGAACTTGACGGCGTGACCACAAGCCGGTATGTACGTACAAGGGAAAAGGGAAGCGGTTTCGCCACCCTGCCTTTCACCGTCTCCCCTGAAAAGGAGAATTTCTTCCGGAAGGAAGTGCTGGTGTTCGGCATCAATAGCGGGGTGAGCAATGTCATCCGTCTTCATCTGGACGGGGACATGCCCGTGGATGCGGATCTTGACCTGAGTGATGTGTTCAAGGACTTCACCGCTGACGGTATCAGTGTGGACATCACCGTCCGCGTATCCCCGTCCCTACATACCGCATCCGCTTCCATCGAGGACTGGCAGAATGTGGAATGGGGCCAGGGAATAATTACTTATTAATACTGTTTTTTTATCATCAATTTAAAATTTTACAAAATGAAGAAAATGTTTTTGTTCGCAGCGTGTCTTGCCGTATTGGCATGCAGCTGTTCCGAGAATGAAGAAGGAACCGTCAAGGATGTCCGTGCCTCCTTGAAAATCAACGCCAACATCGGTGCTCCCGCTGTTTCCCGCGCGGAAAAGACAGCCTGGGAAGCCGGTGACAAGCTGGGTCTTTATGTCTGCAACGGTACTTTGGGCACTCCGTACAACCAGAATGCCGTCTATACCAACACCCCTTTCACCTATTCAGCTGCCGGATGGACTTCGGAAGAGATCCTGCTGGATGAGAACGAGGCGACGGTGTTCGCTTATTATCCGTATGATGCCACGCTGACCACCCCCTCCGCCCTTCCGGTGGACATCACCACCCAGACGGACCATCTGTACGGACAGGGCGACACCAAGGCGAGCATCCTGAACCGTAATGTGAACATCACGATGAAACATGCCCTTTCACAGGTCGTATTCCGCATGAAGAAAACGGAAGGATACAGACAGGAAGGCATCCTTACCGGAATCACACTGAAGAATGTCGGTTCCGCCACTCCGTTGTATACCCGTGCCACTATGGATATTTCAACAGGTTCCCTGACAAAAACGACGGCAGGCAATGTGGAATTCAGCGCCGGCGCCACTCTGACAGACAAGGCCGTATCCTTTTCATCCATTGTCGTTCCGGTTGATGCGACAGCGGGCAAGGATATGCAGGCCGTGTTCACCATTGACGGAAAGCAGCTGCAATTCACCTTCCCGGCCGGAACGAAATGGGAACGCTCTTACCGTAATATCTACGACATCGTACTGGGGAATAACGGTCTGGTCATCGGCGGTGCCGATGGCAGCGGTGTGACCATCGAACCCTGGACAGACGATGTGAAAGGTGAAATCCAGCTTGTACCTGTAATCTGACTTTAAGGGGCGGGAAGCCTTTCTTCCCGCCCTGTTACAAACCATATCGGGGCTGCCAATCCCCCATAATCAGACAAAACGATGAAAATGAAGAATATTTTAAACAGCCTTTTCCCCTGGCTGGCCGTAACAACCCTCCTGTCCCTGCAGGGCTGTGAGAATGAGGAAGGCACCGCAATCCACAGCCGTGATACCGTGTCCTTTGAAATTGACGCAGGGGGAGCACGGGCAACCGAGACAACGTTTGAGACCGGGGATGCCATCGGCGTCTATGCGGCAGTACGCATGTCATCAGCGCCTGCAACCTTGAAAACGTCCGGAAACTATGCGGACAACAAGCGGTTCGTCTGGAACGGCTCGCAGTTCGTGGCGGACGGGGACGCCAACGAAATAGCCGCCGGCTATGAAACGGATTATTATGCCTATTACCCCTACAGGGAAGACATGGGCAATCCGTTGGATTATGATTTCAGCATACAGGGGGACCAGCGGGAAGGCATCACGCTTTCCGACTTCATGTATGCGGCCAACAGGAGCGGAACAACCGATAAGGTCATAACGCTCGCCTTCTCCCACCGGCTGTCCCGGCTGCAGGTCACTTATACGCCGGAAGCGGGAGAGGCACTTTCCGGCGTGACCATCCAAAGGGCCAAGGCTACAGCCAATATCAACCTGGGAACCGGCACCGCCAATACCCTTGGAGCCACCTCGGATATACGGATGTATAATGACGGCGGCACATTCACTGCGGTCATTCCGGCGCAGGACCGGGATGCCGACGGTACATTCCTTACCCTTTTATTTGCCGACGGCACAAAAAAGGACTACACCCTTACGGCAAAGAAAGAATTCCTTGCGGGGCATACTACCGTAATTCCGTTCATGGGCAAAGAGCTGCAGTATACCTTTACCGTCAGTCCGGAAACCATCGGCAGCGGCTATTCCGGCGGCATCTATAACTACGAAACGGTTTCAAACAAATATTATTCAATAAACGGGAAGCCATTGCCCGGCACTGAGAGTCCATTGGATTACACGGTTTCAACGACAGACGTCTGGATAACCCCGGACAAGGCGGGCAAAACAATAAAGGTGGCGGAAAACCTGAATACCGCTCCCCGAAACGGCAAGGTCCTGTTTACCCAGGCAGAATCCGGAAGGACTTACATCCTGCCGGTACAACAGTCCTCCGCTACCACGCGGCAGACCTTGCAAATCAGCACAACTGCGGGAAACATACCCGCTGCCGGAGGAAACAAGGCTGTCACAGCCGTTCTCAGCACTTATTATAACGACCACCGGGATCCTGATAAAAAAGAAAATGTAACGGTTTCCCTCAGTGGAACCGGGACGGGATTCAGCCTGTCCGGGAATCAGGTCCTGGCTGTCAACAATACTACGACAAATGCCAGAAGTATTACCGTAAAAGGCAGTTACAACGGCATAACATCGGATAACAGCCTGACCATAACACAGGATGCCGGTGCAAAACAATACGCATCCTGGAGCGACTGGAGTGTAACCGTATCGGCCAATCCGGAAACGGTTGCAAACACGGGAGGTACATCCGTCATCACGGCCGATGCAGCCCGTACCCGTGCGTGGACGTGGAACGGTGTCGGCGGTTCAGGAGGTACGGAAACAGACAGGGCCACACCGTCATTGTCGGCAGCCGGCAGCGGATTCAGCCTGTCCGGAACAACACTGACAGCAGGCAACAACACAACAACATCTGAAAGATCCTGTACAGTCACGGCAACCCATGCCGGTAAATCAGCGACCTGTACAGTCAAGCAGCCGGCCGGAACAACCGGTTACGGAGATTGGAAAGTAAACATATCCGCCAGTCCGACCACTATCGCGGCCGCCGGAGGAACGTCAACGCTGACCTGCTCGGCTGCGCGTGACGTATATACCAATGGGGTAAAGACCGGTACGGAAACCGCCACACCTGTCATCTCGGGCAGTGCAGCCGGATTCAGCCTGTCCGGAAAAACAGTCAGCGCCGGCAACAACACCTCAACAAGCACGCGAAGTATAACATATACGGCAACCCATGCCGGTAAATCAGCCAGCTGTACGATCACCCAGTCTGCAGGAAACAGGCAATATGCGTCATGGAGTGCCTGGAACGTGACAGTGTCAGCCAATCCGGCCACGATAGCCGCAAGCGGAGGCACATCCTCCATCAGCGCGGCGGCAACCCGTACCCGCACATGGACGTGGAACGGTGTCAGCGGTTCCGGCGGTACGGAAACAGACAGGGCCACACCGTCATTGTCGGCAGCCGGCAGCGGATTCAGCCTGTCCGGAACAACACTGACAGCAGGCAACAACACAACAGCGTCTGAAAGGTCCTGCACAGTCACGGCCACTTCAAACGGCAGGTCGGCCGCCTGTACGGTCAGACAGTCCGCCGGCAGTCAGACAACGGAGTACGGCAACTGGACCACGGGCTCATTGTCAGTGTCCGCCAGCCCGTCCGGTATCGGCTCATCCGGAGGCACAAGCCGCCTGAGTGCGACAGCATCACAAAGCCGTCCGAAATACACGAAGTGGAACGGCATAACAACAGGCACCACCACAGAATACCGGAGTGTGGATGTGAGCTCATCCGCCTCATGGTCAGGAAGCGCGTCGGGCTTCAGCCGGAGCGGCACGACTGTCACAGTGGCGGCCAATGGCAGCACTTCATCCCGCAATTGTACCTATACGGCAAGTTACGGAGGAAAATCAGGCCATGTGACAATCCATCAGGATGGAAAGCCCGCCGATGTAATCACCTACGGGTACATATTCACGCTCAGAGCCGTCAGCGGTGATGACGTCGTCTCCACCGGGGGAACCGTCACCTACAGTGTCACCTCACAGAAGATCACATACACCAACGGCAGCGAAACCTCCCGCAGCAATATCGGCTGGTCGGCTTCCGCCAACGTGTCCTGGATCAGTGCCGGCACAAACTCGGCAACCGTCAGTGAAAACCCGACAACTTCCGACCGTAGCGGCACGATTACGCTGACCCAGAACGAAAGCGGAAGGAAACTGTCAATCACTGTATACCAGGACAGAAAGGTATCGGTGGACATAAACTAAAAACTATAAATATGGATAAACCATTCAATCATCTCATTATTTGTCTGACGTTTGTAATGCCGGTTGCAGCCCTCAGCGGCTGCTCCGGCCCTAACGACAGTCCGGAGCAGGACGCCGTCATGTCCATCAGCTCCTGCACGGCACGTGGTGATGACGGGCAGGAAATGTCCGTCAGCGAGTTCGGCATGTTTGTAACGGATACGGCGGGAAACCTGTATCCGGACAACATCCGAGTCCTCAACCGGTCCGGGAAATGGACATTCGCGGAGATTTCCCTGTCGGACGGGGATAAAGGCATATATGCGTATTATCCTTACAACCCGTCCTTCAGCGGCGGAAAGATGGGCCTGGACGCAAGGAGCCAGACAGACTATCTGTATTCGGAAAGGACCATGGTGTCCGGGAACGCACCCTCCGCCTCCATCACCCTGTATCATCTTCTTTCGAAGGTGACTTTCAGAATGCCCGCCGCCGTCACCGCGGTCAGAGTGGCGGATTACAGCTACTCCGCTTCGTACAGTCTTCTGACGGGCTCACTGGAGATAAAACCGGAAAAAGGCACAATATCCTCCGGGACAGGAAGCCTGCTGCTCTATCCCGGTGACAGTCCGGCCATGCACGTGGCGCTGGTGGCCGGCGGACATCCATACGACTTCGTCATGCCGGCGGCGGCATTCCGATCCGGAAAGGAATATGTCTACACTTTGAAAACCGCCGGAAACGGGGTGGAGATAGAGGACATCACCATCACCGGCTGGCAGCCCGGAGGCAATTATGAAGGAACAATAACTGAAAAAGAACAAGAAAGGCAATGAAAAAGAAAATTTATACTTTATCCGTCCTGCTGGCGGCGGTTCTTCCGGCAGGGGCACAATCCATCAAAAGTGACATCAACACCGTCCTGAACGACATCGCACTGCCGGTTTTCCTCGGTGTGATGGTCATGGCGCTTGCCGTAGGCATAGGAAAGAACTGGAGACTCATCAATGACGAGAACAGCGAGGGCAACAAGAAACAGGGATGGATGAACGTCGCCTACATGGTCGGCTATGTCCTTATCGCGGTGACCGTCATCAGCTTCTGCGTGGGCAAGATAGCCGGTGTCAGCTTCTCAATCTGACCGCCATGGAGTACAAGGTGCGCAAAGGGATCGAGAACCCGTGCAAGATACACGGGCTGCTGGTACGCGACTTCTATCTGTTGCTCGGTTACGGCGGATTCGCCGTGGCCGTGCTCCTGCTGAACGTCAAGAGCTGGCTGGAGGACGGTACGACAGGCGGTGAAATGCTTTTCATATTCGTATTGCTTGTCGGATGTGGTCTGTTGTTGGCAAGGAAGTTCTATAAGAATGCCTCAAGGAAGAAGTACAGGCCGCCGCATTGGGAGAAGACGGTTACAAACCGTGATGTGAGAAATGCTTTAATGAAAAAACAGATAAACTATTGACAGTATGGAAAGTGTTAGAAACTGGCTGGAACAAACAATCGGAATGCCAATTGATTATATATGCATCATTATCATGGGGATGCTGACACTGCATGTTTTGATAAGAATTGCCATACATGGGAACATGGAGTTCTTAAAAAAGTATGGCAAGAGTGGCAATGATACCGAAAAAAAAATCAATGATCCCTCTAAAGAAAGGAACGACTCATCGTCTGCATGATTCAACTTTTTTTTTAAGGAGCTGCCAACAGTGTTTGCCCCCCAATGTAATCTTACCCAAACAAATCTTTGCAAACAGGAGAAGAATACTAAAGTAGGCAACACTTGAATATAGCACAAGAAACCTTGTCCAATAACAGGCCAAAGAAATCTGTATTCCTTTACTTTCGATCAGATAAAGGTAAATCAACTCCCCAAAAGCGAGAACAGGAATCGGAACGAATACAGCATATGGAGGTGGTTGTACCGGACAGGAAACAAGAGTGGTTAAACTGAGATATGCTCCGGCAGTTCCCGTAGCCAACATCAGTTGTACGACAAAAGTATAGCTACTGAAAGATGATATATACATAAACAAAAACGGATACACAATAATAGTGCAGGCGGCAAGGGAAACAATAGTATACCGTATGCCCCTTTCCATTTTTTGGTAGATATCTCCCAATTCATTTAACATATCATAAGACAGATCAAGTTAGACAATAATAGTGTTTGATTCCTGTGCAAAGATACAAATAACAACCGAATGGATAAAAAATAAACAAACAATAAGAAAATGGCAAACGAAGGATATTCCATACTGGATGTCATCAATGACGAATACGGTGTCATCCTTACCAGAAACGGCTGCGTGTCTGTAGCGTTCCGCATGTACAATCCGGAATGTTACAGCCTGCACCGTACCGACCTGGAGGAGCGCAACGCGCGTCTCTACCAGGCGTTCAAACACCTGCCCTCCGGCAGCTTCGTGCACAAGCAGGACGTGTTCCTTAAAAGGGAGTACGTTCATGAGCTGGAAGGGGACAGCTTCATCGACAAGGCGGAACAGAGGCATTTCTCCGGCCGTGAGTATCTGGAACATGACTGTCTTCTGATATTCACCCTGTCCGGCCTGTCCTCCCTGGCAGCCTCGTACAATGCCAACCCGTTCTCCTACCGGGAGAGGCTGCATGTGTCCGACCGGGAGAAACTCACCGAATTTCTGGAGGGGGTGAACTCCGCCATTGGTGTGATAAACAGTATCAGGGACACCCGTCTGGAAAGGATGGCCGCCGCCAGCCTGAGGGAGTATGTCATCCGGTACATCAACTTCTTCCCCCGGGCTGACTGCGACCGTGACATCCATTTCTCCGGAGAGATCACCGTCGACCGGGAGAAAGCGCGTTGCTATACCGTCTGTGACGGTGACTATCTGCCTGACCGCACCGTCAGAAGCGATGTGGAGGACACCACACTGCCCGTGTCCGGATGCAGCCTGTACATGGCGGAACTGGAAGGCCTGGGCGTGCACCTGCACTGCAACCATGCGGTCAACCAGATCCTCTATTTCGAGGGCTCGGATAAACTTTATGAAGAGTTCTCCCGCCGTGTGGCGGTCTACCGCACCAACAAGGGATGGGACAGGGCCATGCTGGAGCCGAAGGCGGACGAGCTCGAGAACATGCAGAAGGAGATCATGGAGGAGAGGCAGCTCCTCTGCCGTGCCAATTTTTCCGTCATGATATGGGATGACAGCCCGGAACTGCTGGACCGGGCCGAGAAGAAACTGCGGGAATACCTGACCGTCTCGGACTTCAAATTCTATATACCGTCCTACGAGCATCTGGCCAACATATACCTGGCTTCGGTTCCCGGACAGGAGAAAGGGCTTGACAGCGGCTTCCTGTTCCTGACCCCGCTTTCCCTCGCGCTCTGTCTGTTCATCAACTACACGACATTCACCCCGGATGAGGAAGGGGTGTATTTCAATGACCGTATTTATCAGATACCTTTGAAAAAGGATATCTGGGACGCGAAGAAAAAACGCATACCGGCCCGCAACGGCATCGTGGTGGCATCCACCGGCGGCGGCAAGTCCGTGCTGACACTGAATATCGTGCAGCAGCTCATCGAGCAGGGCTATATCGTGGTGGTGGTGGAGTTCGGGTACTCTTTCGGACAGCTCTGCAAGCTTTATCCTGAAATCTCGCTGCATGTGGACTATGACGGGGAGACACCGCTGGGTCTGAATCCCTTCGATCTGGAGGGCCGTTCCCTTGACAACAACAAGATAGAGGTGCTATCGGGTATCGTGCAGCGTTTCTGGCGCCGCATGTTCGGGAAGGACGAGGAGGAGCAGTCCGTAGCCCTCACAAAATTCATCCAGGATTATTACGCCACCTGCCTGCCACCCCATTCCTTTCCCTCTTTCTACCGCCACGTGACGGAGCATTATGAGGATATTTGCCGGCGGAAGGACGTAGACCCCAATTATTTTGACCTGTCCTCCTTCCGCCTCATATGCAGCGAGTTCCTTCCCGGTGAACGGTATGCCAATGTATGCAGGACCGAAGGAGTGCCCGATTTCGGGAACAGGCGGCTGGTCGTGTTCGAGCTGACGCAGATCAAACAGGACAAGTTCCTCTCCGACCTGGTCATGGCCCTGATCTTCGACGTGATTCATGACAAGATCCTTTCCGACCGGACCAGAAGGGGAATGATCATTTTTGACGAGTATGCCGAAACGGCGCAGATGAAGTCCAGAGGCGAGGATATCAGCATACATTCCGCAGTCGCCTTCTGCTACCAGAAGATACGCAAGGAGAACGGTGCGGTGATGACCATCGTCCAGAGTCCCGACCAGCTTCCCGATGACGAATTTACCAAAGGCATGATCACCAATACCCAGCTGCTGTACATCCTTCCCACAACGGATGTGGTATACAGGGCCGTGGAGAAAAGGTTCGAGATGGGGGGCGACCCCGCCCAGTGCAACATGATGCGGTCCATCCGCAACGACTTTTCCGGGGAGCGTCCGCATTCCGAATGCTTCATCCGCTTCACCGGCGGCCAGGGGAGGTATGCGGTGGTGGTGCGCAACGAACTGAGCCGGGAGAAGTTCCTCGCCTTCCAGACCGACGGGGAGACATGGGCTGAGATTGACGGCTATTCCAGGACCATGCCGATGGAGGAAGCGATAGGCAGATACATGGAGAGACACCCGTCAAAGGACAGGAAATGAAAGGAGACCGTATGGAAAAAGGATTAAAGGGATACAGGCCGCTTCTGCTTCTGCTCCTGTGCGGCGGAATGACCTTGAAGGCTGCCGCACAGGCGGCGATTACCGACCCTCTCAACACCGCCCAGAGCACACTGACCGCGGGAAATACCGCAGCAACGGTGAAACAGGTGACGGAATCGGTGAACAGGCTCCAGACCGCCCTGGACTATGTCCAGAAGGTGTCCGCCACCGTCAGACGCGCACGGATGTTCACGGACCTGATAGACCGGCAGAACCGGTTGAACAGCAACTGCCTCAGGACGCTGGAAGAGGCGGAGAAGATGGACATGAAGGGGCTGCCGGGCATCACTTCGGCCGTGCAGGACGTGGTGGCGAACAACGCCGCCATTATCTCCCTGACCGGGGATATACTCAGCAGTGACCTGAAAATGAACGACAGCGAACGGATGGAGCAGCTCGACGGATGTCTTCAGGAAGTCCGTCGCCAGGAGGCTTCACTGGGCACCATCAGACAGATCATGTCACATACGCGTACCATCAGACGGAATTTGGGACTTGTAACGGAATAGGAATATGGCATCAATAACAGAAATATCGGTCGAGCATATCCACAATGCTTATGAAAGTATCCGGGGGAACATCGCCGTGGAAGCCTTCTATGCGGTAGTGACGGGATTCATGGCTGTCACGCTCATCCACCGTCTGTATACGGTATACCGGGAGGTGCAGTCCAACGAGGACGGCACGCCCACCATGAAGGATTACATGAACCTGGTGTGGCAGTATGTATTCTGTATAGCCGCCGTCGCACTGTTCCCCGTGCTGCTGGAAGCCCTGGAAACGGTGTTCGGCAAACTGATGGACGATCTGCAGGCCGGATTCGGCGGAAAGGTCTATGATGTGGCCGACCTGTTCCAGAAGCCGATAATCGCACAGTTCGAGAAACAGTTCAGCGACATGTCGGTAATGGACGTTGCCGGCGTGTTGCTCAATCCGGTCGGCAGTTCGTTCGATTATCTGCTGGCGTATGTGGCCGGCGTCATAGCCGCCCCTTTCTACATGTACGCGCAGACCCTGTTCATAGTCGGCAGATACATGTTCCTGCTCCTGCTGGAACTTATATCCCCTGTGGCGATAGCCTGTTTCTACAACGAGAGTACCCGGACGTATTTCCATACGTGGTGCAAGAACCTGCTGGTCTGTTATCTGATGGTACCGGCCTTCATCCTTGCCAGCAAGTTTTCGGACGCCATCGTCAGCGAGTATGTCATGAACACCTCGTGGAATGTCGTCCTGCAGGTGTTGTTTTCCCTTGCGTTGAAACTGTCCCTGCTGGCGATTGTGAGAGGCAGGATCCATAACCTTTTTTAAAACAACGGAAGAATATGAAAATGGATATAAAGAATATGGTGAGGGACTTCGCCTCACTGGGAGAGGCCAAGAAGCGGTCCTCCGTCTATGTCAAGGCGGTCAGCCTGTTGTGTGCGGCCATCGTCGCCCTGGTGCTGTTCTTCATGAACATGACCGTCCGCGGAGTGACGGACAGGATCCTTGTCGTGAATACCGGCGGAGAGTTCCTGCAATTGAAGTCCATGGAAACGGACAAGTTATACGAGACCCTGTTGAAGGCCCACTGCAACGCGGTGGCCTATTATGTAAACTCTTTCGACAGGATGAGCATCTCCGGAAACCAGGCGCAGGCCGTGTTTCTGGTGGAGAAATCCGAGCTGAACGCCATCTGGAACAAATACCTGAACGACCGCGCCTATGCCGACGCGGCGGACAGGGGTGTCATCTACAAGTGCGTGTTTGAGAAGCTGCACAGGGTCGGGATACGTGATGACGGTTACAACGTGCTGTTCACCTCCATCCTGTCCATCCATGATGCCGGCGGGGTCAAACGTATAAGGATATACAGCCGGGGCGACGCCATACGCACCACCCCGTCCTATCCGGAGAATGTGACAGGCTTCTTCTTCCGGAACTATACACAGGAATACGAGCTGTTGGACACCTCGGATGGAAACAAAGAAAGAAATTGAATAAAACAGAAGAACATGAAGAAGACTCAAGTAATCATTGTCAGCGTGTTCGGGTTACTTGTCCTTCTTGTCATCTGGACAATCTCCGCGATGAAAGGAAAGGAAGAGAATCAGAACACCGTCCGTCTTAGCACGGACAACAAGGATGTGACCATTACGGATGTGAAGGCCCAGCTCGAGCGTACCCCCCTGCGCAAGCAGGCGGAGGGACAGGGCGGGGACAATCCGGTGGACATAGAGCGTATGCGTCAACTCATCATCAACAGTGAGATGCCGCCGGAAGAGGAATACGGGCGGAAGGCGGATACCGCCTCCTATATCCTTCCCACACAAGAGAACCTGGACAGTATCACCCGTGAACTGCGGAAGAAGAAAAAAAGGAAACAGGAGAAAAAGAAGGTGGAGAAGAAGGAAGAGACAAAGGAAGCCCCTGAGGCAAGGACAAGATTCAACACGGTCGCCTTGCACAAGAGCAGCAGGCGGAACGCCATCCGCGCGTACGTGCATTCCGACCAGGTCGTGATGGCCGGATCCACGCTGAAGATGCGTCTGGGTGAGGACTGTCTCACCGATGACGGCCGTCGGGTGAGGAAGGACTCGCCGGTGTACGGGGAAGTGAGGAAGATAGACGGCGAAAGGGTCATTGTGGAGATCAGGACAGTCAATGTGGGCGGCAATATCCTTCCGTTTAAAAAAGAAGTATATTCTTCTGACGCAATGGAAGGTATCTATGTACCGGGGAACGCAAAGGCGGAAATCAACAAGGATGCCACGGCCGGGGCGGTGGACGGGACAAATCCGCAGATAACCGGAGGCCTGGACATGGGCAGCCAGCTTATTGCCGGAGGCGTGAACGGTGTGGTGAACGCCACCAAGCAGGCCGCAAGCAAGAATATCAAGAAAGTGAAGGTCACCATCAAAACCAACTATGCCGTGTTTCTGATGGAGAAAAAAGAACCGGGGGAAAGCTGACCGGAAACGGCATATTGAAACATTAAAATAAAGATATGAAAGACAGCAGGACAATAACAGGTGACCTCATGGAGGAGGGAGTATTTGTATGGTGTGTATTCATGCCGGACGGAAAGGCCTCCTTGCATATGAACAGTGAACAGTATCCGGACAGTAGGACACACTCCCGTGGAAGGTTGTTGTCCCCTGATGTATCCGTACTGCATGAAATCCTCACACCGGATGATGCTGACAGGTTTCTTTCCCTTCCTGAATACGGGATTTCGATACGGATCAGGATGCGTGTCCGTTATCCGGGAACAGACGACACGGAAGTGGAACAGTCGGAATATGAACCGGAGGCATGCTTTCCGGCATGGCTCGTCCTGAAAGACGGACGGACCGGACTGTATCTTCATGAACCGGCTGACGGCCGCTGCCTTATTCCGGACATGAACGGTCTGCCGGGACTTCCCGGATTGAAGCCGGATGATGCACCCGTAAGGGTTGAACTGCTCATACCCCAGTCACACTGGATTTTCGACCTGGTCGATCCGGCACTGTTGAAGACCGGCAGCTGCTCCGGACGTTTAAAGCCGTGCCTACAAGAACATCCGACGCTCAAAAAGTGAAGTGCCTGTAAACTATTATAAACGGACCCGGGAAGTGACAATAACGAATGATAATTAAAAGAACTGTACGAAATGGAAGAATTCCTATCGAAAGACGGCTCTGTGACCATCTTGCTTTTCTGCTTTCTTCTCACCCTTACCATTGTTTTCCACATTTTGGGGTTTTGGAAAAGTTACCGTGAATATTCAAGGAAACAGGAAGAGGGCAATCGGAAGATGAACCGGACAAATGTCAAAGGGACAGACAATCAAATAGCAAACGTTAAGAATGCCGGACAGGAAATTCATCACGAATCAAATTCTAAAGCCGGATGCAAAGATAAACATCAAACTATTAAAATATAATTTATCAAGATATGAGACAAAACAGAATTTACATCACAGGGATACTTCTCCTGTTTGCTTTTTTATCAGGAAGAGCCCAGCAGCCCCGTATTGACGAGCTGGAGTGCAGAAACCTGAAGATCGGTTATGAGAAGACGCTCCATATGATATTCCCCACTCCCGTGAAATACCTGAACATGGGGGATGAGAACATCATAGGGGAAGTCATACAGGTATGTCCGTCCGTCATCCGGCTGAAATCAACGGTAAGGGATTTCAAAGGAGAGACCAACCTGTCGGTTGTTACGGAGGACAGCAGGTATTACACCTATTGCATATCCTTCGACGAGGGAGCGCAGGCTGTCTACAAGGAGGGCGGTACCATGCCGGAAACGGCGGTTCTTCCGGTTTCTGACGAGAAACTGACCCATGTGATCTATCCGGAAAAAATCGTGTATGTCGATTTCGGAAACACCACCGTACAGGTGGAGAAAGCGGAGAATGTGAACAATATTGTCGCACTCAGGGCCGTGTCGCCGTTTGCCCTGCAGACCAACCTTACAGCCATCACCGAAAGCGGCAGGTTCTATACGTTTGACCTGCGGTATGCGCCCGGATGTGAGAGATTTTCCTTCATTGTGGACAAACAGGACACCAAAAAGAAGCAGGTGGCCATACTGGAGGGAAGAGAGCGGAATACCCGGCAGAAAGCACTGCTTGAAAAAGAGATATCACGGAGGCCGAAGCTGCTGACCAATATCAGGGACGAGGTGGCCGGCATGAGATTCTGCGTGACCAATATCTTTGTGGACAATGATATCCTGCTGTTCCGCTTCGGGCTGCACAACCGTTCCCAGATCGGCTATACCATAGACTTCATCCGTTTTTATATACAGGATGCGAAAAAACGGAAAAAGACCGCCGTCCAGCAGCTGGAGCAGCAGCCCCTCTTCTCTTTCAACCGTCCGGAGGAGGTGGCTGCGCTTTCCTCATGTGACTTTACGGTCGCCCTTCCGAAATTCACCATACCGGACAAGAAGGTGCTCATCATAGAGATACAGGAGAGAAACGGGGGAAGACATTTCTATTACAAATTGAAGAACAAACAGCTGATCAATGCGGAGATACTGTTCCCGGAGATTGTAGGAAAACCATAAAGAATACCACATGATAACGAAACTAGTTCTGTTCCTATGCCTCTTCTGTCCGGTACCTGATAAGGAAAGGGCCATATTGGAGGACGCACTCTCCCGGTGTTCCAGTCTTGAGCGCATCGGGGAGATCATGGACATCGTGGAGAGGCATCATCTGGAATACAGGATACCGGTACATCCCCCTGTACACCGGTTCCACCGTATCAGTTCCGCCTACGGATGGAGGAGCGACCCGGTTACCGGACAGCGCAGGTTCCATTCAGGAGTGGATATTGCGGCGGAACTTGCATCGACCGTGTATGCCGCAGCTGATGGAAAAGTCATATACTCAGGAAGAAAGGGAGGATATGGATACTGTGTGATGATACGCCATGCCTATGGTTTTGTGACCCTGTACGGGCACTTGTCCGCCTGTTATGTTCCGGAAGGTGAAGAGGTCAGGAGTGGCAAAGTGATCGGATTCATCGGATCAAGCGGAAAAAGCACGGGAAACCATCTGCATTATGAGGTGAGAAAGTACGGAAGGCCGGTCAGGCCATACATCAGAAAAAGAAGAGGATTATGAGAATACTGGACTACATGGAAAGATTACAGACACTGACCCGTCTGCTGAAAAAAGAACATACAGGAAGTGCCGCAAAAATAGCGAAGGAAATGGGCGTACATCGCAATACAATCATTAATTACTTCTTAGAGCTCCGGGCCATGGGTGCAGAGATTGAATATGACAATGAACGAAATACATATTATTTCAAGAAATCTTTTGATATCCAACTGAAAATTAAAATTTAGTGAAGGGCAGCACAAAAAGGTTGTGCTGCTTCCCACTTACATTTGCATATTAAAAACTATCAAAATACAATTTATGAAAACAAATCATTTACATTACATTGTGCTGCTGGCAACCATCTTCTTAGGCTGCTCATGCAGTGAAGAAATTGAAAAAGAGCTCACAACCGGAAAGACCGCGGTGACTATCGAGGTTGACGGAGAAGAGGATGCGGACTCACGTACCGTATCGTTTATCGGTGGTACCGCTTATGGAGAGGGACTTTATGATGGTAAAGAAAGACCCACGGTAGGTGCTGAAGCCTCTGACGGATATGAGATAGACTATTTCTACGGGGGACCGTCAGATGAACCCCAAAAGTACAATTATACAGGCAGTGGAAGTTCTGTATCATATCAAGTTTTTCTGAATGGCAAGGATCATAAATTCAAGTGCAAGTTCAAGGAAAAGAAACGTACTTTGACCCTGACTGCCAATCCGACCTCCGGAGGAACTGTTACCGGAGGGGGAACATACAAAGTAAAAACCAATATCCCCATCACCGCTGTTGCAAAATCCGGATACACATTTTCCGGATGGACTGTGACTAAAGGAGATGCAAAAATTATGAATGCCTCCTCAGCCAGTACCACTGTGCAGTTGCAAAGTTCGAACAGTACTTTGCAGGCGAACTTTAAACAATCTGTTACGATTATAAATGTCTCTTTCAAAGATGAAGTTTTAATGGGACAATTAACCAGATCTGTTTCTGTTACCTCAGGTCATTCAGCGACTTACACTGTTTATGGTGTTGAAATCACAGAACGGGAAGATGATAGAGGAAATTACGACTCTTGGGAGGAAAATTATACCTTTGCAGTCACATCGGGATCTCCGGCATCACGATTGGATAGTTATGACAGATATAACGGTGAGGTGTCTGAGAGCATGACCAGCAAAGAAAAATCATTCACTTTGGTTGTGGATGGTGTCACTGTTTGCTCCAATGAACCTATTTCAAATGTTGGCAAAGTTGATAAGGTAATTGGAAACTATAGGTATATTTTTTGATTTAATTTCGCATTACAGATGAGGTTATGTCAGTGTTTTGACACCTCATCTTTCTCTGCCAAACTATTGGATACTTAAAATAGATTTTCACAATGTACTGGCAGTTATGAACGGCAACATAAAAATTAAAAAGAGCAACTGTTCATCTCGGACAGTTGCTCCTGTAAAAACGGTTCAATATTAGTAAAAAACGACAATCTTTATGAATGAAATTATTTATAAAGACCCTGTATCTTTTGATAAGAACTGTTCTCTTCTTATGAGGGCAAATTCAGTTCTTTATCAAGAAAGACGCAAAATATATTATTTCAGTATTTCACCTTTCTCATTGAAGAACACCGTACTTTCAGCTCCCTCCTTGTCTGTCAGAACAACCTGATAGGTCTTGCTGCCATCCTCTGCCGCTTCCACCGCCGCTTCCTTGACGGTTGATTCCGCAAAATTTTTGGCGATTGCTTCCGTTACCGCTGCCGGAAGGTCTTTCACTTCAATAGGGGTGAAGTCATTTACTGCCATGACTGTTTCAACACCTGAAGTCAAATTTTCGGCAAATGCCACTGTTGTTCCTAATCCCATTACCAATGCTACTGCAACAAAAAATTTTTTCATAATCTTATATTTTTAATGGTTATTGTTTTACGATAATGATAAGGCAATTCCCATGCCAAAAGAATATTTATTCTGATTATCAGTTAATTGTTATTTTTTTATTATGTAAAAAATGGAAATAATCCTCATATAGTGTGGTCTGATGTAGAATGTTTCCACACTTATAAAAATAGGCAGGAATTCTGCCTATTTTGTGCGTAAAACCAAAATCTGTTGCACATTAACTTCTGTTACAAGTTCTTTTTTATTTTGTATGACAAGATAAAGGCTATTATAACAAGAGGCTGTCAAGTCATTTTTTTAAGACAGCCCTTGTATTTTATCTGATAGTGGACATGAATACAATGTTAATAGTTATATCCTTTGTCGCTGTAAATGAATATGAACCGGCTGATGTCTGGGAGTATTCCCCAAGATCGTCCAAAGCCTGCCATCCGGTAGTAAAGAAACCTCTCAGATAGTTATATCTCCAGCGGTCACCTTCTCCCGGCACGGCATAATCCGCACCATCCGCATATATTGTTACCCGGTCTCCATATGAGAACTCACGGGTTTGCTGACCGGAACTCAGACCGGTAGCAGAAAAGCCAATTCTGAAATCACCGTGCGTATACAAGGAGAAAGAATTGTTACTCCACATGCCAGTCTGTATAGTCACCTTTATAGGATTGTCCGCTTTGAAATCGTATACGAATCTGCTTCCATCAGGATAACGGCTGTAATCATTGTACGTAAATAAATATTGACCATATTGTCCGGAGGGTATCCCGTTGCCATTCACATACCATTCATCCTCTCCATATTTCCAACCGGATTCCGGCTCTGGAGATATCAGGTAACCACCTCGTTCCAAGTTTTCATCATCCGGTGAAAGATTCAATACTATTTCTGAAGCAGATGGCAGCAATGTGGTTTCACCACGTTCATCAAAGACATCCAGTTTGCCTCTTCCTGTCCGGATGGAGAAATAGAACGTTTTACCGGCTTTTGAAAAGTTCGCCTGCAAAGTACTGTTCGGACTGTCAGAATGTAATATTAGATTTCTGAAATGTCATCATTGGATGATTTTACATTTCTAACAAATTCCATCCCCCTGATAAAATTCTCCGTGAGATTCTTTTTTTCCTCTATTTCCTGTTCCATCCGTTTTATGGATGTCCGGAAGAAAAAATCTATCAGAAATTCATCTGTACGCTCTTTTTTGATATATTTTAAGGCGGTGATATATTCCTCTCTCTGCGAACCGGGGATTATCAGCAGCGGCTGTTCTTTTTTGAGCAATATAAAATTGGACATCAGACGTCCCAGACGACCGTTTCCGTCCCGGAAGGGATGCAGATATTCATAAAATCCATGAAATCTTGCCGCGATGATCATCGGATGGATCTTCCCGGAGTCCAGGACCTGCTGGGTGCTTTGTAACAGGCGGGGGACCTGCTTTATCAGCTGCTCATGGTCCCCAAATATCGTATCACCGGCACACATGTCCACTGTTGTATATTCTCCCGGGTTGGACGGTATTTCATCGTATTGGGTCTTGTAAGAGAGGGTATGTTCCGTCAGCAGCCGGTGGGTTTCCTTCAGGAGTTCCTCGGTCAGCGGCCTGTCCAAATTCTTCAGAAGATATTCATAAGCCTGGAAATGATCCAGGATTTCAAATGCCTCCAGCAAGGTCTTGCCTTTGGGGATCATGCCCAGCCCTTTTTCTTTCAAGGTGCGGGTCTCGTCCACTGAAAAACTGTTCCCCTCTATAGCACAGCTATGCGCCGAGAATAGAATTTCATTGTATTCTATAAAATCTTTCCTGCTCAGCTTCTCAGATACAAGTTCCTTGTACCGGTTCACTAAAATATCATATCGGGAAATCAACTTGTCCTCCATATCAGTACCATTTTTTGCAAAGATACTAAATCTGACCAATATACCCCTGCATTCTATATGTAATTCCTTGATAAAAGTGTGATATCATTACTTTCCCCGCCCTACTGGTAGAACAATGGTAGAAAATAGAAAAAACATAACAAAACTCAAGATAAAACACCGGAACGGAGCGATTGCAAGACCGTCTGCCCATACTTTTTCTCCTTCAAAAGGGTGGAGAAAACATTTTCTACCGGAGTTCTACCCAAATACCGGGTGTTCCAGGAACACTATGGACACATCCCTCTTATTTGTCTTGTTTTTTCAGCCATGTAATAAACAAGCCGGAATCCTTCAGAAAAAGGCATTCCAGCTTGTTCACATTGCACATACCGGCTGTCATTATCATAAACCGCACTATTCCAAACATCAATACTAACAGCCAAATTTATTACAAGGAGCGTAAAGAAGATCTTGAAATCTTTCTATACGGTTCTCCTGTAAATCGGTACATTGACTATCATGTCTTATCTTTTTTCTTTAGGAAGAATGGGGCCTGTTATCGTCTTTTACCAACTTTGGGGTATAATGCCTAAGTAATTAAACGCTTCATCCATTTTTGCAGACTCGGAACCCGGATAGTTCCGGTTGAACAGGTATTCTGTGTCACACCGCAAAAGCTTCCACTCACAGCTTCCTTCTTCCCGATAATACAAATGGGCTATCGGAGTGCAATAACCAACACCGCTAACAGGATCTCTTGGATTTGCTCGCTGAATCGGGAACTTGCAGGATACTATCCCTTTCCAAAAACGTACTCCTGCCGCTATGTCAACAGTGCAGCTTCCCAGTTCATCGCGCCATTCATAGTCATCAATCTTGTTCTCCTTTTTATCACTCGGTCTGTAGGAGTTGGATTCCAGTTTGAACTCCCTCTCCCATACAACCTTTACAGTCCCTTTCATGGCTTTCCTGCTTTTGTTTGAAAGCGTATAGACTATATTGAACCAGTCATTATCAGGAACAGGATATGCCAGAAACGTATTGCATTTCTGATTCTCTAATGTTATCATCCGAAGTGCCGGCATATCAGTGGCCGGTCTCACCTCATACATCCATTCCCCATCATTGGAATTCTGATCGTATCCGTAAGGCTTGAACCAGGCTGACTCCCCGTTCTTTTTGAACAGCACTGCCAGCCGGTATGTCCCCGGCACGGCCTGCACATAACAATACTTGCAGTATCCGTCCCATGCACCGTTTCCGCATTTGATATCAAACGGCTGGTACTGTTCCACAATCCTGTCCCCATCCATCAGCACGAACCGTGCCTGTCCGGCGAAGTCTTCCCCACCTCCACGGTTTCTATACCGCAAAAAGAATCCCCAGACCTTACCCTCACCGGTATAGGTGTCATAGCCATAGAACGTATAATTCGGCCATATATAAATCCTGTCCGTCCCGCAATCCCTCATGACAATCCGGTCGGTCTTTCCGAAAGTGCTCCAATACTCCTCATCCATCGGCACATGGTCCACGTCCACCTCACAGTTATAACCGGATTTCATATTCAGAGTGTAAGTATAGATCATGCCGGGATTCCACACATGGGTAGGCGGCAGGGCATAGGTAAAATCCCTCCCGTCCACATGTACATTGACAGTGATACCCTCAGCCGTACCCACAGGCATCAGGATTGCCTCCACATATACCGGAGAGGCATCGTCCAGTGTGTAGTTCCCTCCGGCCTTATATTCTCCGGGCTGTCCTGTCGGAAGGAGCTTTCCGGACGTGACATCCATGGACGCAGACAGCCTTACACCTCCAAAAGTGACCGCATCCACCCTCCCGTCACCTGTATAATCATTCTTTTTTATCAGGATCCTGACCAGGGAGAGAGCATGCTTCATCACAAGGACCGCGCTCGGCTTCTCAACGCTTACCCCTCCTTCTCCATACATATAATCCTCCTGTGTCGTGATGTCCACAGGTATGGCGGTCATGTCCGTATATTGTACATTATAAGGATAATAGGCGGACACTTTCTGCTCAGCCGTCACCTCCACCTGTTTTCCGGCTTTCCACCGCCTGCCGTCAAAAGTGAAGGGTATGTTCACATCCCCTGCAGCTGTCACTCCCAGGCAATGCCCCTCCTTCCAGTTCTCCACCACGGCCCTCTGTTCCTGCATGTTCTCGATGATAGGGGCGATGCCGATGTACACCTTTCCCGTATCCGGCTCTTCCGGGTTTCCGGGATTTTCCGGCTCCATTACGGGAGGAACCGGGTCCGGCAGTGGTTCCTCATCCCGGCAGGAACATGTCATGCACGCCATGACCGCCATCAACAAATATCCGAATGTCTTCATTTTCTTCAATTTTATGTTCTTTATTCTTTCTCCACTCTCTCGAAGAATTCCCGTATAGCCTGTGCTATGACCTGCTTCTCCTTCATTCCAGCGTCAACAGCGTATTTCTTCACCTTGCGGTGCAGTTCCAACGGATACTCCAGTGAGGTTCTGGCCAGTGCTTCCCCTTTCTTCCCCTCCTCCGGAGTGGAGTGTGTGGGACGGTTTGGTGTTCCGCCCTGCAGAATCTCGTCAATTCCAATAAATTTTCCCATATTCTTTATTTACTTTTATTTGTTGTCAACCATATTCAATCTGGACAGGATCTCCCGGGTAAGGGACCGGTAGTCCGCCGCTCCACTGCTGTTCCTGCTGTAAGATACGACATCCGTCTTTCTGCTCATGGACTCTGCCACCCTGATGGAACGGCTGATGACCGTGGAAAAGACCGTTTCCCCGTACTGTTTCCGCATCGCTTCCAATATCTCCGCATGCAATGTAGTCCTTCTGTCATACTGTGTCACCAGCATGCCGAGCAGGTTCAGTCCCCTGTTGATCTTCCTCTGTATTACAGCAACCGTATCCAGGATGGAAACCAGACCATATAAAGAAGCCACTTCCGGCTGCACCGGTATAATCAGATCGGTGGCGGCCACAAGCGCGTTGACCGTGATCAGTCCGACAGCCGGCGGGCAGTCAAGAAGCACAAAATCGTACCCTCCATCCGTTCTGGCAGCCAGTTCTTTAAGGAAATTTTCCCTCCCGTATTCGTTCTGCAGAAGATACTCCGCATCCGCCATTTTCCTGCATGACGGGCACAGGGATATATTCTCCTGCAACCGTATCCATGGAAGCCGCGTTTCCTTGCCATCCACCGCACCCTGCAAAGCCGAGAAAACCGTTTCTTCCGGATCTGTCACCCCCAAAGCCGCGGTCAGAGTGGCTTGCGGATCCAAATCAGCAAGAAGGACCTTGTATCCTTTTCGTGCCAGTTCGAACCCCACATTGGTAGTGGTAGTAGTCTTGCCAACTCCACCCTTCTGATTATGGACTGCTATAATTTTCACCATATCTATTTGTTTTTTAGTGTGTTACGAAGTTAAGGAAAATAATTCTCTTTTCCAATATTTTGATGTTTTAATGCTTTGATATTTATATATTTTAACACTAAAATATTTTGATACCATGATCTCCCATAACGAAGGAACTTTCATTTCTTTTTTCAAAGGAAGACGGATCATACCGGGAGCCGCGGAAGGCTCTATAATGAACTTCATCCCAGGCCTCCTTTCACACAAAGCCGCAATGCCACCATGAACCAGGACAGACAAATCAGAGCAGGAACCTGTGATACGAAAGATGCGCATATTAATGCAGAGAAAACAAAAGAGGCATGACCAAGCAGCAGGACCTGGCGGTTGGATACGCCCTCTTCAAGTACAGAAGAAAAGAATTGGTTTTTACGATTCAGCCATAATTGAATAGCTGAAGATTTGCTTGCGATATTTATGTCGGGAGCAAAAATAGAAACTGTTTGTTTCATAACTGTAATGGTATTTGGCATTTTAGGCAGAAAAAAGAACGGCTGCCATTTCCCGTGTCGCCAAACACCATCACAGTCACTGCCAGAGCAGAATTGTAAATCGGGAAAGACAGCCGTAGCTTAGTATCTTTATCATTTTCATAAACTCATGAAAATGGTTATATATAGGCATAAAAAAAGCCCGACTATTTGTGAGCAATTAATCGCTGCCCAGCGACAATGAAACACATTGAATGGTATTTGGCACTGCAAATATACGAATAATACATTAAACTGCCAAAGAAAGAAAAGGAAAGCTCTCTTTTTTTGTAGAAATATAGATACAGCACAAAAAGGTTGTGCTGGTCCGCTTTTACATTTGTCCCATCAATTATAAAAAATACACAATGGAAGAAATGGAATTGATACACAAGGTGGAAAACGGGGAATTGGACATGCTTGGTTATGTCATGCTCAACCCGGAATTGAAGGAACCGTTTTCGGACTATGCCCGGGGCAATGGTATCACCTGTCCCACAGCAGCGGATGCGGTGCGTTTTTTGAAGGAATACGAGGAAAGGCTTTATCAGGAACTGCTGCCATGAACGGGAAGGTACTGGAAAGATATGCGGAACTGATGATTGACAAGATCAGGCAGATGTCCGCCGGTGAATGGCAGAAGCCCTGGTTCACCCCCCGTACCGGCCTGCCACAGAACATATCAGGACGTCCGTACAACAGCATGAACCGTCTTATGCTCTACATGGAGATGGACAGGATGGGATACACCCTCCCGGTATTCATGACCTTCCGTCAGCTGAAGGATGAGAACCTGATGGTCATAAAAGGATCGCACGCCCTTCCCGTGACTTTTTACGATATCACCGTGAAGCATAAGACGACGGGAGAAAAAATCAGCTTCGATGATTACAAAAGCCTCCCGGAACTTCAGAAGCAGGAATATAAGGTGACTCCCTTCATGAAACATTTCTATGTATTCAACATAGACCAGACGGATTTCAAGGAAAAATATCCGGAGCGGTATGAGGGCATGAGGGTCAGATTCTCCGGTCCTGCCGTAGCGGACAACGTAAAAGGAAATAGGAACCCCTGGCTGGATAAAATGATAAAGGAACAGAAATGGCTCTGTCCCATAGAACTGAAGGTGCAGGACAGGGCATATTACAGCCCGTCCAAAGACAGGATCGTTCTTCCGACTCCGGGACAATTCAAGGACATGGAATCATTCCAGATGACCGCCCTTCACGAAATGGCCCACTCCACCGGGCATTCCTCACGACTGGACCGCGGCCTGCATCACCCGTTCGGAACGTGCGGATATGCCCGGGAGGAAATCATCGCCGAATTCACAGCTGCCGTCACAGGCAGGGATCTGGGAATAGCCGTAACTCCGAGAAAGGAGAACGCACAGTATCTGAAAAGCTGGCTGTCAAATTTGAAGGAGGACCCCGGCTATGTCATGAGTGTGTTACGGGAGGCCGGCAAGGCATCCGCCATGATAGAGGAAAGTGTGGAAAAACAGCACACCCTGGCAGACACATCCGCCAGGGAAGAGGACATATCCCCACTTCCCATAAAAGAAGAAGGAAACAATGAAACGGTCTCTTCCGGCATTCTCGATATGTATGACCGCTCGAAAGAACAATATCCGGATGCAATGGCCCTCATCCGTGTGGGGGATGAATACAAGGCATATAATCAGGATGCGGAAAGACTCCATGAGGTACTTGGCGTATGCGCAAGGAAAGCGGTGTCGGAAAAAGACGGCACGCCGGTCATGACAGCCTCGTTCCGTCACGTCGATCTGGATACGCATCTCCGTAGTATAATCAAGGCAGGCAGCAAAGTCGCAATCAACCATTATGAGAAAGCAGCCGCGCCGGACAAGAGCATGACGCCCCCTCTTCTTTTCAAGGGCGGCCGTCGTGAGATAGAGATCACATCCGAAGGCGCGGTCATACGTACCAACGGGAACCAATATGACGCGACCGGCATATTGAAGGGGCTGGAAAAAGCCGGAATAGATGTCAGGAACATATCCGGCAGCCAATGGGAAAGCATGTTACGGGGCCGGGGAACCGTCCTGAACCCTGCAAAACAGAAAATGCTGTTCTCTATCCGGAAACAGCCCTCCGGCTACGGTGTGCGCATAGCGGACATCAGCGGAAAAATTTCCTCATCAGTTCAAAGAGAATTATGATAACCAAACGCTGAGCCACCGGCATGACGGGCATACATATATGAGAATAACAGATTTTTTTATAAGACGTGCCCAGCTCAGAGAACTGGGAAAAAACCCGCAATTGATCACCGCGGTCGAGAATCCGTCAGAGAAGATGCAGCTGGCCGCCGTCCGGCAGAATCCGGATCTGGTTTCGGTTCTGGACAATCCTACGGAAGAGGTACAGCTGGCCGCTGTCAGACAAAAGGCGGACTGTCTGCTCCAGCTCCGTGAGCCGACAGAAAAGGTCTGTCTGGCCGCCATAGCCGAAAATCCGGAAATGATACGCTATATCCATGAACCCACGGAAAAGATGCAGCTGCTGGTCGTCAGACGGAATCCGGAAATGATCACCCTTCTGGAAAATCCATGCGAGAGGGCGCAGCTGCTGGCTGTGATGGCGGATTCCGGGCTGATCACCGCCATCGGCAGCCCTTCCGCAAACACGCAGCTCTCCGTTGTCAGGAAGGACCCGCATCTCATCCGGGAGATAAGCGTACCCGACTGGAAGGCCCAGCTGTATGCGGTCGGACAGGATCCGGAACTGATAAGGTTTATCAGCGAACCGGCGGAAAAAGTACAGCTGTCCGTCCTTAACGGGGACGCCTCCCTGATAAGACTCGTGAGAACCCCCACGGAAAAGGCACAGATGCTGGCCGTTGGCAGAAATTCCTCCCTGATAGGCCATATCAGGAATCCCACGGAGAAAGTCCAGCTGATGGCGGTGCATGACAGTCCGGCAAACATCCTGAGGATAAAGAACCCGTCCCGGCAGGCATGCCTGTCATGTCTCGGTTCCGTCATGCCCGGAGGAACCGCAGGCATCCATTTCAAGGAAGACATTTCAGAAGCGGTAAAGAATCTTTTTACCAGGCTCGGGGAAATAGAGGAGAGATATGGAGAGCTTATGCGGGATGCCGGGCATATGGACACCTACGATGCCAGATACGAAGCGACGGAAAAGGCGGAAGCCTACCGTACAAGAAAAATTTCCGCGGCAGTCGGCGCGTTCAGGAAAGAGGCGGTCCTGGAAACTTCCGCTGTTCCGGAAAAGACTGTTGTCGTGGAGAAAACGGAAGCAACGGAAGCGCAACCATCCTCCGGAGAAATGAGGTTCAAGGGCGGCCGCCGTGAACTGACAATAAGGAACGGAAGTGCGGTGCTCCGTACCAACGGGGAGAGTTTTGACGCGACGGATATCCTGAAAGACATGAGGGCCCACGGGGTTGACATAGGCAGGGTATCCGGAAAGGCCATGAGCGAGATGTTGAAAGGTAACAAGACCGCTTTGCCCGGAGCATCGGGAAACTCGGTGTTCGCTATTGTCAAGGGACCGGCGGGCTACGGTCTGAAGGCCTTCCAGATCGCCAAACAGATTCATTCGGCTGCCGCTCAGGAAATATGATTATGATTCAAAGACAGAAGAAAAGAGAAGTATAAAGATGAGAAAAAATATATTGAAAAGATTGATTGACAATCTGTCCGGAGCAGATTTGCGGAGGGTGAGTAAAGATCCGATGGAGATAATGGGCATGGAACATCCGTCCGAGGCAGCCCAGCTGTATGTTGTCAGACAGAATCCGGAGATGATACAATTCATCGGCGCGCCGTCTGAAAAGGTACAGCTGGAGGTGGTCAGAAAGGATGCCTCCCTGATCATGCTTCTTGATGCGCCATCCGAGAAGGTACAGCTGGAAGCGGTCAGGAAGGATACAGGAGTGTTCCTGTATATCAACAAACCGACGGAAAAGGTAAAGTCCGAGGTGCTGAAGAGTGACAGCGGACAGATCATCTATATGGATAACCCGTCCGGAAACCTCCAGATGCAGGCTGTGGAGAGTGACTGCGGCTCCATCATATTCATTGAACATCCCACCGAGAAGGTTCAGATAAGGGCTGTCACGGCCGATCCGGAGCTTTTCATTTATATCGGATCCCCGACGGAAAAGGTCAGGTATGCGGCGGTCAGCGCATGTGCGGACAATATCATGTATATATCCAGACCATCTGAAAAACTACAGATAAGTGCGGTGTCACAAGATTGTGAGACGGTCAGATATATAGAGGAACCCTGCGAGAAGGCGGTGATTGTCGCCCTGAAAGAAAATCCGGGACTGTTCATGTACATCCATAATTCCTCCCCATCCAGGGTGATCACAACCCTGGTTGAAAAGGATATGGAGAAAAAGAGAGAGGCGGGAAAACAGGAGAAGGTATAAGAGGCCGGAACTCCTCTTTTCTGAAATGAGGCTGCGAACCGACAGCCTCATTTTGTAGATATGAAATCTTTTTTTCTTTCCTAAAAAGAGAATCTCTCTCTGATTATAGGATAAAACGTATGTTTGCAGAAATAATTTCTGTTATCTGTACCACATTATAATGGTATATAATAAAATGGAGCTATCTACTTTAATCTTGCCAACAGATTTGGCAGAAACCTCCTAAGTTGTTAGACAACCCCTGCCACATTATTGTTCTGTTCAAACGGCAACTCTATACCAAATTATTGACTCTATTATCAAAATTCTCTTTTTCCTTATTCAATTCATTCTGCAAAGGTACAATCGTCTTATTGTAATATTCAACCAACTCATTTTGTTTGTCTATGTGGAAATACTCTACATAATAATTCATTAAATCATCCGCAGAAATAGTAAGTTTAGACGTACCATCTGCAAGTTCGTTAACAATCCGTTTTCTTATAGCGTTTAAATATATGTTGTAAAATTGAACATTTATGGGATATTTGGGATTATTTTTCGGTGTAAGTATAATACACAAATTGCTTGCTATAAACTTTCCATTTACATAATGGCTTCTCCCTAACAAGATATTAACTCTTCCCCTTTAGAGTGTGCTCTTAAAGGTTACAAGCATATTTTTGACTTATTGTTTTGAAATTATTGATTAACAATTATTTATAGATACTTTCTCTTAATTCAGATGAGCTTTTGGACTAAAACTTGACCATCCTTAAAGGCAAAAAGAAGAGTCGTATCATTCTCACAACAGAGTTTGATACGGCTCTTTTAGGTCTTGTAGTCACAATCTGTAACTTTTCGGAGAGGTCATTTTAGTTTTGACACATTCATATTGGATAGAGATTAAGTCGGACAGGAAAAAATGTTCATCTTTCAAGGAATGGAACTTACTTATCTTTTGTTTAGTTCTATGAAGTTTTTCGATATTAGAACCGGGCTACCTCATAGAATTTAAAGAAATAGTAGAACGCAACCTTGTGCCATTTAGTCAATTCCTTATCGCCGGCAAACAAGAAGGACAGCGTTCACTTGTCAATACCTGTGTAATTGCTCAGGTGCTTGCTACGCAACCCCAAGCGTTCCATTTTGGACTTGATACTTTTAATGGTTAAATTATCAATGTCCTTTCTGTCAAAATTGACAGCGGAAATAGTCAGTTTTCAGTCATCAGGAATCTCACCTTTGAACATTTCACGGGCACCTTCCATCAGCTCCTTTTTGGTAAGAAGGATGTTGCCCACCATGTCTTTTTGCTCTATACGAACAATCAGACGTTTATCACTATATGATACAATCTCAACAACAATATGCGCCATACAGCGGTTCAGATAATCGGTTATACCGGAATTATTGGTGACTTATAATTGTTACAAATATTTCTAACATTGTCAGGAACAGAGATTTCCGGCAGTGCTCTCTTTGTTTCCTTCTGTAAAACTTCTGGTTATCCTTCGTTCAACCTTTTCCTGTTCCCTGAATTTTGTCTTGGATATGGAATTGTAAATTGTCACTTCATTTATATTCGCATATGTTTCTGTTGTGCGAGCAGTGGAATTATCAATCTTTTTTATTCTAGAAAACTTTTATAATCTCCTTAGACATAGGAGGTTTGAAAAAAAGACAAAAATTGAAGTAATAACTTGGTAACCGCGTCTATTTTTACATTCTGCTGTTAGTTGCTTAAGCGCTATTCTTCCTACAAATCGTGACACATCCGGCAAATACCAGCCTGAAGTCCATGATTGTCAAATGGATGAAACGGTCTTTGATAAAATAAAGTGGATTACCAGGTTGGGGTTTAACTAATATTTTATAAATTTGCAAACGTTTTTGAATATGTAAAATAATATGAAAGCTTATTTGAGCATTAAACGAATTTTTCTTTTTACTGTCCTTCTCCTCGGCAGTTCTGTAGGCAGGTGCCAAATTTATAAATACATAGGACTGGAAGACGGTCTGAGCAATCAGAAAATATATCATATCCAAAAAGACCGAAGGGGGTATATGTGGTTTCTAACCCAGGAAGGGATAGACCGTTATGACGGAAAGCGCATCAAGCATTACAATTTCTCAGATGACAGCATGAAGCTGGACTCACGGATTGCCTTGAACTGGCTTTATATGGACAGCAAGGACGTGCTGTGGGTAATCGGTCAGAAAGGCCGTGTTTTCCAGTATGATTCACAACATGATAAATTCGAACTGGCTTATGTACATCCGGAGCTGGTCAGAAACAAGTCACAGGCATTTCTGAATTACGGTTATCTGGACAAGAATGACCGTATTTGGTTATGCTATAAAGACAGCATCGCATGGTATGACATCCGTACCGGAAATACTCTACATATGCCGACACCGATCAATAGTGAAATAGCCGCCATAGAACAGACGGATGACAACCATTTCTTTATCGGTACAGTAAACGGCCTGTTCTATGCTGAGGTAGAAAAGGGGAGGCTAAACAGAATGTCTGACAAAGCTGTGGAAAGTATCCGCACATCAGTACATGAACTCTATTACCATGCTGTTTCAAAACAACTGTTTGTGGGAAACTATAAGGAGGGAATACTTGTATATGACGTGGGAAAGACAGGAAAAATCATCCCTTGCCAATTACCCAATAATGTAGAGATAAACCGGATTGTCGCCCTGAACGATCATGAACTTCTGGTAGCTACGGGTGGCAGAGGTGTATATAAACTGGATGTGAACACATGTATGAGCGAGCCCTATATAACAGCTGATTATAATAGTTATAATGGAATGAACGGAAACAATATCAATGATATTTATGTGGACGAGGAGGAACGCATCTGGCTTGCCAATTATCCTACCGGCATCACCATCCGAAACAACCGTTATGGAAGTTATGATTTGATAAGACACTCCATCGGCAACAGCCTTTCACTGGTGAACGATCAGGTCCATGATGTACTGGAGGACAGTGACGGTGACCTTTGGTTTGCAACCAGCAATGGTATCAGCCTTTATCAGACCGATACCAAAGAATGGCAATCATTCCTCAGTTCCTTTGAATCGGTACCGGACAATGAGAACCATATCTTTTTGACGCTGTGTGAGGTTTCTCCCGGTGTGATATGGGCCGGCGGTTTTATGTCAGGCATTTGCAAGATAGAAAAAAGGAAAGGATTTAAGATTGGTCATATTGCCCCTGCCACTATTGCGGGAGTGCGTCCCGACCAATATATATTTGACATCAAGAAAGATTCGGACGGTGATGTCTGGTCCGGCGGATATTATCATTTGAAGCGTATCAATCTTGAAACAGGAAGTGTGCGTCTGTATCCGGGAGTAAGCTCCATCACTACCATTCTGGAAAAAAATGTCCGACAGATGTGGATCGGCACAAGAATGGGGCTCTACCGGCTTGACAAGAAATCGGGAGACTATCAGTATGTTAACCTGCCTGTTGAGTCCCCCTATATATGCTCTTTGTACCAGAGAGACGGCAACGTCCTGTATATCGGTACTCGCGGAGCCGGATTGCTTGTATATGACATCGGCAAAAAGAAGTTCATCCACCAGTACCGTACAGACAACTGTGCGTTGATTTCCGACAATATCTATACAATTCTTCCGCGTCAGGACGGGAGTCTCCTCATGGGCACGGAAAACGGAATAACCATTTATTCTCCCTCAAAACATACCTTCCGCAACTGGACACGGGAACAAGGGTTGATGAGTGTTAATTTTAATGTCGGCTCTGCCACAACCTACAGTAAAAACACACTTGTTTTTGGTGGGAATAACGGGGCTGTCAGATTCCCGATAGACATACAGATACCGGAGCCGCATTACTCACGTCTGTTACTGCGCGATTTCATGATAGCCTATCATCCCGTTTATCCGGGCGACGAGGGTTCTCCGCTGGAAAAGGACATTGACGAAACTGACCGGCTGGAACTGACCTACAGACAAAACTCTTTTTCCCTTGATGTAGTTTCCATTAATTATGACTATCCTTCCAACATCCTTTATTCATGGAAGATTGACGGTTTTCATAAAGAATGGAGTCGCCCGAGCCTGGACAACCGGATTGTTGTAAGAAACCTGCCTCCGGGCAGTTACACATTGCAGATTCGTGCCATATCCAATGAGGAGAAGTACAAGACCTATGAGACACGGAACATTCAGATTGTCATAACGCCTCCGGCATGGGCCAGTGTATGGGCTATGGCCGGCTATGCAATTCTGTTGGTGCTGGTTATGGCTGTCATATTCCGTATCATTACACTGCACAAACAGAAGAAGGTTTCGGATGAAAAGACCCGTTTTTTCATTAATACGGCCCATGATATACGTACTCCGCTCACATTAATAAAGGCTCCGCTGGAGGAAGCCATAGAAAACCGTATGGTGAATGAACAGGCATTGCCGCATATGAACACGGCCCTTAAGAATGTGAATGCATTACTTCAGCTAACGACCAACCTGATAAATTTCGAACGGGTGGACGTCTACTCCTCCACCCTTTATATATCTGAATATGAGCTGAATTCCTATATGGATAATATTTGTGCCACTTTCCGCAAATATGCCGAGCTGAAACATGTTGATTTTATTTACGAAAGTAACTTTGACTATCTGAATGTGTGGTTTGACAGTGACAAGATGGGATCCATACTGAAGAATGTCCTGTCAAATGCATTGAAGTATACACCTGAAGGCGGAAGTATCCGCATTTATGCCCGCGAGGAAGGAAACTCTTGGAGCATCGAAGTGAAAGATACCGGAATCGGCATTCCCTCATGTGAACAGAAAAAATTGTTCAGGAATTGTTTTCGGGGTAGTAATGTCATCAACCTGAAAGTGACAGGTAGCGGAATCGGTCTAATGTTAGTATACAAACTGGTCAGGCTGCATAAAGGCAGAATTCAGATTCAAAGCACAGAACATCAAGGAACATGTGTGCTGGTTGTTTTTCCGAAAGGGAACAGCCATCTGCACAAAGTAAAGTTTATCTCTCCCAGGACACCTTATGAATGTCCTGAGGCTATCATGCCTGGTGGCGCGTCAGGGTTACCATCCGTGGAAATATCTCAAGAGAGGTCTTTACAACGTGTCCTGATAGTAGAGGACAATGATGACTTGCGCAATTATCTTATTGACATGTTCAAAACGGATTATTATACCCAGTCCTGTCCGAATGGAAAAGAGGCGCTTGCCATAATACGGGAATTCAACCCGGTTCTTGTCATATCCGACATAATGATGCCCGAACTGGGCGGGGACAAACTCTGTTCGACCATAAAAGGCGATCTTGAAACATCCCATATTCCGGTCATTTTGTTGACTGCATTGGGAGATGAGAAAAATATGCTTGAAGGACTGGCAATCGGAGCGGACGCTTATATTACCAAACCTTTCAGTGTGGGGATACTCAAGGCAACGGTCAAAAACATACTTACAAATCGTGCTTTGCTCCGCCAGTTTTATAATTGTATTGAAGATAAAGAACAAAATCTTCCAGTTAATTGCACCGGTACGCTGGATTGGAAATTCATAGCTTCCGTCAAGGAATGCATAGAGGATAACATGGGAAGTCCGGACTTCAATGTAGACTTGCTCAGCAGCCGGCATCACATGAGCCGTACCAGTTTTTTTAACAAATTGAAGGCACTGACCGGTTATGCTCCGGCCGATTATATCCGGATGATACGTCTGCAACATGCCGCACAGTTGCTGAAACAGGGCGAACATACGGTAACGGAAATTGCTGACATGGTTGGGTTCTCGGATGCAAAATACTTCCGTGAAGTGTTTAAGAAATATTATAATGTAAGCCCGAGCAAATTTAATAAAAAGTCAGAAAATTGACGGTTGACAAGCCACTGGTATGAAGCCCCTGTGTCTCAAATATGCTATTCTTCCTCAGGTCTAATCTTCCCGGCGGAAATGATGCGCAAGACACATAGGGCCAATTCCAATAGGGTTACGGGGGTATTTTGTCTAATTCATTCCAATTATCAGATATCTACCCTTTCCTGTGTTTTTCTACTGCCATAAGCACCGGCAGCACAGCACAATACAGCACCAAACAATATAGCGAAGAATGAAATCAGGGCAGACCGCGCAGCTGCATCCGTTGCCTTATCGGCAGCTACCAAAGCCTTATGTTTGATCTCCTTCCATTCCTGTGCCGCCTTTTGTAGACTAGCTTCCAAATTGTCTATCTGTTTTGCGGCTTCCAAACGTGTATTGTCTATCAGATTCATATACTGCTCAACCATTTTATCTGCTTCCGGCTTAGACAGATTGGTATTGTTGGCTATCGCTTTGGCCAGATCATTCCGATCTATATTCTGGTTAAGTTTTTCCGTACGTTGTTTCAAACGTTTCAAAAAGTCATTCACTGTTTCATCCGCTTCTTGAGGAGAAGCAACAATTGTCTTTATGGACTTGCTCAGATCCTCTTTTACCTCCTCCAATTGTTTTTTCAGATAGTCCGGATGCAATTCTTTCACATCACTTTTGGCAAGTGCGGTACGAATATTTTGCGGCATGTCCCCTTCTTTCAGGACTGTGTTGAAATCAATCTTGCCAAATAATTCCTTTGCCTCCTCAGATAATGCGGAAACTCCACTTCCAACAGCATCGCCCGCTCCGGATAAGACACTACCTGTGACGGATGAAACGGCTCCCAGTGCATTCGCTGTCATTTTCGCTGTGCCTACCGCCAAAAAAATACCTAGTATTACAGCAACAATCAACGTGGTAGCCCAAACTAGAAATCCGTGTATTATCCCATCCATACCAGCAAGCTTTCCAGCTACAAAGCCACCGGCAGTCATGCCGGCAACCAGAATGACTACAGAACCAATCCCTACCGCAGTACCTATGCCCGAAGCGGGATGTTCGGATAACGGATTAAGCATAAATAATCCGATACTTGAGTTTAATATGGACAGCAGTACGGATATCGCCAATACGGTCATGACACCTCCCAACACACTACCCCAGGACACTCTGCCCTTCAGCTCTGCAAAACTTAATTTTTTCATAATTGTCAGGTTTTTAATTAATACTATAATTGATTCCTCATAAAAAAACAACGATAAAAGAAAATTTGTTTGATTTATATTTGTCATTACAATAAATATTTGTGTTAAAAAGCGCATGAATATATAAAGTTATATTTGAAAGACTTATATATAAATTAAAGAGCCATATACCTTAATATACAAAATCTCATTTTATAGCTAACATGGAGTTTTTACGCTTTTGATGCTTCTAAACAGATATTAAATTTCCTCCGATTTTTCGAACTATCCTTTTTTACAAACTGTTTTCTAACAAAGTACAATGACAAAGCAATTTATTATCTTGTATACAATCATAACTATACAACTGATAATATACCGTGTGTGACATTTTATTGTATTACCATTAATTTATTTTTAATTATGAAAAGATCTGTCTTTGCTTTAGCATTAAGCATGGGTATCTTTACCATGCATGCACAAAATGATCGTACCGCTCTTGAAGGCACACGTCCGGGTGACAACTGGTCTATTGAACTGAAAACCGGTGCCGTGACTCCTCTTACCCACAGTGCGTTCTTCAAAAATGTCCGTCCGGCTTTCGGAGTCGGGATCGGAAAACAACTTACTCCCATTTTCGGTTTGGGCATTCAAGGCATGGGGTATGTAAATACCACGGCCAGCAAGACCGCATTTGACGCTTCCGAAGTGAGCGTGTTCGGCAAAGTCAATCTGATGAACCTTTTCGGAAGCTATACAGGCGAACCGCGCATCTTTGAAATCGAAGCCTTGACAGGTATCGGATGGCTGCATTACTATCAGAACGGCCCCGGCGATACAAACTCCTGGTCAACACGCCTGGGCCTGAATCTGAATTTTAACCTGGGTGAAGAGAAAGCATGGACGTTCGGCATCAAACCGGCAGTTGTATACGATATGCAGGGAGATTTTAATCGAAAAAAAAGTCGTTTCAACGCCAATAATGCGGCTTTTGAACTGACTGCCGGATTAACCTATCATTTCATGTGTAGCAACGGTACGCACCATTTCACAACCATGAAACCGTATGACCCGGTAGAAATCGGAGAACTGAATGACGCGGTGAACAACCTGCGGTCACAATTGAACGACAAGGACATGCAGCTGAACAATGCCATGCAGCAGGCAAATAATCTGCAAAGAGAATTGGCTGACTGCAGAACTCAGGCTGCCAACATAGAAACTGTGGTGAAGACCAACCGCATTCCTGAGTCAATCATTACCTTCAGACAAGGGAAATCGGTAGTTGATGCCTCCCAACTCCCCAATGTGGAGCGTGTGGCCACTTACATGAAAAAGCATCCTGAAGCCAGGGTTATCATCAAAGGATATGCTTCTCCCGAAGGCAACCTCGCTTTCAATAAGAAACTGGCAAACGCACGTGCTGAGTCCGTAAAGACCATCCTTGTAAAAAGATACAAGATCAGTGATACCCGCATCACTGCTGAAGGACAGGGAATCGGTGACATGTTCTCGGAGCCGGACTGGAACCGCGTCAGCATTTGTACCATCGAAGAAGGTAAATAACCTTCAAATACGAGTGGAAAATAAATTCTAATAAGATAACTTTTCTATTTTCATCCCCCTCATTTTCCCGTTTTTCAGCAGGAAGTGAGGGGATAATAACAAAATATTATGGACTTACACTCAGGATTACCCTATTGGATCATCAGAAATTCCCTATGGGACTATTTCCATCCTTTGGAAAAGGATCTGTCGACAGATGTCGTCATTGTAGGTTCCGGCATAACGGGAGCCTTGATGGCACACGAATTGTGCCATGCCGGAATAAAATGCTGCATAGTTGACAAACGCAGCATTGCAACCGGAAGTTCCGCAGCAAGCACCGCACTGCTGCAATATGAAATTGACGTTCCTCTTTGTCGGATGGCAAAAATCATCGGCGAGGAAAATGCTGCGACGGCTTACCATGCCTGCCTGCAATCCATTTCTGATATAAAAAGAGTACTGGAAGAAACGGGAGTCAATGCCGGTTTCGAACAACTGCCCAGCCTCTTTTATGCCAGTAGTGCGGCGGATAACAAACTTTTGGAACAAGAACATGAAATACGGCAAAAACATAAGTTGCCGGTCAATCTGCTCGAGAAGAAGAAAATTAGAGAGGAATATAAGGTAAAGACACCCGGCAATGCCCTGATAAATGAGGCATCCGCACAAATGGATGCTTATAGGGCGGCAACCGGACTGTTAGCTTACCATATAAAGGAAAGCGGACTGAAAGTTTTTACCCATACCTCAATAAAAGAGTGTATAGAAACATCTGACGGCTGTATCATGACAACAGACAGAGGACATAAAATTAAATGCGGATATGTAATCATAGCCACGGGATTTGAGGCCGGACAATTCCTTCCTCAGAAAATCATGGATCTGACCTCTACCTATGCACTCGTATCGCATCCGGTAGCTTCCGAACACCTGTGGCCGACACATTGCCTGATTTGGGAAACAGCCGATCCGTATCTATACATCCGCACAACCGATAAAAACCGGATCATCGTAGGTGGTGAGGACGAAAAGTTCAGTAACCCGCAGCGCCGGGATTCATTACTCAGAAAGAAAACCCGTATCTTGGAAAGGAAGGTCAGAAAACTATTCCCCGACCTCCCTTTCGAAACGGAAATGGTATGGTGTGGCACATTTAGTACCACCAAGGACGGACTACCCTTCATCGGCAACTGGCCTGACAAGGAACGAATGTTTTTCGATTTGGGATATGGGGGAAACGGAATTACTTTCAGCATGATCGGAGCACAAATAATCTGCCGTCAGCTACAAGGTATGAAAGATGAACGCAGCGGTATTTTCGGCTACGAAAGAATCGAAAAATATTGGTAAAGGCAAGAAATGCACCGATCACTGTCAATGACCGGTGCGTTTCTTTGTATCGGGATATCACTGTACAATTAATATAAACAGTTATGCAACCATCAATACCTTTCGATACCTGTTCCCAACCACTGTGCCATACGGGGCTTACCATAAAAATAATAAAACAGCAATCCTACCCAACTGGTGAAAACCACCAATACGATGGCTATCAGTTTCCTCTCTGCCGGTGCATGAATGCGCCATATTTCCAAAGCGGCCCTGATAGTCAGCACCAGTCCAACAATCCATATTACGAATCCAACCATAATTTATTCACATGTAAGGTTTACTACTGGCAAAATAATAAATTACAAAAATCAGCCAAGTTTTTTACTTGCTTCCTTTTTAATTTCATTATATCCTTTCTTTATTTCCTTTTGAGCCTTCTCAGCCCCTTGCTTGACATCTTTCTTTGTATCTTTCCATGCATCCTTTACTGCATCAGCGCTGTCTTCTGCCTTATCGGAAATTTTGTCTGCGGCATCATTGATGTCTTTTTTCACTTTTTCCACCTGGTACTTTGCCCGGTCCTGTTCTCTTTTGTCACGACAGGACGTGAAGGACACCACAAACGTCAATACAAAAACTATTAATAATATTTTTTTCATATTCATACTGTTTTAATGATTAAAAGACTGTCCGGAAACCGGATTCCCGGACAGTCCATACAAATTTCAAGGTTCTAAGTTCTTACTTCTTCTCTGCTTTCTTGCATGAGGCAGAAGACTTACATTCTTGGGCATGGGCACTCTTTTTTGTGCTCTTTGCCTCTTCCTGTTTCTTTTCTGTTTTCTTGGTCATAATTAAAATGGTTTATGGTTAATAATTACAACGGATTTAAACCGATGTTCTTTTCAAATCACTGATACTTGCACCAAGACATCTCCTTCTTGGGAGTAGACGCCAGCACCTGCCCGCTACGCTCCTTGGACAATTGTGCTTCTTTTCTGGCAATCTCTTTTTCCGACCGGTCGGTACCTTCCGGTTTTCGATCCAGCAATCCATCCGTGCTTCTCACTTCTTCAAGTGGTTGTTCTATATATTGCCACTGTTCCTTTAGCTGCGTGCTCTCCCCTTCATTCCAAGGTCCACGAGCGTCATCGCCTTTCGACAGATCAAAATATAAATTGCTGTATTTGGGAGATGTTTGAAATACTCCAGGCGGGAAATTGGGCTGAATTGTTTCCAAAGCAGCCTCAAACTGCTGGTAATGTGTCACTTCACGAGTCATGAGAAAACCAAGCGTTTCCTTTACCAAAGGATCGTCCGTCAACTGGAGAAGATTTTCATAGCCTATTTTGGCGCGTGCCTCTCCTGCCATGTTGGAACGAAGATCCACCGTCAATTCTGCCGTAGCAGACACATAGGTGGCACACCAAGGATTTCCGTTACTGTCTGTCAAAGCCGGACTGCCGGGGGCTCCTACCAAAAATTGTGGATTGGTGAATGCCTGATGGATCAGGTCCTCTTTAGCAGACTTACCGCTCATCATCGTGCGGAGCGGCGTATCTTCAAGCGCATTCTTCATTTCTCCATTCACCGGTCCCAAAAGCATCTGAATCGTGGCCCCTACAATCTCCAGATGTCCGAACTCTTCTGTGGCAATATCCATCAACATATCATATTTATCAGGGAATGGATTGTGACAACTGAAAGCCTGCACAAAATATTGCAAGGCGGATTTCAATTCTCCATTCGCACCGCCGAATGCTTCAAGCATCACACGTGCAAAACGCGGATCGGGTTGTGAAACCCGGGCGTTGAACTGCAAATCTTTTACATGATAAAACATAATCTTTTCAATTTAAAGTCAATAATTCAGGTTTATTCAGGTGAGTCTTCCATACACCCGCCCAGTTTATACAACTCAAATTCATACTTCCTTATGTAGGAACAGTCTGCATCACATATCTTTTTTTGATCCGCCCTGCTGCCGGCAGACGGCATGCACCTGTTTCCAAACAATCTGCCACAACGAAGCCTGTATGCCTCGAGAGCTTTCTTTTTCTCCTCGTTACAGCCTTCAGCGTATGCCAACAGGCACATCCGGTACAGTTGTTCATAATTTTCCCATCTGCCATTGGACGGCAATTGACGTTTCAAATGTTCCTTCCATTTCATAAGCGTATGAGTTATTAGCAAGTTATCTGTTCCGATTTATTTCTTAGCTTCGGAAGCCATTGCATGCATTTTGTTCTTAAAATCGTCTGTTTTCTCAGCAAGGCCGAATGCCTTGTCGGCCATCTTATCCGCTACGGTCTTTCCAGCATCCACCGCTTTTTCTTTGGCTTCATCCAACATGTCTTCCGCCTGGCCGGTTATCTTATGAAAGGTGTCACATACTTTTTCCTTCAGTTTCTTGGCTTTTGAAGTACGTGAAAAACGGTAAGCCAAAGCACCGATGACCGAACCTACTCCCAGACCGATCCATAAACTAGAATTTCTATTTTCCATAATCAAGTTGTTTTTAAATGGTTAAAATAATTAAAGGTCAATTCTCTTTTTGTTATTAAACAATGAAACAATCCACAACAAAACGACAGCTCCTACAATTGAAGTTATCAGACTGCCCAACAGACCTGTCGTTGCGATTCCCAGCAGACCGAACACCCATCCACCCAAAACACCGCCGACAACACCTACCAGCAGATTAGTAAACAGGCCAAAGCCGCCGCCCCGCATAAATTTGCCAGCAACGAATCCGGCAAGAATTCCGATAATAATGTACCATAGAAAATACATAGGCTGATTTTTTTAAGTTATACACTCGGTTTAGAATTTACATGTAAATATAGAAATTGATATATCATCACTTTATCCGTCCGGGGGAGTTTGAAAATAAACAAGCTATTGCCCTGATGACAGGACTGACTACCAGTCTGGCCCGCAAATCAAAACTTAAACTTTTCATGGCTATAAATTCTAATAATGAAACAATCCTGATATTTTACTATCTCAAAACAATGCGGTTTTAATCAGTTACAACAATCCGAACCCCATATACCCCATTTTTCATAAACTGGCAATTCGGCATACAACCAACTCTAACCCATGTCATATACTGAGAAACAAAGCATTAAAAAAATAGTTCAGGATATAAAAACGGAATTAACATCATTTTCTACTTTATGAAAAAATAAAAAAAGAGCACTCATATTAGTACAAACATTCCATACGTATGTAACTATATATAGCAAACAAATGTAGCCAAACATTTGTTGTTTGCTTCAAGGGGGGGGACCCTTCTTTAAAAAAAAACATTTTATTAACTAAATGCTTTAATTATGAAAAATTTAATTTTACTGGCCATGATTACACTGGCATCAGTGGGCATGAATGCCCAAACAGTAAAAGGAGAAGGCTCCTTAATGGGAAATGTCGGTTATCAGACCAATTATGAAAGATTCGGTCTGGGAGTACAGGGACGCTATGCGATAGCAAATAATCTTCGGATTGCTCCGGATGTAACTTTCTACTTTCCTAAAGACAAAATTACCGGTCTGGATGTAAATGTGAATTTCCATTATGTATTCAACTTTAAAGAAGACGGACAGGGATTTTCTGTCTATCCTCTTGCAGGCATCGGTATGCAAAACAATTTCTATGGAAAAAAGAGTGTGGAAACAAACGGACAAGAAGTGGAAATAGACCGGAGTAACTCTACCAAATTCGCCTTCAACTTGGGAGGAGGTATCACATTGCCTATTTCCGAACGCAGTTATCTGAATGCTGAAGCGAAGTTTATGTTTGCCAAAGATGACAATGCATCAATTATGCTGGGATATGGGTATCGTTTCTAAAAAAGGCAGGATATCCTAGTCTATTTTTTTATTCTTTCAGGCATGGATTAAATGGATTCCCACGTTTCTACAATTTTATGTTACGTTTGGCCATATGGCTCCATGCCTGAAGACGCTTGAAGAATATATCCAAAAGCCCTTTTAATCTTGTCAGTTACTTCTCCACGATATCCGGCATCTGCCAAGACTACTTTGATATTACAACAGAGTTCCCTAAGACATCTTACCAGCAGATAAGCCGCCTTGCTATCATGCACACAAGCAATCGTCACCATGACAGCAACTAGAAAACCATTTTTATCTACCACTACATGACTTTTGACTCCTTTTACTTTCTTGTTGCCGTCAATGCCGTTAAGAGAACGGTTATCACCCCAAAGTACACTTTGACTGTCCATAATACCCAGGCTTGCTTCTGCTTTTTGTCCCATTTTTACACGTACTTTTTCTCATAAGTTATTCAATAACAAATCAAATTCGCCTAAAGAAGACCATTTGCGATAGTAGTAGTGAACCAACTCCTAAGGAGCAAAACTAGAAGGGAGTATACGCCACTGACAATCTGTTTTCACTATATAGAAAATAACATTCCATATTTCACGCAAATCATATTTTCGTTTCCTTTCTTGCAGGTTCAAGATTTTCTTGATAACTTACCACTGTGTTTCTTCTAAATCCGTCGAATACATAATTATTTGAAGCTTGGTAACTAAAAATAATCATTTTCCCGGAAAGCAGAAACACACTTGAACCGAATGATATTCTATATTTTTTTAATTATCAAATCAAATACGTTCTATTATTTGTGATTTGATACCATAAAGTTCCCATAAAAAGTAATCGACAAGTATCGTCATTAGAGTCAATGATACGAAAAATAGAAGTTGACACATAAAAATGTCGATAAAAGAAGTATACGTAGTCGTAATTGACGTTTTGCTCACTTTTTTGTGGCGAATTGCAACATTTAACCTTCTTGGTCAATTATATTCTCTAAATATACTTATCTTTGTAACCATGTAATGGATATATAATAATATGGAGCGCAAATTACTGAATCGAATCAAAGTCGTTCTCGCAGAGAAAAACAAGAGCAATAAATGGCTCTCGGAACAATTGGATAAGGATCCTGCCATAATTTCTAAATGGGTTACAAATACAACGCAGCCCAATGTTGAGATGCTGATCCAAATAGCAAAAGTTCTGGATGTGTCTGTGGATGACTTGCTGAGAACTGAATGAATAAATTTATGGGAGAAGCAAAACTATATAAGTACTTGGATTTTAACGGTGGGTTGATGATGCTGCATTATGGCAATCTTCAATTCACTAACGCTACGCAATTAAATGACCCGTTTGATTGCCATCCCTCGTTAATTGATTTTTCCGATGTTCCGAAAGAAGCATGTGGAGGATGGACTCCGGAAATAATTGAAGAATTGAGAAGAGATCCATTTCGTAGAACCAGAGAAGAGGCATGGATATGTAGTCTTTCTAAGATATATGATTCAATTTTGATGTGGAGCTATTACAGCAAGCATAAAGGTATTTGCATCGGTCTGGATATGGAGAAAGTTAGAAAGTATCTTTCTCGTATATATGGCAATGTCATGATCGGCTGCTCGGAAGTGGAGGTACAATATAAAGATATTGTAGAGAAGCCCGATTATTTCAGGGATGCAAAAGACTTTTTCCATTATCAAATATCTACAAAAGCAAAGGCATGGGAACATGAACAAGAGGTCAGATTGTTTATTTTAAATCCTTCTCCCGCATATATGGCATTATTGCCAGGGCAAAATGACGATAAAGGTCCAATTGATTGGAAAGAAGTAAGAGCATTCCCCGAAATTGGAGGAGAGTGTTTCGAATCCGTTTATCTGGGAATCAATATGGATGTCGAAGAAAAATCAAAAATAATCCGTGTTGCCCGAAAGCTGAATCCCGACATTAAGATTTTCCAAATGGAGATTGATGCAAATGCTTTTAGGTTAAACACCAAACTAATAGAGTAAATACGATGGCCAAGAAACAAACAAAAATAACAAAGGAGGAGACCTTAGAAACCATACTTTTCAACTGCCGCAACAGTTTGAGAGGACGTGCTGCCATGACCGACAAGCGCGATTTATTGCTGACTCTTGTGTTCTTGAAATTCATAGGGGAACGGTTCAAGCAGCAAAAGGATAAAATCAGGCACGAGATTGTGGAGGTTCAAGGCATTCACGACGAGGCTTTTGTTGAAATGCAGCTGTCCCGTCCCAATCAGTATATGCAGGACGGCGTGTTCTTCCTGACAGATGAGACGTTCTGGGACAAGCTTATTCTTACGGCTCCTACCGGTATGGCCATCGCTTTCGATACAGCCATAAAGACGTTGGACGACAATGAGCCTAAACTCAAAAATGCCCTGCCGCAGCAGATTTTCACGAAAACGGCCCTTGAACTGGGGGTTTTGAAAAGCGTGGTGGACGAGATTAACAAGATAGATCCCAAGAAGTTCACTGATCACGACCTTATAGGACGTGTATATGAATATTTCTTGCAGGCTTTCTCGATCAATGCCGACAAGGAGGAAGGTGAGTTCTACACGCCGCATTCTATCGTAGAACTTATCGCCTCACTTATTGAGCCGTTCGACGGTACGGTCTATGACCCTTGCTGTGGGTCAGGCGGTATGTTCGTGCAGGCAACCAAGTTCATTGAAGCACATGGCGGTAACACCAAAGCGGTCAACGTGTATGGGCAGGAATCCGAACCGGCGACCTATCGTCTGGCAAAGATGAATCTGGCTATTCGCGGTATATCCTACCATTTGGGAGACAAAGCGGTATCTACCTTCTCCGACGACCAGCATAAAGACCTCAAATTCGACTACATCATGGCAAATCCGCCATTCAATTTGAAGAAATATGCCGAGTATGGAGAATTTGAGACGGCCCCCCGCTGGAAAGGTTATGGCGTTCCGCCGGCCAGCAATGCCAACTACGCATGGATTCTCCATATCCTGAACAAACTGGATGTCAATCACGGAATTGCAGGATTCCTGCTAGCCAATGGGGCATTGGACGACAGCGACACGCTCGAAATACGTAAACGGTTGATTGAAAACGACAAAATCGAGGCTATCATCGTTCTGCCGCGCAACATGTTCTATTCAACCGATATATCCGTTACGTTATGGATTCTAAACAACAACAAGAAAGGTGGCCCCTGGCATGGCAGACAACTGCGTAACCGAACGGGTGAGATTCTGTTTATTGACCTGCGCACATGGAATAGCAACATATACGAAAAGAAATATGTTCGCCTGACAGAAACAGAAATCAGCCGGGTTTGCCAAATCTATTTCAATTGGCAGACTGAAAATTTCGCCGAGTATGCCGAGCCTGAGTTATACTATGCCGCTCATCGTGACGAAATCCAACAGAAAGGATATTCGCTTGTACCCTCCAGATATATCGAGTTTATCGACCGCGATACGGAAATTGATTATAAATCGGCCCTCACCGAAATGAGCCATAAGTTTGACGAGCTTAAGAAAAGATGGGATGCTAATGAAGCCGAACTCGTGAATGCCTTCAAAATTTTGGGATATGGAAAAGAATAAGCAACAGACTGACATAATAACTGATAATTTCGTTTCCGACATCAGAACCATCATAGAACAAGGACGGAAACAAGCTTATGCCGCAACTGGTCAAATAGCCATTATGACTTATTGGAACATTGGACGGCGTATCGTGGAAGAAGAACAGCAGGGGGCAAGCAGGGCGGCATACGGACAAAAGCTTATTCCGGCTCTTGCTGTCAGACTTGCTGCTGAATACGGAACCGGCTATGGTAAGCGTAACTTGGCATATTACCGAAAGTTCTATTTGGAATTCAAGGATGTAGAAATTTTGCACACGCGTGTGCAAAATCTTACCTGGTCACATGTCCGCAGGCTTCTTTCCGTCAGCAATACGCAAGCAAGGGAATGGTATCTTAAGACAGCGGCTGAAGATATGTGGAGCGTAGATGATCTTGACAGGAATATCTCCACCCAATATTATGAACGACGGCTTGCGGCTCAAAGAGAGAGTTCAACTCTGCCAGTACCTTATGCCGGTCAAACAGATCCGTTGGAATATATAAAGAATCCAATGGTGGCCGAATTTATGGGTTTCCGTCGGGACACCAGCTATTCCGAATCGGAACTGGAACAGGCATTAATCGACAATCTCGAAAAGTTCATTATGGAACTCGGACGTGGATTCGCTTTTGTGGAAAGGCAACAGCATATTGTGACCGATACGGCTGATTTTTACATCGACCTTGTATTTTATAACTACAAGATGAAGCGGTTTGTCATCTTTGAACTAAAAACCCATAAGCTGACTCATCAGGACATCGGACAATTGGATATGTACATCCGTATGTACGATGATTTGGTCAAAGGAGATGATGACAATCCGACCATCGGTGTGTTACTCTGCACGGATACGGACAACACCATAGCAAAATATTCTGTATTGCATGACAGCGATCAGATTTTTGCCGCCAAGTATATGACATACATGCCTACCGAGGAAGAACTGCGCCGGGAGATTGAGCAGCAGAAACGCTTCTTTATGGAACAGCACGAAAAAGAGGAGGAGTGATATGGAAAGTAACTGTGTAAAATGGGTTCGGCTCAGGGATTATATATCTCAAAGGCGAGAAAACAACTCTTCATTAAAATATGGTGTTGATCTTATCGAAGGAGTGAATAGCGATGGTGAATTCCAACCGACAAAGGCGATTACTGACAATATCAATCTAAAGCCATACAAGGTTGTTAGACATGGTGATATTGTTTATAACTGTAGATATGAAATCTTTTTTTCTTTCCTAAAAAGAGAATCTCTCTCTGATTATAGGATAAAACGTATGTTTGCAGAAATAATTTCTGTTATCTGTACCACATTATAATGGTATATAATAAAATGGAGCTATCTACTTTAATCTTGCCAACAGATTTGGCAGAAACCTCCTAAGTTGTTAGACAACCCCTGCCACATTATTGTTCTGTTCAAACGGCAACTCTATACCAAATTATTGACTCTATTATCAAAATTCTCTTTTTCCTTATTCAATTCATTCTGCAAAGGTACAATCGTCTTATTGTAATACTCAACCAATTCATTTTGTTTGTCTATGTGGAAATACTCTACCCTCATTTCCGCAACCTACTGTTAGAATCAAAGGGATGAAAACAAAAGTAACTGAAACGGCAACGCAAGTGAACGGACATGCTCCGGAATATACAATCAGAGAAATAATCTACACCATAAACCTCATTGAAAATCTGAATGGAAAAATCAGAAAGAATACAAACTCTCAATATTTCTCTGTAACCTATTTATAACATCATCTTAACTATTTCGCAATGGCAATTCATGATATTTGCACACGCTTAAGCAAATAAATTAAAATTAAAAAAAACAAAATGAAAAAAATTAGTTTCTTGCTTGTGTACTTACTAACCAGCGTTATTGTATGTGCACAGCATAAGAAAATCAGCGGCACAATTACAGGAACTCAGAATGAGACCATTATTGGTGCTACTGTGTTAGAAAAAGGTACTACAAACGGTGTGGTGACGGACATCGATGGAAAATTCAGTATCCAGTTAACCAATGATAACGCAACGTTGGTAATTAGCTATATCGGCTATAAGACACAAGAAATAAAGCCTCAGGGCAATACGCTTTCTATCCAAATGGACGAAGTTTCTGAACAATTGAATGAGGTTATCGTGATTGGTTATGGTACTACCACAGTGAAGAGCAACACTGGTTCTATCTCTTCTGTAAAAGCAGATGACATTATGAATTACCCTTCTGCTAACTTTGCCAATTCTTTGGCGGGTAAAGCTACTGGTATTCAAGTTATCCAATCATCAGGAACCCCTGGTAGTGCTCCCCAAATCAGAGTGCGGGGTATCGGTACATTGACTGCAGGGAGCAACCCTTTAATTGTTGTTGATGGTTTCCCCTTGTCAGAGGGTTCTACCATTAACAGCATCAATCCCAACTCTATCGAGTCTATAGAAATCCTGAAAGATGCCGCTTCAACCGCCATCTATGGTTCAAGAGGTGCTAACGGTATCATCATGATAACAACAAAATCAGGCAGAAACGGCAAACCGTCAGTAACTGTTTCTGCCAGCTATGGTGTTCAAACTCGCTCAGACAGAGTGAAGTTGGTAGATGCCTACGACTACGCCCAGTTCTTAAAAGAAGCAAGAAATACCGGTTATGTAAACAAGGACCCCCAAAATAGAAGCGAAAGCGATAATAACACTGTTAGAAAGCAAAAGGGTGCCTCCAAGCGTGAGCTGATTCCTGACTATATCGTTCCCTATCTGAATGGTGAGCAAGGCCTTACCAATACTGATTGGTACGATGAGATATTCCGCACAGCCCCGATTCAAGACTATAATATTGCTGTAGCTGGAGGTTCGGAGAAAGCATCATATTCATTCTCTGGTGGCTACCTTAAACAAGAGGGTATTCTTCTTGGTTCGGATATGGACAAATTCTCAGCCAATGTCAATCTGCGCTTCAATCCCTCCAATTATATAACAATGGGCCTGTCAATGTCTCCTTCATACACTCGCACGAATTCATTCAGTTCAAGTGGCACTTGGGGCGGTTCATTGATTGGTTTGGCATCTATCAGCTATCCTTTCTTCTCTCCCTACAATGAAGATGGCAGCTACGCTATTTCAACTCAGATTAACGCCAACAAAGAAGCAGATGGTGCACTCTGCGAAAACCCGCTGGCCTGGGCTACCATGATTACCAATAATCAAAAGCGCGCTCGCCTATTTGGTAACTTCTACACAGAGGTTAAACTGCTGGACCAGTTGAAATATAAAATCAATCTGGGTACCGACTATGAGTCTGCTCATTACAACTACTTTAACCCTTCTTCCATCGGTGCTTATCGCGTACCTGCTCCCAAACCCACTGAAGCATCGAGGAATACTACAGAATCTCTCAACTACATCATCGAGAATACTCTGTCGTACAACCAATCCTTTCTCAACAATGCTCATAACTTTCAGGTACTGTTAGGACAATCTTATCAAAAAGAAGAATATGAAGGTTTGAAAGTAGTGGCTTCAGGCTTTACTGATGACTCTATCGAGAACATTGCCGGTGGTAGCAGTTTTAAAGTGACTCCCTCACAATACAATTGGGCCATGACATCCTACTTTGGGCGTATCAACTACAACTTCCGCAATAAGTATATGTTGAACACCTCTGTTCGATGGGATGGTTCATCACGATTCGGTGCAAACAGCAAATGGGGATTTTTCCCTGCAGTATCTGCAGCATGGCTTATCTCAGGTGAAGACTTTTTGAGCAACAATCAAACAGTGGAATATGCAAAAATGCGTTTGAGCTGGGGTAAATCGGGTAATAACCAAATTCCCAACTACGGTGCCTTGGCTCTAATGGGAAGCGCAGACTATGTAACAGATGGTTCTATCGCATCCGGCTCAATCATTGGTGACTCACCTAATCCGGATCTTTCTTGGGAAATGACTTCCACTTGGAATATTGGTTTCGATGTTACATTGATGAAGTATCTCGACCTGAGTGCTGATTTTTATATTGCCAACACACAAGATCTTCTGCTGAATGTGCCCGTTCCTCAACAGAGTGGTTACACAACATCCTTGCAGAATATTGGTGAAGTACGTAACACAGGATTCGAAGTAAGGCTTGCAACAGCTAAAGATATCCGCCTGGGTGCCGTAGATTGGAACTCAAACCTCAGTTTATCAGTCAACAAAGATAAAGTGCTGGCACTGGCACCTGGACAAACTCAGATCATCTCAGGAAACAATATCACTAAAATCGGTAATTCTATCGGTGAATTGTATGGCTATGAAGTAATCGGTGTCTATAAGTCGGATGCCGATTTCCAAAAATACCCCTATATGGCCGGCACTCAGATCGGAGACTACATCATAGCTGACCTGAACGGTGACAATGAGATTAACGCTGACGATAAGAAGAGTTTTGGATCGCCTGCCGCTAAAGCCGTGATTGGATTCAACAACACTTTTCGCTACAAGGACTTCGAACTCACCTTTGATATTTACAGTGAACTTGGCAAAAAAAAGAACAGCGGAACACTCCAGTCACTTGAATGTGGTGAAGGCTTCATGATGGTAACTCAAGACTACTTTGACAACCGTTATCATCCTGTGAACAATCCAGAGGGTACAATGGCTACTCCCAACATGGGTAACTACTCTAATGCCCGTAAAGCTACTGCTGCTTCAAACATCTATTTCAAGGATGCGTCTTATGCATTGCTTCGAAACTTGAAGTTGGCATATAACCTGCCTTCCGCTCTGCTTGGTAAAGTAGGTATCAATAAGGCTCAAGTATATGTGTTAGGCAATAACTTATTCATGTTGACCGGTTATAAAGGATTCAACATTGATGCTGAAGGTTCCAATATATTGGAACAAGGCAACGAAAAATATGTATATCCTGTTCCTAGAACCATCTCTGTAGGTGTTAATATCAACTTTTAATTCATAGACAACAATGAACTATAAATATATATTTCTCTCAGCTGCCCTTTGCGCACTGACTGCCAGTTGCTCAGAAAGTCTGCTGGATCTGAGCCCTGAAACCAACAATGTACTCAACAATTATTATAAAAACGAAGAGCAAATCAACAAAGGTGTCAATGCAGCCTATGCCTGTCTTCAGTATAGCGGTCAATATGGAATTGCCAACCATGTACTTGGCGAACTTCCCTCAGACAATACTTGGGACGAGGTTCCGGCTAATGATGGAGGTAACTATGGTCAGCTTGATGAATTCAATATGACTTCATCCAACACGATTATCGCTGATTCCTGGAAACATAACTATATAGGCATTCAGCAATGTAATATCATCCTTAACCGAGTGGATGGAGTTGATATGACTGAAAATAACCGAAGTGTAGTTAAAGGAGAGATCAAATTCCTCAGAGCTTTGATGTATTTCAATTTGGTCCGTATCTTTGGCGATGTTCCCTTGGTGACTAAAGAAACGGAAAATGTTAACGACTATTTTGGTCAAGGACGCACAAATAAAAGTGAGGTTTATCAGCAGATTATTTCCGATTTGAAAGAGGCTACAGAGATGCTTCCCCTTACAGCGAGCCTACAAGGCCATGCTACCAAAGGAGCGGCCGAAGGACTTCTTGGTAAAGTCTATCTTACGATGGGAAACTATTCCGAAGCCAAAATAGAGCTTCTCAAAGTGGTGAACAGCGGTCAATACGCACTGTTAGATGATCCTAACGACATCTTCGATACAGAAAATGAAGGTAACCGCGAGATTATCTTTGATGTGCAGTATCAGTCTGGGCTCAATGGAAACTCAGAAGGAAGCAATGCTTTTATGATGTTCAGTCCTTCAGGTTCCGTGAGCGGTGCTAAAGGTCATAACTTGCCCACTCGGGAAGTGTACAATCTGTTTGCAGACAATGATAAGCGAAAAACAGCTTATTTCCGCTTGACCGAAGTACATGTGGCAACTAATAAGTTGAAGCAGACCTCGAATGTAGTAAAAGATAGCGGCAGCAATGTAGTAGTACTGAGATATGCTGATGTTCTGCTGATGCTTGCAGAATGCTATGCACAAACAGGTGATATTGAGGCCGCACTCACCTGCCTGAACGATGTGAAATCTAGAGCTGGCATTGACGAAGTGGAAATCTCAGACAGCAACGCTTTATTAGACGAGATTGCCCTTGAACGTCGTAAAGAGTTAGTATGCGAAGGTCATCGTTGGTTTGACCTGATTCGTACAGGAAAAGCCATCGAAGTGATGAAAGCCCATTTTGCCAACACTACCGGCTATAATGGCGTAAGTTTGAACGAGAATAACCTAGTACAGCCCGTACCTCTGTCACAGATTGATACCGATTCAAGCATCAAGCAGAACAAAGGCTATATTTAATATTACTCATCAGTATGAAGAATTTATGTCTAATTGCATTAACCTTGGGCCTAATGGCCCAAGTATTCCCTTCAAGAGCTCAAGCACTATACGAGGAAGGGAAGGTCAGCGTTATCTCTCATCGTGGAGACTGGCGTAATACACCAGAAAACTCTATTCGAGCCATCCAAAACTGTATTGACCTAGGTGTGAATATGGTGGAAATCGATATCAAAAAAACCAAAGATAACGAGCTGATTCTGCTTCATGATAAAACCCTCGACCGAACCACAACCGGCAAGGGACTCCCCCAAGATTATACTTTGGCTGAAATCAAACAAATGAGGCTCAGGAATGGAGCCGGTGTAGCTACTAGTCATCAGATCCCGACTTTAGAAGAAGCTATGATAGTTGCCAAGGGCAAGATTTGGGTAAACATCGATAAGGGATATGACTATTTCGATTTGGTAGAAAAAGTCCTTGAAAAAACCGGTACTACACAGCAGGTACTCATCAAAGCCGGACTTCCCTATCAGAAGGTGGTGGCTGAGAATAAAGCGGTATTGGATAAGCTATTCTTTATGCCTATCATTGATATGGCCAATCCTGATGCTATGACCATGGTGGAAGAATACATCAAAAACATGCAACCCAAAGCATTTGAAGTGTGTTTTACCCAAATAGACCAAGCACTTCAGAATGTTCTCGACCGCATTCAAAAATCTGGAAGCAAAGTGTGGATCAACACTCTTTGGCCCTCTCTTTGCGCCGGTTTGAATGATGACAGAGCCGTGGAAGAGAACCAACAAGATTCCATTTGGGGAAAGGTTATTGAAATGGGAGCTTCTTTTATCCAAACCGATCGCCCTAAAGAGCTTGTCAATTATCTTCGTAACCAAGGGAAGAGTGTCAACACCGCCGGATATATCCGCAAAAAGCTGATGGATAGAGACCAGCATTATGTACATGTCGTGTCTCACCGTGGAGATTGGAAACAATTCCCTGAGAATTCTTTGGATGCCATCAACAGCATTATTCAAATGGGTGGCGATGTAGTTGAAATCGATGTACAACGCACTAAAGACGGTCAACTCATCCTCATGCATGACGAAAGGCTGGATCGTACCACCAATGGTAAAGGGCTGATAGCAGAGACGACATTCGCTGATATTCAAAAACTCTTTCTGAAAGATCATAATGGCAACGTAACTCAGCATAAGGTGCCAACACTGAAAGAAGTATTGTTGATGTCCAAAGGACGCATCATGCTGAATCTTGATAAGGCGGACAGATTCTTTGAACAAGTAGTGGCTTTGCTGCAAGAAACAGGCACTACAGATATTGCCATCTTGAAAGGATTGCAATCTATCGAGGAAATCAACAATAGACTTGGTGTCCATTTAGATTCAATCATCTTTATGCCAATGGTACGTATGGACAATGATGATGCTGAACAACGCATCACCTCGTTCGTAAATGAAATGGCTCCCGTTGTCTTCGAAGTAGGCTATCAAAAGTCTGACAATCCCTTACCTCTAAAAGCCAAGAAGTTGGTAGCCCGCAAATCTCTCTTATGGTATAACTCCCTGAAAGGACGAAACGGCAACCATGACGATGTTGTTTCAAAGGCAGATCCTGATGCTGGCTATGGCTACCTCATTGACAAATTAGGAGCACGCATGATTCAGACTGATGAACCGGCCAGGCTTATTGAATACTTACGTTCACGCGATCTGCACTAATACAACTAATGCAAATGCACATAGGAGGTGTGTCAAAATGCTGACACATCCTCTTTTTTATGACGATGGCTCTTTTCGGAATAAAGATTGTATCCGCTAATTTTTGCAAATAGATGGTGATTGTAACAGAAAAAGATGTATCCTGTTTAAGAGAGCAAACCGCACCGTCAGTTTTGAAATGTCTGCTAAACAACTCACGAGAATACAGTTCACCTTTAATGGAAACATCTTTGAACGTGCGTAGTTTTCTAATAACGGCATCGCCAAAGTTCAGAGTATCACGCAGGAACTTTATTGTCGCCATTTCTTCTCCGTCCGTAGAAAAGACTCGAAATCGTTGATGAACGTGAGCTGTAACTCTTTCACACACTTGTAGGTGTGTGACAAGAGCTCCCGAATGTGCTTGCAAACGGTTATGTAACGCTGGAACGTACCCTTTGCCCTGTTGTATCCCACTTTCTTGGCGAACTCGGCATTGTGTTGTTCAAAGAGTTTCAACAGTATTTCCTGTTTGACCTTATACTGAAATAAATATCTTTTCTACCTGTCGGCGAACAAAGAATTTACATCCACTTCTGCGTCTTCCATCCCAAGCACCCTCTCGATATCTTTCAGTATTCTGGTATAATTGTCAGATATTTCCTTCTCCGTCCTGAACGCGACTACCGGCAGCGGTTCCTCCTCCAGTTCGAACAACCTGAACTTCTTCCTGAAATGTCCTTTGATATTGGAACGGTTTCCCATTCCGATAAATTCCCCCGGTTCCAATGAAGCGAAGTCCTTCGATTCATATATCTCTTCCTTCTGTGTGCTGATGGTCACGCTGGAATTACGGCCGCCACCGCTGCTGCCGGAACTGGTGGACTTCTTCTCCTTCTCGTATTTTCCGAAAAAGAGAGGGTAATATTTCAATGCCTCCACATCCTGTGTGCGGCCCAGGAAGATATTTCCGAAATTCGCCTCGATGGACGACCTGTCCAGTTTGCTGTACAGTTTCTCCAGCTTGGCTCCGGACTGGGTGAGCAGCAGGAACGCCGCCCCGTACTCGCGCAGGACGGAAGGCAGCTTCTCGAAGTCACGCACCTTGAAGGTGGTCATCTCGTCCAGGATAAATACAAAGGGGACCCTGTTCTCCATGGAGAACGAGCGCGAGGCGATACTCATTACCATGGCGATGACGGGGGATATCACCGACTCCGTTGCATAGTTGTTGCTGATTGCAAAAAGTTTCGGATGTTCAGGATCAATCAGATTGAAGTCGAAGTCATTCCCTGTCAGCACATAGCATATGTTCTCATTGGTGGCCAGCTTCGCCACATAGTTGCTGAGAGTGGACACATAGGAGGCCTGTGTTTTCTCACTGCCTTCCGCCTTGAGGTACGCCCCCGCCATCATGGCGCTGATATCGTTCAGCTTCAGGAATTCCTGAAGCTGTCCCGTATCGGCCTTCATCACGAAGTTGACGATATGCGGCAGCGTGCAGCATTCCGGGAACTCGTCCCAAAGCCTGTACGCCACGCCGTTCAGGATGCCAAGCGCGCCCGTATACCATTCGTCCTGTTTGGATGTGGGCGGCATCAACGCGCCCAGTACGTCCTCCATCAGCTGCATGAGCATCGTCCTGTCCTTTATATTCCTCCTGTCCAGCGGATTGAAGCGGTAAGTCCGGTTCATGTCCATGAAATTTACATAATAGAACTCATGGGGGTATCCGTGTTTCCTGATCAGGTTGTATGCAGTCCGGGTATAGTCAAAATCCTTGAAGTCATAGATGAAACCGGCGAATCCGGACCTGATGTACTGCTCCATCAGCGGTTTGCCTATGGATTTGGTCTTGCCGGAACCGGCTCCTCCATAGACAAGGAAATTGGAGAACCAGTAATAATATCTGATAATTGTCCCGTCCGTGGCGTGAAGGGAGAGCAGGGCTTTTCCGCCCTTTCCGCTTTCTGTCCCTCCTTTGAAAGAAAGACGAAGAAGTACGGAAACGACACCCGTAAGCAGGAACCACCACCCGTCCGGGATGGTGGCATGTGCGACAGCTGTTTCTGCAAGTATCAACAGCAGGAACAGGACATGTGACATCCGGGATTTTCCCGGAAACAGACAGCTGGCAATGCCGCCGCCAAAAAGCAGGGCTGCCAGTTTCATAATAAACATATGATCCATATTCATAAATTGATTTAGATTTTTCCAGTAAACGCATCCTTTACCAGTCTTTTAGCTTCCGCTATGAGAGCCTGTTTCGGATTCACCATGAAACGGAACATCCGGTAAGACACATCCAGCATCTTCCTCTCGTTTCTGAATTCTTTCTGCAGGATGGCGGATTTGGCCATGCTCATCGCCTCGTTCTTTCCCGGAACATAATGGTAGGTGTGTTCCCTGCCGTCCTCGTAATACTTGTGTGTGGCCTTGTAACCATACATACTGATGAACCGGTCCGCACACCGGGATTTCCACTCCATGTGTTCGAAGCCCACCATGACTTTCTTACCGTTTAGTTCATTAAATGAACCTTTGCTTCTTGCTAATGGTGAAAGTCTTACTGTTTGTGTCACATCGTTCCGTGACACGATGATATGTACATGAAGCTGTAGCCCGGGTTTCCTGTCCCCTGACTTTGCCTGTCCCTCCTTCACTTCCTCATCACTGTTCCTGTAGTGGCGTTCCGTTTCCACCCTCCCAAAATAAACAAGATCCTTTCCTGATTTTATCTTCTCTCTGCGAAAATTCTCCGCATACAGGTCCATACAGTTCCGGGAGTAATTCTTCAACTCATGAATGACTTTTTCCTGTTCCTCCACGGTGAGCTGTTCAAATTCCGTCACCTGCTTTCCTGTAACCTTCCGGATCAGATGAGCCGCTTCATCCTGTGAGGGATTGATGGACAGCATATAGAATTTATCATCTCCTTTCATCAGCTTCTTATGGTTGCTGTCAATCTTTTGCATGACCGTCACCGGTGGTACATAATCCTCCTCATGGGAGAAGAAAGTGTCATAATAAGGTTTGTCTTCAAGACTTTCCTTCAACAGATATTCCACCAGTGCCCGGCACCTATCCTTGTTGTCGCATACACAGGGTGTGTTGACCGGTTTATGTACCTTTACAAACATTCCACCTGGATTTAGTTCTGATAATAATCATAAGGTTCCTATTGAAATTTCTTGAATACAGATTCATGTATGATACTGCATTTTTTTCAACTCACCGCCTGTCGTCCTCTGTTCCTTCATGGTGACAGCCCGAACTTCATAATCCCCTTTCAGATAATTCGCCGGACTATATGGACACTTCATTCTGTAAAGGATTGCTGGAAATATGGTAGAATATGCCATTCTTTTTTTTGATTGTTGCCAGCCTTCCGCATAAACCACATTGGCGCCATATAATATTTTCTTGTGAAAAAAAAATATCATACTTTCTCTGTTCAAACTGTATTTCCACTTCGGATGAGCCGGTACAGGACGGGCCATTACCTGTTTTATGAGCATATTTCCTTTACTTTATATAACAACATTTCCAGATAAACCGGTGCGACAAAATAATCTGTTCCTTTTTCCGCCTTCTTGAAGTTCTTCTGGTCGAAAGCGTTTTCCAGCAGCCTGACAACCTGTCCCAATTTGTTTCTACCTACCACGTCAGGAGCACTTGCTTTTTTCAAGCGTTCCACTTCCGCTTTCAGTTGGGTGACCTGTTTGTCTGCCTGTTTCAGCAGATCATCACTGTGCGCTTCCGATGCAGGAAGCAGCTTGTCAATCTTATCTTTTTCTATGGCACGGATGATTTTGATGATCCGTTCGATTCCCTGAAGTTCCAGTGTCTTGAACTTCCCGTTGATTGATGTTCGGGGATCCACCCCATTCCGCTCAAAGTAGGACAGCATTGTCTCAATGAATTCACTGGCCGACACGCTTCCTTTCATTTCGTCCAGATGCTGTTTCACATCTATGGATACACGAATGGTTTTTGTAATTTTTGTTTGCATAATCTTGAATCTTTCTGCAAATGTAAGGGCGGACCAGCACAACCTTTTTGTACTGCCTCCATATTATTTTCTGTAGATTTTTCGCCTACACTGTAAAGAACTGACAATCAGTTATATATAAAAATATGTAGATTTTATATAGACAATACAATTACTTGATTATCAACATAAAAAAGCTAAAATCTACAGAAAAAGTAGACTATTTGTCTACAAAAAAATCATAATCAATTGACAATCACGGCTCTGCGTGATTTGGTTCATGGCTTTGCCTGAACCCTGCTTGCTCTTCCTTATTATTTTTTCGATGAAAAAATGGAATTTCTCGGGCAGGGCCCTTTCCAAAGAAAAGAGAAAAGACCATGCGGAATGAAATGAATATAAAAAATATGTGACAGAAAAACGGATATATATTATGTCCATACAGGAACAAACTGCAAGGTCATATGGCAGATACGGATGTGCGCCGGATTTCAGGTCTTGAAAGACACGGAGAAATCCGGAAAGGCACTGGCATTGCCATTTTGTAAGAGGTTCCTTCGGAAGCTATCGGCAAGTGGCCGGTGGACAAACCGGAAGACAATACGGCAGACTTTATTAAACCGATTCTGAAAATCAAGAAAAGTACAATATCTGTGCATAATCTTCCCGAAAAAAAGAAAATGAACAATACCTGACAGTCAATACTTATGGGTTGCCGATAGAAATGCGCATGAACATTCCTGTCCATGAACGAATAAAAATATAGGTAATCTGAAAATGATGGCGGAGAACCGGACATGCCTGGTAGCGTCAAGAAGGAACAAAAAGAAGCGGCAGGATTATTTTGAATCGTCCTCTTTTTCCACGAATCCGATAGGTATACATTCTAAATTGCCGTGTCACTTTTTTTTAATATCCATTCAATATATATATCCATCCAATACTTAATGTCAATACATTAAAGTGTTTTAATATTAAAACATTAAAATATCAAAATGTTGAAATATTAAAACTTTAGTCATAAATACCTGTACATGAAGTCATGCAGGTGTTGTTTTATGATATTTATTTACCCATACATGTTATATTATCATCAAAAATATCAGACACCTAATTCTGTAACCCACACTTGATCTTATGTGGAAAATCAATGGATATTCTTTTTTTCAAAGGAATGCTGACGGTTCAATTTAAAAACATTTTAATATCAGAATATTTTAATTTTTAAATTGTTTGATATTTTAAAATTAAAATATTACAACATTAAAATATTAATACGGACAGGTATGGAGTTGTAATCCGTATCTTTGCCCCATGTCCTTTTAGAAAAAGGAAATATGCCATCATGCCTCCTAAAAATGTCTATATTTGCGTTTCAATAATATAAATGATATGGACAGAACTAAGGACGCATGCAGATACCAATCAAACAACAGAGTCATCATGTGGTACAAAATAAGAGAATTATATTCAAAAGGATTTAACAAAAGTCAGATTGCGTTCCAGCTTGGTCTGCATAGAAGTACGGTGCGCCGGTACTTGAAAATGGATGAGGACACATTGACTGCAAAATTGCAGCATCGCAGGCGATATCCCCGCATACTTGACAAATACGAAAGTTATGTCTGTGACGTTCTTTCCCAGTACAGGTTCCTGTCCGCCTCCCAGATTCATGACTGGATGAAGGAACAGTATCCTGATCTTCCTGTTGTCTGCGGGAAAACCGTATACAATTTTGTGGAAACTGTACGTCGTAAGTATAATCTGGACAAGGAGGGGCTTTCCAAACGTGTTTATGAGAAAATGCCGGATACCCCTTACGGGGAATATGCCCAGATGGATTTCGGAGAAAGCCGTATGCCCACATACAGGAACGACTTTGTCAAAGTTTATTTTTTTGTCATGGTGATGAGCCGTTCCAGGCAGAAGTTCGTGTATTTTTCCTGTACGCCTTTCACATCAGCCCTGGCCGTATATGCCCATGAACTGGCTTTCGCATATTTCGGAGGGAAGCCAAGAAGGATAATCTATGACCAGGACAAAGTCCTGCTGGTCAGAGAAAACCTGGGTGACCTCATATTGACAAGAACATTCCGTGCCTTTGTCAACGAGCAGCATTTCCAGCCCGTGTTCTGCCGTCCTGCTGATCCGGAAAGCAAGGGAAAAGTGGAAAATGTGGTCAAATATGTCAAGCGTAACTTTCTTGCCGGACGGACATTTAACAGCCTGGAAGTCCTTAACACCGAGGTCCTGCAATGGCTGGAAAAAACAGGAAACGGCAAGATACATGGAACCACACGCCTGGTTCCGGCTGAGGAATTTGAGATTGAACGGAAATATCTGTTGCCATACTATGGAGAACCGGTGCCCCCCAAAGACGAGCCGAAAGAGTATCATGTCCGCAAGGACAATACGGTACGGTACCGGACCAACTACTACAGCGTGCCCTCCGGCACCTATAAAAATCGGAACACCGTTGTATGGCTACTTGAGAATAACGGACATATCGAGCTGTACGACAAAGAGAGCGGTAAACTCATATGCAGGCATGAGTTGTGTCCCGGAAAAGGGAAAAATGTATGTGACAAAAGACATCATAAGGACAAGACACGGAGTGTGAATGACTTGCAGGTCCGGATCCGAAAGCGGACGGAAGATGACCCCACCGTTATTCTGTGGCTCCGGAATCTGGAAAGGGAAAAGCCGCGTTATTACAGAGACAATATGAAACTGCTGCTTCATGTTATATCCGAATACGGCAAAGAAACAGTGATCGCAGCCCTGCGGACCTGTCTGGAAAAAAACATATACAACAGCCTTTCCGTGCAGGAAATATCCGGCTCAATTCACAGGAGTAAGGACAATATGAACGGGATGACTTTCCAAGCTCCGACATCCATTCCGGAAACAGCGGACTGTCATCCTGAAAAAACAGATATAAACCAATATAACAAGTTTTTTGAATGATACAAAGTGAAAAATTGAAAGCACACGCCAAACGTCTGCGGCTTTACAACATTGCAAACCGCATGGACAGCATTCTGCATCATGCACAGGAAGAAAAACCGACCTACCCGGAATTCCTGTCCCTGGTATTAGGCACCGAAGTTGAGATGAAAGAGAGGAAAGACTACGAGAGACGCCTTGTTGCGGCACGTCTGCCCCGAAAACATGATCTTGACGAATACGACTACAATTTTTATGAGGGCATAGACCGCCGGCAGATGAAGGAGCTTCGTGAACTGGTATGGCTCCGTGAAGCTTATAACCTGATCCTGATGGGACCATCAGGGACTGGAAAAACATTTCTGGCAGCCGGTCTTGTCTTTGATGCGGTCAAGGCCGGTTACAAGGCATACCTGATGACAATGGAGGATATCGTAAATTGTCTCAGACTTAAAGACATCTCAACTCCGGCCATGATGACTTATAACAAGATTCTGCGCGCACAGCTGCTGGCAATAGATGATATCATGCTGTTTCCTGTGAAAAGAGAGGAAGCAACTGCCTTCTTCAACCTGATAAACACCCTACATGAGAAGACATCCATCATCATTACAACCAACAAGGCACCTACAGAATGGGTAGAAACATTGAATGATGAAATCCTTGCCAGCGCTCTGCTTGACAGGCTGCTTTATCGATGTGAAGTCATCAAGTTCACCGGTAGTAGCTACCGGTTAGAAAACAGGCAGACGATTTTCAAACGAGAAACGAACTTATGAAACCTTAGTTACTGGTGTATTCTGTGGCATATTTAACTTTTCTAAAAAAAGGCACAAGAAAATTTGCAAATTACACCTGTAATCCGAATGAAAAATAGCGTAATAAAACGCTATTATCCTGTTCGCTGATACTGAAATCAGCCAAATAAATAGCCAATTCCTCAATAGCTTCCATAAACTCTGATACCGAAAACTTTACGTTGTGAGCATTCCGATAATAATCGAAAGAAACTCAAATCTGATATTTTGTTCATACAATAGAAATACTAAATGTTTTTTTATTAAGCACATATATTTGTCATCCCATTAAATAGCATTCAAGTGAAGCTATTGAATAAAAAACATTCCCAGCATTGTGAGCTTCTAATTTTTGTGCATCTAAGCAAGAAGTTATCCATGAAGCAGATAAACATCGTATTCCAACTTCCCTACAAGACACAATATCTGAAACTGTATCACCTATATATATCATTTCATCCGGTTGTAATTTATAATCTGCGAGCAGTTCCCTAAAATTCTCTGCTTTATTATTTTTGAAAGGATTTCCAGTTTTTACTTTATCAAAACACGTGTCCATATTAAATTGACGTAATGTTATCGCACAGCTCTTTTCTCCTTTTCCTGTAACCAAAGCAATAAGAATAGATTTCTTTTTTAACTTCTCAATCAGTTCTGTTATACCGTCGAAAGGACGAGGGCACATTATATGCATTTGTTCGTATATCACGTAGAAGTCATCCAAAGCATTTTCCCAATTATAACCAACAAGTTTTTTTATCATCCCTTTTTCATTTAGTCCAAAAGTTTCTAAAATATCATTTTCGGATACATCATTAAGAGTAACATAGGGAGTTACTGCCTTTTTTAAGGCTTTGAGGCACATGGGAATTGTATCTCCGATTGTACCGTCTAAGTCAAAGGCTACTAATTTAATCATAACCTTACATTTGATTGATTTTCCGTATCACCCGGCAAGGATTTCCTACCGCCAAGCTATTTGCCGGAATATCTTTGGTTACAACACTTCCTGCACCAATCACACATTTTTGCCCTATTGTCACTCCCGGTAAAATAATTACTCCACCGCCAATCCAGCAGCCATCCTCTATCATGACAGGGAGGGCAAAAGTTCGACGGACATACTTACAGCCATCCGGGGTTTCTGTCAATACAAGTCGTTCATTAAACTCTACCGGGTGAGTTGCCGTATAGATTTGTACATTAGGTGCTACCAGCACATTGTTCCCTATGGTAATCTTATTGCAATCGACAAATGTACAACCAGTATTTACGGTGACATTATCACCGATATGTATATTGCATCCATAATCACATATAAACGAATGACCGACAGAAACATTTGCGCCTATACTTCCAAACATTTCCTTTAGTACGGCATATTTTTCAGTCTTTTGTTCATACGGCAAAGAATTATATTTCATCAACAAGTGATGAGCTTTACTTTTCAAATCCATAAAAAACGGGTCGTGGCAATCATACCATTCACCTGCCAAACATTTTTCCATTTCAGTTTTCATAAGCTATAATTTTAAATATATTGCAAAGTTATACCGATTTTTCGGCTAATTTTAGGTATTATTTTTCGTTATTTTGGTATTAATCCGTTTTTTAGGGCTATATTTATGGCATGAAAAGAGAAAACCTACATCAACCATTCGAAATTAGTTTTAGCGAGCTTGACGAATCCTTGCTAAAAGAGCATGAACATACCTTTTTTGAATTAGTATATATTCTTTCAGGAACAGGCATCCAATGGATTAACAACAATATGTTTCCTTATCATGACGGACATTTGTTTATGATTACTCCCGGAGATACACATTCTTTCGAAATCCATACAACAACTAAGTTTGTCGACATCAAGTTTAACGACATATATATACATTCTTCTGTTTTCGGTGCTGAAAATATCCAAAGACTGGAGTTTATTCTTCAACATGCTAATCATCAACCCGGTTGTATACTAAGAAATAAAGTAGATAAGCTATTGGTGAAACCCATGATTGAAGCGATTATCAGGGAATATATTAACCGAAATTTATACAGCAAGGAGATTATAACACAAATAATTAATACGATTATTATTGTGGTAGCACGCAATATCGCAATGTTCTTGCCTGAACAGGTGGATGAATGCTCTGAGGACAAATCGCTTGACATATTGCAGTATATTCAAGCAAACATCTATAAAACAGGTAAAATCAGAGCAAAAGATATAAGCCAACATTTTGGCATTTCGGAGAATTATTTAGGACGATATATCAAAAAACATACTAATGAAACTATGCAGCAATACATTTTAAACTACAAACTAAAGTTAGTAGAAAATAGATTATTACATAGTCAAATGAGAATTTGTGAAATCGTTGAAGAATTGGGATTTACCGATGAGAGCCATCTTAATAAGTTTTTCAAAAAGTATAGAGGATGCAGCCCCTCTAATTTCAGAAAGAACAATTTGAAGTAAACCATATACATATCCTTGTTTTTAGAGTTATTAAAACAATAGAAATGACTATTTTTGCATTATATTTATAGATGTCTATGACAAATACAGAAACCATACAATCACTTATCGATAGCGGAGAAGGCTATAATGTAGAGTTTAAAGTTCGTGTACCTTCAATAGTTCGTGAACTAACAGAGGAAATTTGCGCTTTCGCTAATGCTGACGGAGGATATTTGCTTATCGGCGTAGATGATAACGGACAGATTATTGGTACAGGTTTGGAAAATGATAAACGTTCAGCCATTCAAGGCTCTATCAGTGAAATATCTCCAGCTCTCCATTGTGATATGTATGCGGTAAATATCGAGGATAAGACAGTTTGGGTAATTGATGTTCCATCAGGGAAAGATAAACCTTATATATTTTCTGGTTCTATCTTTGTGCGTGAGGGAGCAAACTCACAGAAACTTCGTACTGTCGAAGAAATGCGCAGTTTCTTTCAGGAATGCAACAAAATATTTTTTGATGCTATCCCTTGTTCGTGGTTCAACATTTACACAGATGCAGATGAACAAGCGATAAAAGACTTTCGCACGGAAGCAAAGCTAAGTCCATCGACTGCCAACAAACAGATATTTGAGAATTTGGAACTGTTTACGGATAACGGAGTAGCCAAGAATGGAGCAGCCATGTTCTTTGGGAAACAACCTGAACGAAAGTTTCCACACGCAGTAACAAGATGTGTCCTTTTCAAAGGAACAACCAAAGTATATATCATTGATGATAAAACCTTTGGCGGTCCACTATACCAACAATATTTGCAGGCTATGGCATGGCTAGAAAGTAAACTGCAAGTAGCTTATAAAATTGAGGGAGCAGGACCAAGAGAAGAAATTTGGGAAATTCCTCTTACTGTGTTTAAAGAAGCCATTATTAACGCTCTCTCACATCGTGATTATTACGAACAGGGAGCAACCATTACAATAGAAATGTTTGATGACCGGGTAGAGGTTTCTAATCCCGGAGGGCTTTTGCCTATCGTAGCTAAAGATTTCGGACACAAGAGCATGACACGCAACCCATTAATCTTTGGATTGTTTACCCGTATGCATTTGGTTGAAAGAGTGGCATCCGGCATTCCTCGTATGCAGGAAGCCATGAGGGAAGCGAATCTGCCTGAACCAGAATTTCATACGGACGGGATGTTTACGGTTATATTCAAAAGAGGTATCAGTATCAAGAATGATACTGTAAATGATACTGTAAATGATACTGTAAACTCAAAAGAACAAGAAGTACTAAATATCATCAAGCAATATCCGGGACTTAATTCGTCTAAAATTGCAAGATTAATAGGCAAAAGTGTTCCGACTGCTAAACGCTACTTAAATTCTTTGGTTAGATTAGATTTGATAGAGTTTAGAGGGGCACAGAAAAATGGAGGATATTATTGGAATAGCCCAAAGAGATGAAACACCAAGTAAAAATTATCATCATATTTAGAATTAGTATTTACAAATTTGCCCTATGAAAAATGTCAATATTCTATCTATCATAGAAGCTTATCGAAAACTAAGTAATACACTATTCCAAAAACTTATGAATAGTTACGGAATAATCAGTGGAATAAAAGATTACGAGCTTAATGGTATAGAATCTTTTGTGAATGAATTGTTAAAAATAAAAAATAGCATCACCATTGTTAACAACTATTATTTAGGATATTCAATACCACAAATTGGAAAAGAATTTGATTTACTTAGATTTGGTGATAATTATATTATCAACATAGAAATAAAAACGGAGAGTTCAATAGACAAGATATTCAAACAACAGCAAAAGAATAAATACTACCTCGAGTTCTTGAATAAGGAAATTTATATTTATACCTATATTTTAAATGAAAATAAGCTTTACAAACTCATAAGAAAAGATAGCAATAATGAAATAAAAGAAGCGACTTTTAATGAGTTGTGCAACAAGCTGTTGCTTCAAGAAGTAGTAACATTCAACAATATTGATGATTTATTTAATCCATCCGACTATTTAGTTTCTCCTTTCAATTCTCCTGAAAAATTTATGGCAGAAGGATATTTTCTTACAGTTCAACAAGAACAAATATATAATGAAATCCGAACAAAGTTATCTGACGCAACAACAAAATTCATAGCTTTAACAGGTAGTGCAGGAACAGGCAAAACATTATTGACTTATCATATAGCTAAAGAAAGCATTCGGAAAGGCGAAAAAGTACTTATTTTACATTGTGCTCCACTAAATAGTGGTCACAAAATCTTAATGGAAGAATATGGTTGGAGCATACATATGCCTAAATATGCTCCGAATACGACAGATTTTGACTTAATTATAATTGACGAAGCCCAACGAATGTATCCATATCAATTTGATAAATATATAGAGGAAGTACGCACTTTCAATAAAAAATGCATATTCTCATACGATGAAAACCAATACTTGCGTGATAATGAGAAAAATTACCATACCAAAGAAAGGATTGAAAAAGAATTATCATGTACCCCCTATAAGCTAACAGATAAAATTAGAACAAATAAAGAAATTGCATATTTTATAAGACAACTTTTCAATCTCAAAAAGAATATATCCAACATAGACTATCCCAACATTGAACTTACATATTGCAAAAATTATTTTTCTGCAAAATCATTGCTGCAAGAATTATCGAAGAAAAACTGGAAAGTGCCTAATTACACACCGGGAACACGCTCAACCTTCCATTATGAAGCATACTTATCCGGTGATACAGAATGCGCACATTCTGTAGTTGGTCAAGAGTTCGACAACGTTGTGATAGTCATAGATGACTCTTTTAAATATAATTCTCAAGGAGATTTAATTGCTGATAATACTTATTATTCGCAAAGACAAATGTTATATCAAATAATCACTAGGACAAGAAAAAAACTGCATATTGTAATAATTGACAATGAAGTCATGTTAGATAGATGTATAGATATTCTAAATAAATAATTTCATCGACTTACTAACAAAAATCTAAATTAAAGAATTTAATATCAGAAAATGTACTATCTTCGCATTCAGAAATGCGTACCCAAGATACAAACTGATGTTGAACGGTGCAAAGCTGTGAAAACCTTATTCAAGGGGGCTCACCGATAAAATCATGTGGGCTTCTCAACAATTAGTATCTTTGCCCTAAAAAACTTTTATGACTAGTTACGATACTCTTTTAGTTCTTGCTCGCTTAATTCTTCCGGTTGAGCTATTGGATTG